>WNGN01000082.1_pt1 | contig 91966 bp, 79 predicted proteins | sample 5400561 | NCBI WGS metagenome assembly WNGN01 (sample SAMN13153379, study PRJNA577476) | soil metagenome | isolation source: 115 cm soil or saprolite under Garry oak tree replicate 2 | place: USA:California | collected 2016-06-15 | reverse complement strand
CATCTATGACATGCAGGTGGGTGACGAGGAGGGCCAGGTGCCGATCCGGCGCCTGCAGCGCAAGCTGATGCGCCTGCCGCGCAACCTGAAGGGCCAGGCGGTCGCCGAGCTGAACTTCCGGCTGAAGGCGCTGCCCGCCAGCCTTCAAGCTCCCAAGGGCCCGATGCCCAAGACCGGCCGCATGCCCAAGCCCCCGCGCCCCAGGTACCGCTGATCCGGTAGCCGCGGCCCGGCCGCGACCGTAGCCGGGGGCCCGGCCTGGACCGAGCCGCGGCTGGCCGCGACCGTGGTCAGAGCCGGATGACGATGGTGTTGGCTGCCCGGTCGTGCAGGTCGCGCAGGTCGCGGTCGGTGACCAGCGGGGGGATCACAGTTAGCAGCAGCAGCGTGCGGACCAGGCCCCAGCCGAGGCCGACCGGCCTGCCGTCCAGGCGGGCCACCCGGATGCCGAACACGCGCTTGCCGAGGGTGAGCCCGGTCAGCGCGGTGAGCAGGTAGTCCTCGACCGCGAAGACCACCAGCGCCCAGTACTGGTCGTGGAACGCCGCCACCGCGATGAGGCTGCAGGCGAACCAGTCGATCAGCAGGGCACCGAGCCGACGCCCCATGCCCGCCACCGAGCGCGGGCCCTCTTCGGGCAGCCCGAACTTCTCGCCGGGATACGCCGGGCGGTCACCGGGGGCCTTCGCCCCGTCTACCGGGGAAGCTGACACGCTCCCACGGTATCGCCTACGGGGCCGGCGATGTACGCCTGACCTGGCTACTTAGTGTGACCTGGCGGACCGCCGGGCGTAACACGCGTGAAACACTTGGGACACCACTCGGAAACGGCAGGCGCCTAGCGTGACAGCGCGGTCCTGCGGTAGGCGCAAACCCGCGCGGTCAGGACACGGCCGCAGCCTCCAGGGAGGGTTGATGTTCACGAACGCCGACGAGGTACTGAAGTTCATCGGCGACAACAAGGTGGAGTTCGTCGACGTCAGGTTCTGTGACCTGCCGGGGACGGTGCAGCACTTCACCGTGCCGGTCGAGTCGTTCGACGGGAAGGTGTTCACCGATGGCCTGATGTTCGATGGTTCCTCGATCCGCGGGTTCCAGCAGATCCACGAGTCCGACATGCTGCTGCTGCCGGATCCCGCCACGGCCGTGCTCGACCCGTTCCGCCAGCACCCGACGCTGAACCTGACGTTCTTCGTGCACGACCCGCTGACCGGCGAGCCGTACACCAGGGACCCGCGCAACATCGCCCGCAAGGCGCAGGACTTCCTGCGCGGCACCGGCATAGCGGACGTGGTGTACTTCGGGCCCGAGGCGGAGTTCTACATCTTCGACTCGGCCCGCTACGAGACCGCGCCGAACGCCGGCTACTACTACCTCGACTCGGTCGAGGGCGCCTGGAACACCGGCCGCGAGGAAGAGGGCGGCAACCTCGGCTACAAGCCCAGGTACAAGGGCGGCTACTTCCCGGTGCCGCCGATGGACCATTACACCGACCTGCGGTCGGAAATGGTGCGCATGCTGATCCGCTGCGGCATCCAGGTGGAGATGCAGCACCACGAGGTCGGCACGGCCGGCCAGGCGGAGATCGACATCAGGTTCGCCCCGCTGCTGCAGATGGCCGACAACCTCATGCTCTACAAATACGTGGTCAAGAGCGTGGCCCGGGCCGCCGGGAAGACCGTCACGTTCATGCCCAAGCCGCTGTTCGGCGACAACGGTTCCGGCATGCACTGCCACCAGAGCCTGTGGAAGGACGGTGCCCCGCTGTTCTACGACGAGGTCGGCTACGCCGGGCTGTCCGACCTCGGCCGCTACTACGTCGGCGGGCTGCTCAAGCACGCGCCCTCGCTGCTCGCCTTCACCAACCCGACCGCGAACTCCTACCACCGGCTGGTGCCCGGGTTCGAGGCCCCGGTGAACCTGGTCTACTCGCAGCGGAACCGCTCCGCCTGCGTGCGGATCCCGATCACCGGCGCCAACCCCAAGGCGAAGCGGCTGGAGTTCCGGGTGCCGGATCCGTCGGCCAACCCGTACCTGGCGTTCGCCGCGATGATGATGGCCGGCATTGACGGGATCCGGAACAAGATCGAGCCGCCCGAGCCGGTGGACAAGGACCTCTACGAGCTGCCGCCCGATGAGGCCCTGGCCATCCCCCAGGTGCCCGGCTCGCTGGAAAAGGTGCTGGACACGCTGGAAGCCGACCACGAGTACCTGCTCGACGGCGGGGTCTTCACGCCCGACCTGATCGAGACATGGATCGACTACAAGCGCACCAACGAGCTCGACCCGATCCGGCTCCGCCCGCACCCGCACGAGTTCGAGCTGTACTACGACATCTGACCGGCAGGACCCGTTCCTGACTGGCCTCACCCGGGCCGCGAAGACCGCCTCGATCGTGGCGCAACCGTGACACGCCCGCCCGGCCGCCTTCACCACCGGCCTGACGGCCGGCGCACTGGCGGCCAATTCGGTAACAGATCTTGGACCCCTGAACGGGGTGCTTGCCCCCAACAGGGCCCATCGGGGCAGAATGGCCTGGTGGCACCGGCGGGGTCCGCAATGTCAGGCATGCTCCCCCTCCGCGATACCGATCCGCGCGAGGTGGGGGCGTACCGGCTGCTGGGCCGGCTCGGTGAGGGCGGGCAGGGCGTGGTGTTCCTGGCTCTCAGTCCCGATGGGGTCCGCGCGGCGGTCAAGCTCATGCCACCCACGACCGACCCACGGGTCCGGAGCCGGTTCCTGAAGGAGGTCTCCGCCGCGCAGCAGGTCGCGGGGTTCTGCACCGCGCAGGTCCTGGATGCGGGAATCTTCGAACGGCGGCCGTTCATCGTCACCGAATTCGTCAGCGGGCCGTCGCTGGTGGAGGTCGTACAGCACCATGGGCCGCGCAGCGGCAAGGTCCTGGAGCGCATCGCCGTCGCGACGCTGACCGCCCTGGGCGCCGTGCATGCCGTCGGGATGGTGCACCGCGACTTCAAGCCTGGCAATGTCCTCCTCGGACCCGACGGGCCAGTGGTGATCGACTTCGGGCTGGCCGCGGTGCCCGGCATGACCACCACGGGCCTTTCCGGGCACGTCGCGGTCGGGACTCCGGCGTTCATGGCTCCCGAGCAGCTTCACGGGGCGCGGGTGACCGCGGCGGCCGACATGTGGGCATGGGCCGTGACAATCGCGTACACGGGTACCGGGGAACTGCCCTTCAAGGGCGAGTCGCTGACGGCCACGGCGTACGCCATCCTTCACGCCGAGCCGGCCATGAGCCAGCTTCCCGGGCCGCTGGACGGCATCATCCGCCGCTGCCTCAGCAAGAACCCTGCCTTCCGGCCGTCGGCCCGTGGCGCGCTCAAGGAACTGGTGGCCGCCGGGGCACGGCTCTCCGGCCCGCTCCCGCCCGTGGCGCCCGCTCTCCCGCTGGGCGAGGAGCTGCCCAGCTCACCGCCTGCGTCCGCCGCGCTGCCGGAGCCCCGGCAGGGCAATGACGATGGCCGGAACGGTACCTCCCCGGTGCCTCGGCCACGGCCGGTGCCCGAGCCGGTGCCGGAGCGGGAGCCGGAGCCGGAGCCAGTGCCGGGGCCGGTGCCCGAGCCGGGGCCGGTGTGGCGAGCCGGTGGCCGCGCCCGGTGGCGCTGGCGAGCGGCCGCCGTCGTGACCTCGATTCTGCTGGTTGCCGGGGCCGGCGGGGCGATCATCCTCGCCAGGCACGGCACGTCGCCAGGCCGGCTCACGGGCGGTCAGCCGACCGGCAGCCCACCGCTCGGCGCTGAGGCCCGGGCCAGAGCCCAGGCCGTCGCCTGGATCGTTCAGCAGGTCAGCCGGGTCGCGGTCGTATCCTGCGATCCCCAGGTGTGCGCGGACCTGTCCCGCAAGGGGTTCCCGGCCGCAAACCTGGCGCCGCTCGGGCCCCAGTCCTACGATCCGCTCAACTCCAACCTGGTGGTCGCTACCGCCGCGGTCCGGGCCCAGTACCGGAACCGGCTGGCCTCCGTCTACGCCCCGGCTGTCATCGCGAGCTTCGGCTCGGGGAACGCCAGGATCGACATCCGGCTGGTCTTCCCGGGCGGCACCGTGGGCTACCGTGCCGAGGAACCCGCCGCGGCACGCGCCAGGAAGGCCGCCGACGCACAACTGCTGACCAACCGTCAGATCACCGTCTCACCCATGGCCAGGACGCAGCTCCTGAGCGGCGCCATTGACCCGCGGCTGCCGCAGCTCATCGCGGCCATGGTCCATTTTCACCCGGTGCGGATCGTGGCCTTCGTCGACCAGTCGCCTGGCGGCGGGCCGGCCAGCCTGCTGCGCTCGATGGACCTGGCAACGGCCGGCGTGGCGGTACACCTCACGCCCGCGGCATACGTTGCCTGGATGCAGGAGTTCATCAGCGCCCAGCGATCCCAGTACATCGCCGCATGGAGCCGGCCGGTCACGCTGCGGCGCGGCCAGGCCGTGCTGCGGGTCGGATACGGCGCGCCGAGCCCGCTCAGGTAACCAAGATCCGCGGCGCTCAGCTTCCGGGTGATGCGGAAGGGCAGTCCGGATTCACCGCGGCCAGGAGTCGCTGCGCCGCGGTCTTGACCACACCGAGCGCGGTGACCACGGCCGACACTGTGCTTGCTGGCTGGGTTCGGCGCGACCGCGGGTCGCTGAGTTACGCGCTGCCCGCCGCGGTGGCCAGGGGAAGCCGTGCGTGGAACCCTGGGCTCACCCGCCCGCTTCGGCCGCCAGCTCGGCGTCCGCCAGGCCCATGTCCTTGTCCAGGTCTTCGCTGCTGTAGGCATGGATCGTGGGCTCACGCTGCGCGCACCACGTCACCGAGCCGTCCAGGGCATTGGGCACGAACCAGACCCGCCAGCCCGGATGGCCCTTCATCAGCTCGGCACGCTGCGCTTCAAGGACATGGAATGGAGGCACGGATCTCCTTCCGCCTGTGCGCCGCTATCCAGGTGCCTCAGCCTAGCTCAGCTAACCTAAGCTGACAACAACTAGTCTCAGATCGCCTCATCCTACCTGGGCTAGCTTGGTCCTGGCCTAGCTCGTAGTGTGGCCGCGTGAAGATCGACAATGACTCGCCAGAGCACCCGTATGTGCAGCTAGCGGGCTTTCTGCGGCACCGGATCAGGGCCGGAAAGATCGGCCCGCGAGTCCCGTCGATCATGGAGTTGTCAGAGGAGAGCGGGCTGTCAGCCGCGACCGTCAAGCGGGCGATGGGCCTGCTGCGAGAAGAGGGCCTCATCTATACCGTGCCGGGCCGCGGCACGTTCGTACGCGAGCAGTAAACCAGCGCCCCGTCAGGCGTGCGGGCCGACCAGGCCCAGCGGGCTGGGCGCGGTGAACGCGATACGCAGCACTACCGCGCCGTCCGGCAGGCGCATCATCCGGACATGGGCGGGGCGGAACTGGCCGCGCTGCATGTGCAGGAACGAAAACATCGACCGCACGTACCCGGCGCTGACCACCCGGCCCGGATGATGGTGTGCGCGCGCGTCTGCGGACAGGTCTACCTGGCGCAACGGTAGGTCCGCGTCCGCGCCCGGCGCGGGGCTGCCGAAATCGACGATGAATATCGGGTGCGTGGCCGCCATCTGTGCGATCGCGATCAGCAGCCGCCCGTCGACCTGCCCGGCCGCCAGCTGCTGGCGGGCGACGGCAGTCTCCGCGATCCGGCCGCTGTGCAGCAGCTCCGCTCCTGATGCCCTCCGGTTCGCCAGGTCGGCACCGAGCATGGCCCGGTAAGCGGCGGCACCGTGCTGGGCGGTCTGCCTGATGTCGACCCGGTCCGCTCCCGAGCCGAAACTCGCCAGCACCGCGGGCGCATACACGGAGCTGAGCAGGTTACCGAACTGGTCGCGCACCGCGCCCGTCGCGACGATGATCTGGGAGCGGAGCGGGCTGGTCGTCTGCGGGCCGAGCTGGTACAGGCTGTGCGCTGGCACACCATGGGACCTGAGCGCCTGGCAGGTGGCCGGGTCGCAGGCCAACACGGCGGTCCGGCCGACCTGACTGACCACCCAGGCGACGGCACGGTTACGCACGGCCGCCCCGGCGCCGCGCGCGGTGACTGCCCCGCCGCGGTGCCCGGGCGTTGCGCTGCGCCCGGACAGCACCAGCGCGACCGAGCCCGCGGCAACCAGGGCCACCACGGAGAGGAACAGCCCGGCGATGCGGTAGGGACGCCCTCCGGGCCGTCGGCCGGGTCGCGACTGCGGCGCTGCCGGGCGCCCCGGGGGCCGCGTAGCCGGGGACCGCTGTGCCGGGGACCGCTGTGCCGGGGACCGCTGTGCTGCCGTGCCCGCGGTATGTCCGTTGCCCGGACGCGTCCCGCCATCGCCGACCGGCCAGGAGTAGGGGACCAGCGCGGGTGAGCCCGGCTCCGCGGCGGGCGGCTCAGCCGAAGACGGCTCGGCGGCCGACGGCGCGGTTGGACCCGAGACGCCGTAAGACGCCGGGGCGGAGGACGGCGCGGCCGAGCGCGCCGACGTGGCCGGAGGCGTCTGTGCCGACGGCGCCACGGGTGCCGGCGCCGACAGCGGCGCGACGGACTCCGTCGGCTCGGTTCCCGGTCGCCCAGCCTCCGGCCGCGCCGCATCGGACTGTGCAGCCTGGGAGAGCGCAGCCTGGGAGGCCGCAGCCTCCGACGGCGCGCCCGGGACCGTTCCGGGCCGGGTATCACCCTGGCCCGGATGGCCGTCGGGGCGGAACCCGGAGATCCTGGGCATCGGTTCGGTGAGGGCTTCGTCGTCCATGCGGCGCCCGAGCAAGGAGGGCGGCAGGTACTCGCGCCGCACGTGGGCGGGCGGTGGCGGCGCGCCGTTTGCCCCGGGAGCCCGCCGTGGCAGCGGCACAGCCGGCGGCGAGGGCACCTCTTCGGGGCGGGCAGCCTCGCCGGTGGTCTCGTCCTCGGGCCCGCCGCCCGGCCTGGGTGTCACCGCATGGTCGCCGGGGTCCGCCACGGTGCCGTAGTTCCAGCCCGCCGCCCCGCTCGGCGCGACATCCTCGTGCCGCTCCGCCGCATCCACGCGCTGTCCCGCCGTCGTGGCGGGTGGCACGTACCGCTCCCACACGTTGCTGTTCGCCGGAGGCGCGCCACCGTCGAGTGCCGCAGCGCCCGCCAGGGCAGGTCCGTTCGCCAAGCCAGCACTGTCAGCCAGAGCGGCACTGTCGGCCTGGGCGACGCTGTCCGCTACAACGGCACCGTCCATCAGGGTTGGACTGTCTGCCAAGGTGGCACTGTCAGCTTGAGCGGCACTGTCAGCTTGAGCGACGCTGTCGGCCTGGGCGACGCTGTCCGCTACAGCGGCACCGTCCATCAGGGTTGGACTGTCAGCTTGAGCGGCACTGTCGGCCTGGGCGACGCTGTCCGCCAGAGCGGCACCGTCCATCAGGGTTGGACTGTCAGCCAAGGTGGCACTGCCTGACCCGGTGCCCACGCTCGCCCAGACAGTACCCCCCGCCTGACCGGTGTCCCGCTCGCCGGACGCGGCCGGTTGCCCGGCCGTACTCGGCTCGCCGGCCGCAGCCTTTTGCTCGCTGGCCGCGACCTTCTTCCTAACTCCGCGCAGCCCGCGAGGCGCGGCCCGCTCCCCCGCTTCGGCCCGCTCGCTGGCCATTGCCTGCTTGCCAGACACGGCCCGTTCCCCCGCTCCGGCCAGCCCGGCAGATGCGGCTCGTTCGCCGACCGCGACCTGTCCCCGCGCGCTAAGGCCCTGCTCGGCCTCGTCCCGTTCGAGCTCGATCGCGATCGCGGCCAGGACCCGCTGCCGCAAGTCTTCGGGAATGGGCGTCCGCTCGACCGTCGCCGGCGGTTTGGGCGATCCGGAAGCTCCAGGGACGCGCCGGGGCAGCGCCGGAGCGGCACTGTCATCTACCATGCGGCCACCCCCCGGAGGCCCGCGCGCGAGCGGGACGCGTGCCTGGACAGCGGAACATACATTGCACGGCTAATTCAACCGGAACAGCATATTGTTACTGTTGAACTTGAACTACCTATTGGCGCTACCCCTGGGGCAGGCCGAACAGTCCTAGCGGGCTAGGCGCGGCGAATCCGATGCGCAGCACAGTCTGACCCGCGGCCAGGCGCACCGTTTGCACCCGCAGGGGCCGGTACGGGGCGCCCTGCCCGCGCAGAAAAGTGGTGATGGACCGCAGGAACGCGGGCGTCGCCGGACGGCTGCCGACGAGATGCCCCGAAGCTGCCTGCGTCAGGTCGGCGAAGCGCAGCGGCATGTCTGCATCGGCACCGGGGGCGAAGCCGTTGAACGCGACGATGTAGACAGGGCGCTTTGCTGCCAGGGCGGCGACCGTGAGCTGGAGCCGCGAGTCCACCCGCCCGGCGGCGAGCTGCTTTCGCGCCGTGGGCGAGACGGTGATCCGGTCACTGCGCAACAGTTCGGCGCCCGAACTCTTCCGCGCCGCAAGGTCGGCAGCCAGCATCGACCGGTAGGCGGCGGCCCCGTGCGGGGCGATGGCGCGGATCTCGATCCGCTGACGGCCACGGCCGAAGCTTGCGAGCACCGCTGGCGCGTAGACGGAGCTGAGCACGGTGCCGAACTGGGCACGGACGGCGGGCGTCGCGACGACGACCGCGGAGCGGAGTGGGTTGGTCTCCGCTGGCCCGAGTTCGTAGAGGTCCCTTGCCGGGATCCCATGCGACTCGAGCACCCGGCACATGATGGGATCGGCGGACACGATCGTCCCCCCGCCGATCTGGTCCGCTACAAAGGCGGCCGCCAGGCGGCGCGCCGCCTGGCCATCGCCTGACGCCGAACGCTGCCGGTGGCTGCCGGGTGCGGCTGCGGTCGCGTTGTGGCCGTAGCGCGCCAACGCCAGCGAGCCCGCACCGATCAGGGCGGCCACCGAAACGAGCACACCGGCCACGCGGTAACGTCGGCCCGGGTGCCGCTGCCGTCGGCGCGGCTGCTGACCGGCCACATGCCCGTTCGGCGCTGGCACCGCTGCGGGCGAGTCAGGAACCGCCGCCTGCCGCTCCGGCCGTGGGGATGGCTCTGCGGCTGCCGGGCGCAACGGTGCGCTGAGGCTCCCGTTGATGGGCGCGGAAATCCTCGGGAGCGGCTCCGTGAGAGCCTCGGCTCCCACAGCCTGCGGCGGGGCGGGTACGACGTCCCAGTTCGTTTCCGGTGGCCGGGCCGGCCCGCCGGTGGCATCAGGTTGCTGGCGCGGCCGGGGCACGAGCGGCCCGGCGGGCGCCGCGGGCTCTGGGTGGCCGGTTTTGTGCGAGGAACCGGCTTTTCCCAGGGCGGCGGCCCGTTCTGGGGGAGCATTTTCCTCACGGGACGGTGTTCGCTCCCCCGGGGGGCCCGTCCCGGCGGGTGGCGTGCGCCGGGACTGGAAGGCTGCCTCTTCCTCGTGCGGGGCGGCCTCTTCCTCCTCGTGCGCGGCGGCCGCTGGCTCCTGGGCCGCGTGTTCCTGCGCTTGTGCAATCGCCGCCAGCAGACGCTGCCGTACCGACTCCGGCAGCACCGGCTGCTCTATCCTCGTCGGCGGCCGGGGCGAATCAGTCGCACCGGGCACACGGCGCGGCAGCGGTGTGACGTCGTTGTGTTCTGCCGTATGGATCACCCCCCGGGTGCGTTGACGATCCACGCTTCTGATAGCGCACCATACCGGTGTTATCGATTCAGTCTGAATAACATTTTGTCATTCTCCTACTACGGAGCGTACGAGCAGGCCCATCTTGTTCCAATTCGTGTCGGGCCCCCTTTTGGCAGGTCATCAGGGGCGGGCAAGGTTAAGCGCAGCGGCGCCAAGGCGAAACGCCACTTTAGCCACTCGGTGGCCTTCGATGCGCCAGTCTTGACGGTAGGGCCCGCCCTGCTGATTCTCGTCGAACCACACAAGTCCCAGCGCCTTCGCTTGGCGGAGTCCATCGAACAGATTGCTGATCTTGACGAACTGGCCGGCGCCCGGCGCCACTCCGGCCTCCGACAGCAGGACCGGTTTACGAGTGAAGGCCCGCACTTGACTAATCGTCCGGCCGAAAACCCCGGCGAACGTATCGGAGGGGCGAATGTAGTAACCATCGATGCCGACCCATGTGACATAGCGCGGCCCTGGCCACCATGCTGCGACTGGACCGGTGCCGGGACGATCCTGGTTGACGGTCCATATCCACGTGACGTTATCGGCGCCCTCGCCACGAAAAACGGTCACGATGTGTCGCCACGCTGCTACAAACGTCGACGGTGCGACGTGCCCATAGCCCCACGAGTACCAGTTGCCGTTCATCTCATGCCCGAAGCCGATGACAACGGCATGGCCGAAGTTACGGACGCTATCGGCGTAGCCGCGCAGGTAAAGGTCGTAGGCACCCGCGGCAATCGCCGAGACCGAGGCGTAGGTAGGGTCGATCTGCACGTAGGGGATGATGCCGTGCCTGCGGACTGTTCGCGCGAACGAGGACGCGAACGGCTCGGCCCAGCCACTGTAATAGCCGACCATGTTCGGCTGCCTGCCCGCCGCCACGGCGAAGTTCGCGATCGGCGCGTAGGCCGGCGGTGACCCGGACTCGTAAACACCCAGGTAAGCGGATGACGTCGGGGGAAGGGACGCGTGTACCGGCGGTGGCTGGGGCACGATGATGAGCCGGACTCCGGTGGAGGCCACGGCGACAGCAGCGGCCACCAAGGCCGCCAGTACCACCAGGCGTGACGTCATTCGGCCCGTGCCCCCGGGAAGATGACGCGGCTGACCACGGCAAGGTTCAGCACGCCGAAGACCACCAGGATCACGAACTGCGCAGAGCCGAAGGTTACCGTCCGCCAGAGGGCCAGGACCACCCACAGCAGGGCGGTACCGCCGCTCCAGCCACTGACCCACACGCGGAATCGCCGCAGTGTGCTGCCTGGTGTCCGGGTCGGATGCCAGCCCATCGTCTTACCCCGAGCGCTGTCCCAGATCGAGAAGACATGCGCCCACCCGCGGGCGATGCCCAGCGGCCATACCGACGGCCCATACCGTGAGCGATGCCACAGCGGGTACAGGATGAACCCGGCGACCATGGCGGGACCGAGGATCACGAAATTCCGCAACCTGATCTGGCCGGGCAGAAACGCCAGCATGACGATGGGGATGACGGGCCCGAAGAACGTGAGCAGGCCGGTATAGGCGTAGTAGAAGAAGCCTGAGATGTAGGTGAGCCGGGCCCGGATGGTCATCGGCACGCTCCACATCCGAGGTGAGAACACCACCCCGGCGTTCCCGGTGCACCACCGGTACTGCTGGCGCACGAACGCGTCGAGGTTGTCCGGGCAGATGCCCGTCGACAGGACAACCGGCACGTAGGCCACGGACCAGCCGGCCCGGCGCACGTCCAGTCCGGTGTGCACGTCCTCGGCGTAGGGAATGAGCGTGGGGCCGCCCTGCGGCTCCAGCGCGGCCCGCCGGTAGACCGCGGAGGTGCCCACGCAGATGGCCGCGCCGAACCTGTCCCGGGCCACCTGGATCGACCGGTAGAACACCTCCTGGATCGCGCCCGCCGCATTCTCGATCCACGTCTGCGCCGGGCTTTCCCGGAAGAACTGGGGCGTCTGAACGATGGCGACCGCCGGGTCGTCCAGGTAGGGAAGGGTCTCGGCGAGGAAGTCGCTGCGCGGCGCGAAGTCGGCGTCCAGGATGACCAGGTGCTCGCCGCTGGTGCGGCCGAAGGCGTGCCGCAGGTTGCCGCTCTTCTTGCACGCGCGCAGATCGGGCCGGCGCACGTAACAGAACCCGAAGGATTCCGACACCGACCTGGCCTCGTCGGAAGGCCCGTCGTCGAGGACGTAGGCCCGGGCCTGGCCGGGATAGGCGGCGATGAGCTCGAACACGGCCCTCCAGGTGTTGCGCAGCACGTCGATCGGCTCACCGCAGATCGGTAGGAGGATGTCGACGGTGGGGTAGCTGAGCGGCCGCCAGGCCCGGATCCGCGCCTGGTGGGCTGCCAGGTCGAAGCCGCGGCCGGTGAAGTTCACCGGCAGGCTGATCACCTGGTAGATGACGTACGTGGTGGTGAAGGCCAGGAACGGCCACGGCACCGGATCATGGAGCTCGAACCGGATCTGGCTGATGATGAGGCAGCTCGCGCTGATGACCAGTGTGATCGTCAGGTAGGGCAGGTTCCGCTGGATGTAGGCGTACTTCTCCTGGTCGCTGGGGGGCGGGGGAAGTACCGGGGCGGGCGGACGCCGCGGTGCCGCCGTCGCGGTACCGGCTGTGCGCACCGCTGGTCCCGGTGCGGCGTGCTGGGTCGTGCTCACTGCCGGGGCTCGTATCGCCAGATGACGTAGGTGCCCCGGCCCACCGGGGCTACCTCGGTGCCGTAGGGGACCACGTCGATGGTTATGTAGCGGGGGTCGTGATGAAGCTGATCGGCGATGCGATGGTCCAGGGCGGTGGTGTCGGCGAAGTTCAGCGCGACGACGGAGAAGTAGCCCCGCGTGATGAACTCGGCGAAGACGCCGGCGTTACCGGCCCCGGCGACGCCGGCACTGCCGGCGGGCCCGCCGGTGCTGGCCCCCGACGGCAAGGTGATGTTGCGGGTGGACGACCATCGCCGCCACTGGCTCCCGGCAGGCAGGTAGTACCGGGCGATGGAGGCGTCCTCGACCAGCAGGCGGCCGCTGCCGTGGTCGGCTAGCGGGCGCAGGATCGCGATGAAGCTGGTCGCGTTCGGCCAGGCGGTGGCCAGCGCCTGCGACTGGCTAGCGCCAAGCGTGACGGGAAAGGCCAGCGCGACCAGGCAGGCCGCACTCGTGACGGTTCGCATTCGCCCGGCCGGCGCCGTCGCGATAAACCTGTCCACCGCGTAGCCCGCGGCGATGGCGGCGAACCAGACACCCAGCCCCAGGTGCTCGTTCAGCGAGGCCATAGCCCGCAGGCGCGCCTGCTCCAGTGGCCCCAGCACCGCGGCGGCGGCCAGCAGTGCCAGCAGCCATGTCCGCGCCCACCCCTGCCGCCCGGCCCAGCTGAAGATCACCCCGCAGGCCGCCAGGACGACCACCAGCCCGGCCCAGGACCAGGAATGGCCGAGCACCGACAAGGGGGAGCCGCCGCCGGGCGCCGGCGTCAACGTCGTCCGCTGAAAGCCGCCGAGATAGGCACTCCCGCCTATGAGCACTTCCACCGCCATCAGCACGGCCACGGTGACCAGCAAGGTCGCACAGCGCCGGGCGGCCAGCCGCCACCCGGACGGCACCGCGGTCAGCAGCGCGAACACCAGCACGACCAGGTCGAACAGGACTGACGAATAGGCCGCGGTGTTGGCCAGCGCCAGCGCGCCGCCCGCGGCGACCATCCAGCCGGTCCCCCTGCCGTGGTCCCCCGCGCGCACCACACACCACGCCGCCAGCGCGACCAGGACTATCCGGAGAGCGTCGTAGGTCGCGAACGCCCCCAGATGCAGCGTCGGCCCGAGCACGGCGAACAACGCGGCCGCGAAAAACGCCGCGCGGCGCCCGAACAGCATGCGCGTGGCATTCCACAGCAACGCCGTCGCCCCGAGCATGAACACCAGCGACAGCACTCGCGCCCCGGCCAGCCCCCCCACGCTGTCAGCCAGCGCCCCCAACGGCGGATAGAGCACCGGCGCCCCCGAGAAATACGCCGGGAACGGCGGAATCGCCGTGCCGTGCAGCCAGTGCGCCCACTCCAGATGCCCCGCCCACAGATACGTGGCCTCGTCCGCATACGCGGTGTCCGCACCCAGCAGCCGCACCGACAGCGCCGCCTGCACGGCAAGCACGACCAGCAGCAGCCAGCCACCCCATACTCGCCCGCCGCCGCCACGAGGCGCCCGGCGATGCCCTGGCCCCGGTCTTCCGGTCCCCGGTTCGGGCTCATGTTCCGTCCCCGACAGCCGCGTGTCCCCCAGTTCAGGCGCTGACCGCAGGCTTCCCGGCCCGGCCGTCCTCGGGCGCATGTCCCCCGGGCCGGTCGCGGCCGGCCACGCGCATCGCGGCACGGCACCCCGCTCATCTGTCACACCAGAATCAGCAGGCACATCCAGCGCAAGAAACGCCGCACCACCAGCCATCGGCTTGCCATCGTTACGCCGCATCAGGTGGTCCCCCTTCCGGCGGCTGCGAACTGTCCCGAGCAGATCGCACCAAATCGCTACAGCAGGTGGAGTCCCACGCACAGGCGTATTTCACAAATGAACGTAGTGGCCACGGCCGCGCGCCTGCGGGACCGTTGCCGAAATTTCCGATGCGCACAGCCTGCCGCGGTCCGCTTGCGCGGGGCGTGCGGATTGCTCGCGGCGGCCATGCCGGTCATGACGCGGGCCGCCGGTAGGCCTGGGCGCCGCGGCGGTACGCCGCGCGTGCCGCCGCGGCGGACAAGCGCCAGTCCCGGTTCCCGTTCAGTGCCACCTGATGGTGCGCTATGGCGTCGAACCAGACGAACCCCAGCAGCCCGTACGCGCGAACGCCGGCGAACAGGTTGGCGACCTTGGCCGACTGGCCCCCCGCATTGGGAGCGCCCGTCTCGGCGATCAGTATCGGGTCGAGGGTCAGCGCGCGCACGGCCTTGATGGTCGGCCCGAAAAGGGACGCGAAGGTGAACGCGGGCAGGCGGTAATAGCCGTCGATTCCCACCATGTCCACATACGAGCCGCCCGGCCACCACCGCGCGGGCGACGGGATTCGCGCCCGCGCGTCGATGACGTTGACGGTCCACAGCCATGCCACATTGCCCGCGCCCTGCTGCCGGAACACCGTCACAACGTGGCGCCAGGCCGCCACGAACGTCGCAGGCGAGGTGTGCCGGTTCCCCCAGGTGTACCAGTAGCCATTCATCTCATGACCGAAGGACAAGATCACCCGGCCGCCGAACGCCTTCACCGCCGCGGCATAGGAGCGCAAGTAGGTGTCATAGTGCCCCGCCGCGATCGCGGCGAGGCTGACCCCGGTCGGCTCGATCTGCACCAGGGGCACGGCCTGGTGCCTGGCCGCATCCCGGGCGAACCCCGCCTGGAACCGCTCCATCCACCCGCTGTAGTACATCACCAGCCCCGGCCTCACCCCCGTCGTGGCCGTGAAGGTGGTGACTCCCGCGTAGGACTCAGGCAGCCCGTTCACGTACACGCCGAGATAGCTTTGCGGCGCCGGGGACCGGCCGGCCACGGACCTGGCGTACAGCCCAATACCCAGCGCGACCGCGGCGACGGTGATCATTGCCGCCGTACGGATGGTGAACCGCCGGGTCTTTCTCCGGCTAGCCCGTCTCCGCCTGCGCCTGCGCTCGCTCCGCGGGCTGGTGCTGGTGCCGCCGGGGGCGGGCGCGGTGAGCCGCAGCCGGCCGGTCATGCCGCGGGCCCCTTGTACGCCTGGGTCGCGCTGCCGAACGCGGCCAGGGCCGCGAGACCGGCCAGGCGCCAGTCCTGGGTGCCCCGGGCGTCGAACCAGACGCACCCCAGCAGCCCGTACGCGCGGATGCCGGCGAACAGGTTGGCGATCTTGGCTGGCTGTCCGGTGCCCGCGGGCGCGCCGGTCTCCGCGATCAGTACCGGGTCGAGGGTCAGCGCGCGCACCGTCTTGATGGTCGGCCCGAACAGAGACGCGAACGTCCAGGAGGGCTTGAGATAATAGCCGTCGATGCCCACCCAGGTCACGTAGGCGCGGCCCGGCCACCAAGGCCCGGGCGACAGGATCCCATGGCTGGCATCGATAATGTTGACCGTCCACAGCCAGGTCACGTTGTCGGCACCCTGCTGCCGGAACACCGTGACGATATGCCGCCAGGCCGCCACGTACACCGCGGGTGAGACGTGCCGGTATCCCCACGGGTACCAGAAGCCGTTCATCTCGTGGCCGAACCCGATGATCACGGCCTTGCCGGTCTTGGCCCCGTAACTGGCCACGCTGGTGGCGAAGGTCTTGAGGTAGGTGTCGTACACGCCGGCGGCGATGGCGGTCAGGCTCACCCGCGCCGGCTCTATCTGGATGAACGGCACGACGCCGTCGGCGCTTGCCTGGGCGGCGAACGCGGAGCGGAAAGTTTCGTGCCAGCCGCTGTAATACAGCGCCACGGTGAGCCGTGTGCCCGCGGCCCTGGCGAGCATCTTGACCGGCGCATAACTGTCGGGAACACCCTTGACGAAGGCACCCGCGTAGGACTCGGGACGTGCGGGCAGGCGCACTACCACGGGATGGTGGCTGAACGTCCCGATGGGAGGCGTGTCCCCCACCACCGACGAGGGCCCGGCGGCGATGGGCTTGGCGACCCTTGTGACGCCCGCGGTGATGACGGCCAGGACGACCGCCATGCACAAGCCGATGAGCACGGCGGCTACGGCTCCGTGCATGATTCCGGCAACCTTCTGGCCGAGGCTGCTGATAGAGCCGTAGCCAGCAACTATGACCGAACGGGCCCGGCCCACCCATCCCCGGTTCGAGTGACGGCCGCGCCGCGGTTGCTGGGCCCAGGGTGGCGGCTGATCCTGAGGAGGCACCGTCATGCGGCCTTCTTCCCGGGGAAGATCAGCCGACCGACGATGAAGGCGTTGAGCATCCCGAAGGCCGCCACCGCGCCGAACCGTAGCGAGCCCGTCTGCTCGATGCGCCAGGCGGCAAGGGCCAGCCAGGCCAAGGCTATGGTGCCGTTCCACACGGTGACCCCCCACCAGAACCGGCGGGTCGCGTCGCCCGGCCCCCGTGAGGGCTGCCAGGACATGACCTTGCCGCGCGCGTAGTCCCAGATCGCCAGGGCCTGGGCCCATCCCACGGCGATGGCCAGGGGCCAGATCCGGGGACTGTATGGCGCGTTGTGCCAGAGCGGGTACAAGATCGTGGTGGTGACGACGGCGGGAAGCAGCAGGAGCGCATTGCGCAGGACGATCTCGTCGGGAAGGAACACCAGCAGCGTGATCGGGATCAGCGGCACGATCAGTGTGCGCATGCCCGTGGTGAGGTTCCAGAGCCAGCCGGCGATGTAGGGCAGTCTCGACGTCCAGGGCATCTCGACGCGCCACATGTGCTTCGTCCAGACCAGCGAGGTGGCGCCGCAGCACCAGCGGTATTGCTGGCGCATGAACGCGTCCAGCGTGGCCGGGCAGATTCCGGCCGCCAGCGGCACGGGGAGGTAGACCAGTTCGTAGCCGGCGTACCGCACGTCGAGCCCGGTATGGGAATCCTCGGCGTACGGGATTTCGGTGAACCCGCCCATCGGGTCGAGCGCCGCCCGCCGGTACACGGCGTTGGAGCCGACGCACAGCGCCGAGCCGAAACGGTCCCGCGACACCTGCACGGCCCGGTAGAACACCTCCAGGGTGGGGCCCGCGGCCCGCTCTACCCAGGTCTGGCGCCGGCTGGCCCGGAAGAACTGTGGGGTCTGCACGATCCCGACACCGGGATTGTCCAGGTACGGCAGTGTCTCGGCCAGAAAGTCCGCGCGCGGCCGGAAGTCGGCGTCGAATATCACGATGTGCTCGCCGCCCGTCCGCCGGAAGGCGTAGTTGAGGTTGCCCGCCTTCTTGTGCTCGCGGATGACGGGGCGGCGCACGTAGGTGAACCCGAACCAGGGGGCCTGCGCCCTGGCCTCCTCGCTGGGGCCATCATCCAGCACATAGACGTAGGCGGTGCCGGGATAGGCCTGCACCACCTCGAAAACACCGGTCCAGGTGTTGCGCAAGACCTCTATCGGCTCGCCGCAGGTGGGCAGGAAGATGTCCACCGATGGGTAGCGAGCCGGCTGCCAGGCGCTGACCAGCCATTTGTGCGCGGCCAGGTCGAAGCTACGGCCAGCGAAGTTCACCGGCAGGCTCACCAGCTGGTAGACGAAGTAGGCGGCGGTGTACGCCCCGAACAGCGCGATCGCATACGGGAGCGCACGGGCGTATTGCATCTCGAACCACACCTGGGCGGTGATCAGACACAGCGCCGAGATGGCCAGCGCCGTGGCCAGCAGCGGTAGCGACCGCCACGCATAGGAGTCCTTCTCGGCTTCGCTGGGCGGCTCGGGGAGAACGTGGCCGCTCCACCGGTGCCGCCCCTCCCGGGGGACCGCGGTCGCGGTCATCGCCGCGGAACCTCACGCGCCCAGAGCATGTACTCGCTCTGGAACGACGCTGTCCGGTAGGGAATCCGGGCGATCAGCCGGTAGCCGCCGTCACTGATGATCCGGTACAGGACGCGAAGATCGATGTTGTGCAGGCACTGAGCCTGCGTCTGCTTGACTGCGGGATCCTCGTTGCCACATCCCCCGCCGCCGACGGCGAACGACAGCAGGATGTAGGCGGCCCGCCGCTGGCCGACGTCCCGTGAGAGGGCCCACGCCGAGGAATCCGGGATTGACGTGAGGAGCTGCCACGGCTCGAACCCCTCCAAGTAGTAGTACAGCGGCGGGGCCTGGTCGGTGAGCAGCGTGCCCGGATGAGCGCGCAGCGTGGTGGTCAGGTCCGGCAGCACTGGATCGATGTTCTGCCACGTGCCGAAATGATTGATCGCAAGCATGCTGCCCGACACCGTCATCGCCGCGACGGCCGCCGTGACAACTTTGAACGCGCCCCGGGATTTCACGGTCGGCACCGCGCGGATGAACGCCGTCAGCGCGTAGCCGGCCATCACCGCCCCGAACCATCCGCCGAACGCGACGTGCTTGAACAGGCTGGTGAAGACGTGGATACGGGCCTGCTCGGCGGGCGCCAGGAACGCCGCACCGGCAAGCACCCAGGCGAGTACCCACATCGGCGCGGGCCGCCGGGCACACGACACGGCGACGGCGCCGATCGCGGCCAGTGCCGCGATGGTGCCGACCCAGCCCGCGCTCACGAACAGTATGCCGAAGATCGGCCAGTTGCCCGGCTGCCGCGACAGGGTGGTGGTCACGATCCCGGTGATGTACGGTTCCCCGCCCCACGCCAGCGCGGCGCCGATGCCCAGCGCCGTGGCCCCGGCAGCCAGCAGCGCGGCGACCGCGCCTGCCCAGCGCCCCAGCTGCCGCCAGTGGGCGCAGGCGATCACGATCAGAACTACCGGGTCGAACAAGGCCGCCGCGTACTTGGTCGCATCCGCGACGGCGAGGGTGAGGGCCGCACCGAGGATCAGACCCAGCCGGGCGCGGGTGGTGCGGCACGACGCTGCGCGGATGCCCAGCCAGGTCGACGCGGCCAGCAGGAACAGCGCCATCGCGTCGTACGTGGCGAAGGCGCCAAGAAACTGAGCCGATCCGAGCGCGGCGAACAGTGCCGCGGCGAAGGCCGCCGACTGGCGGTCGAAGACGCGCCGGGTGACGCCGTGCAACAGCACGGTCGCGCCGAGCATGAAGCACAGCGACAGGACGCGCGCGCCGACCAGGCCGCCGACGCTGTTGGCGAGCGCGGCGACCGGCGGATAGAGCACTGGCGCACCCGAGAAGTAGGACGGGAACGCAGGGAGCGAGCTGTGGTGCAGCCAGTGCGACCATTCCAGCCGCCCGGCCCACAGGTACAGTGCCTCGTCGGTGAACGCGGTGTTGCGCGTGACCAGCCGTAGCGACAGGACGAACTGCACCGTGACGATGACCGTGAGTGGCAGCGCGCCGATGGCGGCGGGGCTGGCGCCACGGTGCGGCTCGGCCGTGGGCTCCTCACTGTGGGCCCGGAGTGCGGCCACCACCTCCGCCGGCCGCGCGGCCGGCTGGATCGCGATCGCGGGCCGCTCGATCACGGCAGCGGGACGCGGCTTGGGCGGCGCGGCGGGACGCGGCTCGGGCGCGGCGGCGGGGTGTGGCGCTGGCGGCGCCGCGGCGGACGCGATGCTGAGAATGGCGGAAAGTCCTGCCTGCTGCGCCTGGGCAAATCCGTTGGAAGCGATCTGCTGCGAGGACAGGCCGACGGCGTAAGCCGGAACGCGGAGACCGTCCGGGGCCAACTCGCCGTCGTGGGACAGGCCCTCGCCATTGTGCGCTAGCGGCCGGGCCTCGCCGTTGCGGGCCTCGCCGTTGCGGGCCTCGCCGTTGCGGGCCTCGCCGTTGCGGGCCTCGCCGTTGCGGGACAGCGGCAGGGCCTCGCCGTTGCATGGAGGCGGCACGGCCCCATCGGCTTCCCGGCGACGGCGCCATTCGGCGCCGGTCCCCAGGTCGAGGGGGTGCTGAGTGGTGGTCATGACCCGGGCTCGTATCGCCAGATGACGTAGGTGCCCTGGCCGGCCGGGGCTACCTCGGTGCCGTACGGGACGACCGCGACGATCCGGTAATGGTGGCTGTGGCGCAGGTCGGTGGCGATCTGGTGGTCCAGCGCGGTCGTGTCGGCGAAGTTCAGCGCGACGATGGAGAAGTAGCCCCCGGTGATGAACTCGGCGAAGACACCGGCGTTGCCAGCGCCGGTGACACCGGCAGCGCTGGTCGGCCCGCCGGTGCTGGCGCCGGACGGCAGCACGATATTGCGAGTGGATGACCATAGCCGCCACTGGCTCCCGGTGGGCAGGTAATACCGGGCGATGGAGGCGTCCTCGACCAGCAAGCGGCCACTGCCGTGATCGGCTAGCGGGCGCAGGATTGCGATGAAGCTGGTCGCATCCGGCCAGTCGGTGGAGAACGTCCACGACTGGCTGGCGCCCAGTGCAACCGGGAAGGCCAGCGCCAGCAGACAGGCACCGCCGGTGACGGCCCGCATTCGGCCGACCGGCGCCGCCGCGATGAACCGGTCCATCGCATAGCCCGCGGCGATGGCGGCGAACCACGCACCCAGGCCCACGTGCTTGTTCAGCGAGGCGAGGGTATGCAGCCGCGCCTGCTCCAGCGGTCCCAGCACCGCGGCGGCAGCCAGCAGTGCCAGCAGCCATGTCCGCGCCCAGCCCTGCCGCTCGGCCCAGCTGAAGATCACCCCGCAGACCGCCAGGATCACCACCAGGCCGGTCCAGGACCAGGCATCAGCGACCACCGACAGCGGCGAGTCCGGGCCAGCGGCCCGGGCTAGCGTGGTCTGCTTCACCCCGGTGACATAGGTGCTTCCGCCCGTCAGCAATCCCACGGTCACCGGCACGACCACCACGATCGCGATCACCGCGCACCGCCGGGCAGCGGCCTTGCCGCCCAACGGCACTGCGGTGAGCAGCGCAAGGGCAAACACCACCACGTCGAACAGGGCTGACGAGTACGCTGCGGCGTTGGCCACCGCCAGCGCGCCGCCCGCCGCGACCATCCAGCCGGTCCCCTCGCCCCGCTCTCCGGCCTGGACGACACACCAGGCGGCCAGCGCGACCAGCATCACTGACAGTGCGTCGTAGGTGGCGAACGCCCCAAGATGCAGCGTCGTGCCCAGTACGGCGAACAGCGCCGCGGCGAAGAACGCGGCCCGCTGCCCGAACAGCCGGCCCGCGGTCCCCCACAGCAACGCGGTCGCCCCGAGCATGAGCACCAACGACAGCACCCGGGCCGCAGCCAGCCCTGCCATGCTGTCTGCCAGTGCCCCCAGCGGGGGATAGATCACCGGCGCCCCGGAAAAGTAGGCGGGGAATGGCGGGATCGCGGCCCCGTGCAGCCAGTGCGCCCATTCCAGGTGGCCGGCCCACAAGTACGTGGCCTCATCCACGAACGCCGTATCGGCTCGCACTAGCCGAAACGACAGCACCGCCTGCACGGCGAGTACCATCAGCAACAGCAAACCGCCCCGCGCACGGCCGGGCCCACCGAGGGCACTCTGATCCGGACGCGCCCGGCGATGGCCTGGCCCGGATCTCGTTACTGTCGCTCCGCCACCCTCTGATCCCGGCGCATGCGCGCCCGTGCGCACAGTTTCCAGTGCTTGCGGCTCAATGGAAGGATCAGACACATCTAGCGCAGCAAACGCTTCCCCACCCGTTATCACGTCGTCATGCCTGCGCCGCACCAGCCGCCCCGCCCCTCCCGGCAAATCACACGGCCTGCGTTCAGGTCACCACATACTGTAACGAAACCCCAAACAGGCCCAATCTCATAGCGAAACTACTGTTTTGCGCTCGCGGAGGAGGCGTGTTTGCTGATTTAGGGCGAGACGTCGCCCCTTTTACGGCCGCCTGTTTATGGCCTTGCGGCTGCCGCACATAGCCGAGCTCCCCTTTCCGCGAACACAAGGCCTCGCGCGGGAGGTCACGGCGCACCGCCGCGCGTTCGCCGCCCGCTGACGTCAAGGACGCCGACCGGGCATGGCCCGGACTAGTGTTTCGCCGTGGGAACACCCAAGGGCAATGATCAGGCAGTCGTCCTCGCCAGCCTGAACACCCACGGCGGCCGGGACGCCGCCGGTCGGATCTACGACCTCAGCGCGGCCTGCCGTCAGCTCAAGGCGGACGTCATCGTGCTGCAGGAGATGTGGCGTCAACGGGGCGAGCCCGGCCCGTTCGATGAAATCGCCGCGGCCCTCGGCGCGGAGCCCCTGTGGGCGGACCTGATCCCCGACGTGGACCTGCGCAGCGTGGGCATCGCCGACGAGCAGACGCGGGGCCGGTGGGGACTGGCCACGCTCACGACCGCGCCGGTCACTGGTTATGAGGTGACCGACCTGGGCCGTGTTCCCGGTGACCTTACCCCCCGGGCGGCGCAGTTGGTCACCGTCGAGCTGCCGGGCCGGGGCCCACTGCGGATCGTCAACACCCACCTGACATACCGGCTGCTGAGCCCGGTCCAGCTCATCCTCTTGATCCGGCGGCTGGTCACCGACGACGTCCCGACAGTGATCGCCGGGGACCTCAACATGCCGATGGCGGTCACCGGGCTGGCGGCCGGCTACGCCCCCGCGGTCTTCGGCCGCACCTACCCGGCGCACCGGCCGCTGGTGCAGCTCGATCACATCCTCGCCAGCCGCGGGGTCGTCCGGTGCGGCGGTGAGGTACTCGGCCCCGTCGGCTCCGACCATCTACCGGTGCGCGCCTGGCTGCGGCTCAGATAACCACGAATTTGCAATACGGATGCCCTGCCGGACCGTCATCCCGGTCGGCTACGGGCATCGAGAATCTCTTTCATCGATCCGTTTACTCACATCCCTGATTGCCGGCGGGCCGGGCCTGCGCGGCTTGCCCAGCTGGCACACCACGGGCGGGATGAGGCCGCCCGGAGCCTAGCTGATGATGCCGTGTGCGCGGTTCCACCGCTGGGCCGACTGGTGGGCGTCCACTAGGCCCCAGATCCAGGTGCCGATCGCGAGCGGTATCCCGATCAGCACGATGGCCAGCATCCAGCCGATGATATTGAGAACGAGAATGGCGACGCCGACGCCGACATTGTCGTTCACCATCGATCCAAGGCCCGGAATGAAAACAGAAAGCAGCACGCTGACCGCCGGGTTCTTCGGCGCGACCACCATGCCGTGCATCTCCTGGCCCTGCAGCGGCAGCGGTGACCATTCCCCGGCCTGCTGCCCGGCCTCGTACTGATGCCCGGGTTCGTACTGATGCCCGGGTTCGTACTGCTGCTGGTAGCGGTCCGGCGGCGGCCGGACCGCGTAACGCTCCTGCCCGGGCGTTCCCCCGGCGGCCGGGCCCGGCCGGATCCCCGCGGCCTGCGATGGCCATTCTGCCGGTTGCGGCGGCGCGGCCGGCTGCGGTGGCCACGGCGTGGGCTGCGGTGGCCAGGGTGCCGGTTGCTGGGGCTGTGGCGTGGCCTGCTGTTGCGGCCAGGGTGGTGGCTGCGGCGGCCAGGCGGTCGGCTGCGCCGGTGCCTCCCGGGCCGGCACGGTGGGCTGCTCCGGCCAGGTTTGCGGCCGGGTGGGCTGCGGTGGCCAGCCGGCCTGCGGCCAGGCAGGCTGCGGCGGGACGGGTTCCGGCGGGGCAGGCTCGGGCTGGCCAGGCTGCCCGGATGGTGGCGGGTCGGCACTCATCGACGCTTCTCTCCCCCCTCGCAGATCCGGTGATAGGGGGACGATCCCGGCTGGCGCGGGGTTGACCGGCTAGGTGCGGAGGTAGGAGGCTCCGTTGAGGTCGAGGATAGCGCCGCTGGCCCATTCCGCCTCCGGCGAGGCGAGGTAGACCACCGCCGCGGCGATCTCGTCCGGCCGGGCCACCCGCCCGAACGGGCTCTGCGCCCGGAGTTCGTCCCCCTCGGGGCCCGCCAGGATGCCGGCGGCCATGTCGGTCTCCACGTACCCGGGGGCGACCCCGGCCACCGCGATGCCGTACGGGGCCAGGTCCCGGGCCAGCGACTGGCCGAAGGCGTTCAGGCCGGCCTTGCTCGCGCCGTAGGCGGGGTGCCGTGGCTCACCACGGAAGGCACCGCGGGAGGAGACGTTGACGATCCGCCCGCCGCGGCCCCCGGCGATCATGTGCTGGACGGCGCACCAGGTGACGTTGGCCGCGCCGGTCAGGTTGACCCCGATGATGTCCCGCCACGCCTCCTGCCACTGCTGGTAGGACACCTGGGCGATCTGGTGCTTGAGGTAGATCCCGGCGTTGTTGACCAGCACGTCCAGCCCGCCGAGCGCGGCGGCCGCCTGGTCCACGGCCCGGCGCACCGCCTCGGGGTCCGCCAGGTCCGCCTGCACCACGGTGTGCCCGCCGCCGGGCAGCCCGGCCACGATCTCGGCGGCGCGGGCGGCCGAGTCACGGTGATGGACCGCGACCCGGTCGCCGAGGTCCGCGAACGCCCGGACGATCGCGGCGCCGATGCCCCGCGACCCCCCGGTTACCAGCACAGCCCGGTCAGCCATGGGACCTGACCCTACCGGCAGGGCGTCGCGTCTCCCGGCCGCTGGCCCGGTCCCGTGGTGCCGCTGCCTGCGCCGTGGTGCGGCCCGGCACCGGGCGCACCCGCCGGAGCCGTGCCTGGCGCTGCGGCTAGGCCGGGCCGGCGCCGCCGCGGACGCCGGAGGTGAACGCGCGCCACTCGTCCGCGGTGAAGACCAGGGCGGGGCCGGCCGGGTCCTTGCTGTCCCGGAGCGCGACCGCCTCGCCGCTGCCCTCGGTGGCACCGGGGACGATCGCGACCTCCACGCAGGCGCCGCCGTTCCCGCCGCTGAAGGATGACTTGCGCCAGGTGGCGCCGGTCAGGTCCATCTCTCGATCGCCTTCCTTGCCAGGTCGATGGAGGCTTGCCGGGGTAGCGCCTCCGCCTTCAGTATGTCGTAAAGCAAGGTCACCCGGGCCACGTCGTCGGCTCGCTCCACCACCTGCCCGGCCAGCGGATTGTCCAGGTAGGCGACGTCCGGGGCGCCGTCGAAGTGGGCGATGGCGAACCGGCCGTCCAGGCCCGGGTGGGCGCCGGCACTGACCGGCAGCACCTGGAGCATGATCTTCGGCTGCCGGGCGGCGGTGATCAGCCGGCCGATCTGGTCGCGCATCACCGGCGCGCCGCCGACCGGCCGGGTGAGCACCCCCTCGTCGATGATCACCCACATCAGCGGCGGGTCGTCCCTGGCCAGGATGGCCTGACGGTCTATCCGGGCACCGACCAGCCGGTCCACCTCACCGTCGGCGGCCGCCGGGTGCGCCGCGGCGAGGACCGCCCGGGCGTACTCCTCGGTCTGCAGCAGCCCCGGCACTAGGAGCGGCTCGAACCAGCGCAGCGAGGTCGCCTCCCGCTCGATCTCCACCCAGTCCCGGAACCAGGCCGGATAGGCCTCGGCGCGCACGAACGGCTGCAGCCGGGCCAGCAGCCCGCCGGTGCCAAGCGCCTCGTCGGCGCGCACGGCGAAGTCCAGGCTGGGCGCCCGGCTGCCGGTTTCCACGTGCGCGACGAGCGAGGTGCTGTAGGCGAGTTTCTCGGCGAGCTGGTCCTGGGTGAGGCCGGCCCGCGAGCGGGCCTGCCGCAGTTCCCCGGAAAACAGCGCGAGCGCGCTGACCTGACCGTCACGGGCCACGGGTGGTTCCTTACTGATCGGCTGCTGAGGTGACAGTTCTGCCTCGCCACCCGCACATGTTAACGGTGCGTGATGATGTTCTTCCCGAGAGTAGCCACGCCACGGAACCCTTGGGAGTGTCAAGTCGAACCCCGCGAGGAGTGCCCCGAATGTGCTGCCCCGGCCACGGCGATCCCGTATCGCACCTTGAAGAACTGCGCCAGGAGTTGACCGGCCGCGGGTGGATCACCAGGCTGCTCGACCCGGGGGGCAGGCGCCCGGCCCTGTTCGTGCAGAATCCGGACCCGCAGGTGACGGCGCTGAACGACCGCGTGCTGGTGGCGCCACTGCCCGGCGGCGGGTGCTGGTTCTGGTGGCCGTGGGCCAGCCGGATCGCCCCGGCCGCCGAGGTGACCCGGGCCGCCGACCGGGTCACCCACGTCCTGGGCTCGGCCACCGCCGGCTGACTCCTACTCGGTACTCACGGCCGCGAGGACCGGGAGCCGCGCGGCACGGCGGGCTGGCCTGATGGCCGCGACGACTCCGGCGGCGCCGCCGAGGACGACGATGACGGCGAGCTGGGCGGCCGGGACGGTGAACACGGCGAGCCCCGCCGCCTTCGCGCCCGCCTGCGCCAGCGCCCAGCCGAGGAAGGCGCCGAGCCCGGCGCCGCCGAGGGCACCGAACGCCGAGATGAGCACCGACTCCAGCCGGATCATGGACCTGGCCTGCCCGCGGGTCTGGCCTACCGCGCGGAGCAGGCCGATCTCCCTGGTCCGTTCGTGGACCGACAGCGACAGGGTGTTCGCGATACCGGCCACGGCGATCACGATGGCCAGGGCCAGCAGCACGTAGACGAGCCCGAGGAAGGTGCTCACCGGCTTGCCCGCGGCCGCCGTGAACGCCGCGTGCCCGGCCACCGACGGCCTGCCGTAGCCGGCCACGGCGCGGGTGATCGCCGCCCGTGCGGCCGGCTCGCTGGCACCGGGCGCCAGCTTGACGAACAGCTCGGCGGCGGTGAGCTGCAGCGCGTGCGGTGCCCACAGCCCGAGGGGGAGCACGGTGTCGCCGGCCAGCGTCCGCGCGGTGTAGATCGCCCCGACCGTGACGTTCGCCCGCATGCCGTCCGGCAGCACCAGGCTGGTGCGGCTGCCCGGGTGCCAGCCCCGGTCGTCCGCCTCGACCTGGGACACCGCGATCTGGTCCCGCGCCAGGCGGCCGATCGAACCGGCGGCCGGGTGCAGGTCGAGCACCTGCCCGATGGTGGCCGGGACCACGGCGGTGACGTCGCCGGACCGGCCACCGACCACTGCCTGGCCGCGGAGCAGCCCGCTCACCGTCGCCACCCCGGGCACCTTCGCCACCACGCGGGCGAGCGCGGGTGACAGCCCGCCGCCGCTGCCACCGCCGCCGAACCCGGCCGCGGAGATCGCGATGTCACCGGTGAACGAGTCACCGGCGCCGCCGATGTCGGCCGCCCGCAGCGAGGCGGCGTACACGGTGAACAGCGTGACGACCGCCACGCCGATCGTCAGCGCCGTGGCGGCCGCCGCGGTGCGCCGCGGGTTGCGCTGGGCGCTGCGCCGGGCCAGCGTCCCGGTCACCCCGCGCCACGCGGCGAGCGGGCGGCCAAGTGCCCCCGTGACCGGCCGGGCCATGGCCGGGCCGAGCAGGACGACACCGGTGGTGGCCGCCACCGCGCCCAGCCCGACGGCGCTGAGCACGCCGTTGCCCGAGCCGCGCAGGGCCGCCACGATGACCGCGAGCCCGGCGGCGAGCGCGGCGGCCCCGGCCACCGTCCGCGGGCGGGACGGGGCGGCGGGTTCCGCGGCCGATCCGCGCAGCGCCTCCAGCGGCGGGACGCGGGACGCGCGGACCGCCGGGACCACGCTCACGCCGACGGTGACCACGATCCCGGCCGCCAGGCAGATCATCGCGGTGCGGGCGGTCACCACCAGGCCCGCCGCGGGCAGCGCGAAGCCGAAGCTGTCGAACAGGCCCTTGAGCAGCCCGGCGATCGCCAGGCCGCCGAGCAGCCCGAGGCCGGACCCGGCCGCGCCGACGGCGAGCGCCTCGGCCAGCACCCCGGCGAAGACCTGGCGCCTGGTGGCCCCGACGGCGCGGAGCAGGGCCGCCTCCCTGGCCCGCTGGGCGGCCAGGATGCCGAACGTGCTGGCGATGGAGAACGCCGCCACCAGCAGCGCGATCCCCGCGAAGATGACCAGGAAGATCCGCAGCGCCGACAGGAACTCCGAGTTCAGGGCGCTGAGGTTCTGCGCGGTCAGCTCCGTGCCGCTGACCGTCCGCACGCCCGGTGGGAGCGCCCGGTCCAGCCGGGCGGCGAGCACGGCAGGGCTGATGCCGCGGGCGGCGCTGACCTCGATCGCGGAGACCTCACCGGGCCGGCTGGTGAGGTAGCGCCGCGCGCCCGCGAGGCTGAACGCGGTGTAGGGGGCGCCGCCGAAGCTGCCGGCCGAGCCGAACGTGGCCAGGCCGACGATCCGCACCCGGACCGGCGCCGGGGTGAGCACGGTCGTCACCGAGCCGATCGGGAGCTTCCCCGTGGTGGCCGCGGCACGGTCGATGACCACCTCGTGCAGGCCCCGCGGCGCCCGGCCGGCCGCCAGCCGGTAGGGGGTGAGCGCCGGGTCGGCGATCCAGTTGCCCGCCGACCGGGGCGGGCCGAGCCCGCCGACCGCCTTCCCGTCCGAGCCGAGCAGCTCGGCGGATCCGGTGATGGACGGCTGCGCGGCGGCGACGCCGGGCACCTGGCGCACGGTGGCCAGCAGTGCGCCAGGGAGCGGCGGCCGGGTGCCGGTGACTCCACCGCCGACCGTCGTGGCACCGCGGACCACCACGCCGATGCCGGACGTGGCGGTGCTGAACAGCTGGGTGAAGTTGGCGCTCAGCGTGTCGCCGAGGGTGAGGGCGCCGGCCAGGAACGCCACGCCCAGGCCGATCGCGGCGACCACGCCGGCCAGGCGGCGCTTGCCCGCCCGCAGTTGCCCGATGGTGACCCGCAGCATCACGCCTCCTCGCCGCCGAGCAGCTTCAGCCGGTCCAGGATGGTGTCCGCGCCCGGGTCGGCCAGCTCGCCGACGATCCGCCCGTCGGCCAGGAACGTCACCGCGTCGCAGGCCGCGGCCGCGGCCGGGTCGTGGGTGACCATGACGACGGTCTGGCCGAGTTCGCTGACGGCCCGGCGCAGGAAGCCGAGCAGTTGCGCACCGGACCGCGAGTCCAGGTTGCCGGTCGGCTCGTCGGCGAAGATGATCTCGGGCCGGCTGGCCAGCGCCCGGGCCACGGCCACCCGCTGCTGCTGCCCGCCGGACAGCTCGGCCGGCCGGTGCGACAGCCGGTCCCCCAGCCGTACCGTGCCCACCACCTCCGCCAGCCAGGACCGGTCGGGCCTGCGGCCGGCCAGTAGCAGCGGCAGCGTGATGTTCTCCGCCACGGTGAGCGCGGGCAGCAGGTTGAACGACTGGAAGATGAACCCGACCCGTTCCCGGCGCAGCACGGTGAGCTGGGTGTCCGACAGTGGCCCGAGGTCCAGGCCGCCGAGGAACACCTGGCCCGCGGTCGGCCGGTCGAGCCCGGCGAGGCAGTGCATCAGCGTGGACTTGCCGGAGCCCGACGGCCCCATGATCGCGGTGAACCGCGCCCGGGGAAACTCGGCGGTGATGCCGTCGAGCGCCCGGACGGCCGCCTCTCCGGCGCCGTAGACCTTCGTCAGCCCGGCCGCCCGCGAGGCGGCCGTCGTCGTGAGAGTTTCCATCGGCTCAGCGTGCCTGCGCTGGCCCGGCGGTGTCGTCGGGCAGCGGGCCAGACCGGGGTCGCCCGTGGCGGCAGGCCGCGGGCGGCTGGCTACCGCGCCCGCGGTATGGCGCCCGGGGCGATGCCGGCCGCCGGGCCGGCGCCGCCCGGGGCGGCCGGGCGTAACGTCGAGGGTGCGATGAACGCGAGCGCGACGGCCGGGATCCTGCCCGGCGCCGGGGCCGCCCGGCGCTGGGCGGTGGACGCCGGGATCGCGGCGGCGGTGACCGCCCTCCAGGTGGCCGGCACCTACGGGGCCGCCCGCCACTACCACGGCGGGGTCGCGCCCAGCCCGCTGGAGTACGCGGTGGTCGCCGCGGCCGGGCTCGCGCTCGTGGCCCGGCGGCGCTTCCCGGTCGGCGTGCTGGCCGTCACCGGCGCCCTGTCGGTCGGCTACTGGGCCCTGGCCGGGCTGCCCAGCCCGATCTTCCTGTGCGACATCGTCGCCCTGGTGACCGTGGTGCTGGCCCGCAAGCGCGCGGCCGCGGTGCTCGCCCTGCTCGCCTATTACGCCGGCTACCAGTGGCTGCCGGTGCTCATCGGGGCCCGTCCGGCACCGTCGGCGCTGGCCGCCGTGCTCGCCGCGGCCGGGCTGGCGTTGCTGCTCGGCGCGGCGGAACTGCTGCGGCTGCGCGGCCAGCACGCGGCGGCGCTCGCCCGCAGCCGCCAGGACCAGGCGCGCCGCCAGGCCAGCGAGGAGCGGCTGCGCATCGCCAGGGACCTGCACGACGTGGTGGCGCACAACATCTCGGTGATCAACGTGCAGGCCAACACGGCGCTGCACCTGATCGACCGGCAGCCGGAGCGGGCCGCCGCGGCCCTGGCGGCGATCCACGAGGTGAGCAAGCAGGCCCTGGCCGAGCTGCGGTCGGTGCTCGGGATCCTCAGGCAGGACGGCGCGGGCGCCCCCCGGGCGCCGAGCCCGGGCCTCGGCCGGCTCGCCGACCTGGCGGGCAGCGCGGCCGCGGCGGGGCTGGCCGTCCGCATCGAGCGGGCCGGCCCGGAGCGGCCGCTGCCGGCCGAGGTGGACGTCGCCGCCTACCGGATCGTCCAGGAGGCGCTCACCAACAGCGCGCGGCACGCGCCGGGCAGCACCGCCACCGTGTCGGTCCGGTACGCCGGCGATGACGTGGTGGTCCAGGTGGACGACGACGGCACCGCTACCGGGGCCGCCCGGGCGGCCCGGCCCGGCACCGAAGGCTCCGGCGGGAACGGCATCGCGGGCATGACCGAGCGGGCGCAGGCCCTCGGCGGCTCGCTGGCGGCCCGCCCGCGGCCCGGCGGCGGGTTCCGGGTGCGGGCCCGGCTGCCGCTGGGCGGGGGCGGGCGGTGACGGCCCAGGTGCCGCCGGCGGTCATCAGGGTGGCGATCGCCGACGATCAGATGCTGGTCCGGGCCGGGTTCGCGGCGCTGCTCGCCGCCGAGGACGACATGGAGGTGGCCGGCGAGGCCGCGGACGGCGAGGCGGCGGTGCGCCTGGCCCGCCGGGAGAAACCGGACGTGCTGCTGATGGACATCCGGATGCCCGGCATGGACGGGATCGAGGCCACCCGCCGCATCGCCGCTAGCCCTGGCCTGGCCGGCGTGCACGTGGTCATCCTGACCACGTTCGAGCTTGACGAGTACATCTTCGAGGGGCTGCGGGCCGGCGCCGCCGGATTCCTGGTCAAGGACACCGACGCGGCGGAACTGCTGCGGGCGGTCCGGGTCGTCGCGGGCGGTGCGGCGCTGCTGTCGCCCACCGTCACCCGGCGGCTGGTGGCCGAGTTCACCGCGCGGGCCCGCGAGACGCGCCAGGTCGCCGGGATCGCCGAGCTGACCCCGCGGGAGCGGGAGGTGGTCGCCCTGGTCGCCACCGGGCTGTCCAATGCCGAGATCGCCGGCCGGTGGCACGTCAGCGAGTCCACGGTGAAGACCCATGTCAACCGGGCGATGATGAAGCTGGCCGCACGGGACCGCGCCCAGCTCGTGGTGCTCGCCTACCAGTCCGGCCTGGCCCGGGCGGGCTGGTGACCGGCTATCCCCGGTCACCCGTAGCTGGCAGGCGCTGCCGGGGCTAGAAGCGGTGGCTGGTGTGGCTGAAGGCGCCCTTGCCGAACGCGAGGATCTTGGCCGGCGTCACCGCGAACACCAGGACCGGGTCGGTGCTCCCCTGATGGTAGAAGAACCCGTCACGCACCAGGTACTGCCAGCGCCCGTCCCACTTCGCCGTCCACGCCGCCGCAAGGCGCCGGAGCGCGTCGTCGTCGGTGACCTGGACCGCGTCACCCTCGACCATCACGTCCAGGCCCCGGTCCCAGCCGTTGCACCCCGTGCTCAGGATCACGTGCGGGTTGCCGCGCAGGTTGACGGCCTTCTGCTCCTCCGTGCCGGTGCAGAAGTGCAGCGCCCCGCCGGCCCAGACGGCCACCAGCGGGGTCATGTGCGGCCGCCCGTCCGCCCGAACGGTGGTGACCCAGAACAACTCGGCCTGCTCCAGGGCCTGGCGGGTCTGGTCCCATCCGGTGGCGGCCGCGTCCGGGTCGCTGAATCGCTGGTCCAGGCTGGTTACCGGGGTTGTCACGGCGGTACCTCTTTCCGGTCGTCGGTCGGTGCGGGCCACCGGTGGCGCGGCGGCCCTCCCCGGATGAGACCGCCCGGCGCCCGCCGGATCATCGCCGACCAGGGCAGCGGCAGGATCAGGATGGCCAGCGGCCCGCGCCCGCGGCCCGGTCCGCCGGTGCGGCCGCCAGGCGGCGCGCGGACAGCAGGGCGGCCGGGGTCACCCCGGCCAGCCGCGCGCATTCCCGGGTGAGGTGCGCCTGGTCGGCGTAGCCCAGCCGGGCCGCGGCCGAGGCCAGGCCGCCGCCCGGCGCCCCGGCGTCCGCCCAAGACACGAACCGGCGGAACCGCAGCACCCGGCGGAGCGTAGCGGGCCCGTACCCGACGGCGGCCTGGCAGCGCCGCCGCAACTGGCGCTCGCTGACCTCCAGCCGGCCCGCGATGCCCTCCGCCCGGGCGCCCGGGTGCCGCAGCAGCCGGGCCGCGCGCGCGGCCAGCGGGTCGGCGGGCCCCTCGGCGATCAGCGCGCCCGCCATCCGGGTCAGGGTCGCCAGCGCCTGTGCCGGGGCCAGCGTGCCCGGCAGCGCGCGGGCCAGTTCCGTGCCGGGCCCGGTGCCCAGGTCCGCCGCGTCCACCCGCTGGTTCAGCAGTTCCGACATGGGCAGGCCCAGCGCGGGCCCGGCCGCGCCGGGCACGAACCGCAGCGCGGCGAACACCGTGCCCGGGGGCGACACCGAGGGGGCCGGCCCGGTGTCCGGCCCGGCCACGAACAGGCCCCGGCCCTGCTCCCAGATGAGATCCACGCAGGCGTCCGGCAGCACCGCGGCGACCGCGCCCGCCCCGGGCCCGGCGACCCGCGCCCACAGGCATGCCACCGACGGGAGCAGGCCAGCCGGGGGCTGTTGCTCCCGGTAGCCCGGGCCCCAGTCCATGGCACCAGTCTCGCACCGGCATGTCCGTTTCGTTCAATACGGCGGGACCGGCGCCGTGCTGTGCTAGGCCGCATGGCCTCACCCGACATCGACGCGGCGGAGCAATTCCTGGCCGCGAACGCGCGCGTGCTCGAGCGGCGGAGATTCGAGCGCCTGTTCCGCGACGGCGAGGCCGGCCCGGTCCGCGACGCCGTCGCCGCCTACCGCAACCCCGACGGCGGGCTCGGCAACGCACTGGAGCCCGACGGCCGCTGCCCGGGCAGCCAGCCGCTGGCCATCGACTTCGGGCTGCAGGTCCTGCTGGAGGCCGGCGCCTGGGACACCGCCCTGGCCGACGGTGCCTGCGGCTGGCTGGCCGCCCACGCCCCGGCCGGCGGCGGCGCGGTGTTCGTGGCCCCCGGCATGGACGGCTGGCCGCACGCCCCGTGGCTGGTGCCGGAAGACGGCCCGGCCTCGCTGATCTGCACCGGGCTGCTGGCCGGGACCCTGCACGCGGCGGCGGCTGTGGAGGGGGATGGGGAGGTGGGTGGGGGCCCGGCACACCCGTGGCTGAGCCAGGCCACCGAGCTGCTCTGGGCCAGGATCGGCACGCTGGCCGACGCGGGCCCCTACGACATGCGCGCGCTGTTTTGGTTCCTCGACCACGTGCCGGACCGGGACCGGGCCCGCGCGGCCATGGAGAAGATCGGGCCGATGATCTTCGATAGGGACATGGTGGCCCTCGACCCGGAGACCCCGGGCGAGGTGCACTTCCCGCTGGACTTCGCGCCGCTGCCCGGCTCGCTGGCCCGCGGCCTGTTCGATCAGCAGGTGATCGACGCCGGGCTGGACCACCTGGCTGCGGCGCAACTGCCCGACGGCGGCTGGACGTTCAACTGGATGGCCTGGTCACCGGCGGCGGAGCGGGAGTGGCGCGGGCACATGACCGTGGCGGCGCTGCACGCGCTGCGCGCCCACGGCCGCTGCTGACCCCGCAGCCGACCGAGCGGAGCCGGGGGTCGCTCCCCTGGGGTAACACGGTCCATCATGGGTGCCATGTCCTGGCAGGAACTGGCCGACCTTCCATTCGCCGCCGCGCTGCGGCCGCACCGGGGCGGGCTCGGGCCGCGCGGTGACTATGACTGCGAGCACTTCGACAAGACCACCTTCGACGAGGCCAGCGCCCCGGGCAGCCGCTTCCTGGAATGCGCCTTCACCGGCGCGTCGTTCACCGGCGGCGACCTGCGGCAGGCCAGGTTCGCCTCGGCCTGGCTGCGTGACGTCCGGTTCACCGGGACCACCCTGGCCGAGACCGAATGGACCGACGCGGCGCTCCTGGCCAGCGCGTGGGCCGGCACCGAAGCGTTCGGCGCGCGGCTGCACCGGGTGACCCTGCACGGGTGCAAGCTCGACTCGGTCAACTTCAGGGGCGCCGAGCTGACCGAGGTGGTCTTCGACAACTGCGTGCTGCGCGACGTTGACTTCACCGGCGCCACCCTCACCCCCTGCGCGGTGCGGAGCTGGGCATCACCACGGACGCGACCTCGCTGCGCGGCGCGATCGTCACGCCCGCGCAGCTCACGGAGATGGCGCCGGTGCTCGCCGCGAGCCTGGGCATCGTCGTCGAGGACTGATCATCGCGCGGGTGGTGGATAGCTTCGTCACGCTGCCGCGCATGTGTCAGCTTGCCTCGTTTGTGCCTTGACCCGCGTGCCTCTCCGCGTCACTATGTGCGAAGAACGTTCGCCAAATTTCTCGCATCTTGGAGGTATGCGCATGCGAGCTAGGTTCCTCGGGAAAGACCCGGCGTCCAACGTCGGAGACTCGCCCACGCTGTTCGCGACAGACCGCACCGACCGGAGTACCTTCATCGCTCAGGGCTGGAAGGTCACCGATCCGCAGGTACTTGCGGATGTCGGCCCGATCCCCGAACACGAGGCGGTCATCGAGATACCCGAAGACGTGCTCAAGTTCTATGTTCGCAAGCACCAGCAGGAGGAGGCGGGGAGCTGAGCCAGCTCATCGAGCCGAGCGCATTCGGCGGTTTCGGTCCGCTCTTCACGAGCTTCGAGCACACTGCCTTCCGCTTGGAGGTTCGTAGTCGGTACAACCCCTCCTATGAGGGAGAGTCGCTACGCAAGTTCCTGGAGGGCGAGCCGGACGACTTGTCCTGGATGCAAGCGTGGCTGCACATGGTGCAGGAGGCGGCTGCCGAGGGACGCCGGCTCGCTCGCGTCCGGGTGGTAGATCTGCCCATGACTGACTGGAGCCGCTACAGCTACGCGCTAGCGCAGCACAACATCGCGGCGGGTGAGGACATCCGCTACATCGAACGTGCCAAGGCTGCTGGCCTGCCCGACGAGGACTACTGGCTGTTCGACTCTTCCAAGCTCGTCGTCATGCGCTTCGATGAGACCGACCGCTTTGTCGGTGGCGAGCGTATCGACGACCCTGCCGAGATCGTCAAGGCCAACTATTGGCGCGATGCTGCCTGGCATAAGGCAGTGCGACGGGATGATTTTGCACACGAATCATCTGGCAAACGCGCCTAACGTCTACGAGGCGCGCAGCGCCCTTGGCAAGCGGCTCCGCGAGTTGCGCTCGGCGGCCGGAATCACCGGCAGGCAGCTCGCAGAGTCGTTGTCTTGGCCTGCGTCGAAGGTGTCCAAGCTGGAGAACGGCCGCCAGACCCCGAGCGCTCAGGACATCCGCGACTGGACACGGATTACCGGCAGCGAGGCAGAGACGGAAGCGCTGCTTGCATCGCTGTACACGCTCGAAATCCAGCACGCCGAATGGCAGCGGCAGCTCCGTGGCGGGCTTCGGCCGCATCAGCACCAGCTTGCCGAAATCGACGCCAGGACCCAGTCGTTCCGGGTGTTCGAGCCCGCCACCATTCCGGGCTTGCTCCAGACCGCAGAGTACGCTCGCGCCCGCTTCGCGGAAGGCGTGCTGCTCTTCGGGACGCCGAACGACATCGACTATGCCGTGCGGACTCGCATGCAGCGCCAGGAGCTTCTGTACCGGCGTGACAAGAGCTTTCACTTCGTGCTGACCGAGGGCGCGCTGCGCTACCGGCGCTCGTCACTTGAGATCCAGCTCGCCCAGCTTGACCGGCTTATGTCGCTGTCGGCGCTGCCAAACGTCAAGCTCGGCATCATCGGGTTTGAGACACAGTTCATCGTCGGGCCGTGGCATGCCTTCTGGTTGCGCGACCAGAAGCGCGTAACCATCGAGACGTTTTCGGCTGAGCTGAATCTTGCCCAGCCGCAGGAGATCGAGCTTTACAGCAGCATCTTCGACCAGATGGCGGGCGTGGCGAGCTACGGCCGGGCGGCGCGTGCGATCGTGACTCGTGTCATCGATGACCTTGCGCCAGATGTACCCGAGGATGGCTCGTAATTTCTCCATCTGCCTCCCATCGGACTAGTTTCTAGAAACTCTGAGAAACTTTCTGGCCATTAATGGGCGGTCGACCGTACCCTGCCTGTGAACCGCCCGTGCATACCGGGCGTTCGGAAGGGTCCAGGTGAGTACGTTCGTCCCGTTGCTGGGCAAAGAGCAGGCTGAGCGCCTGCCAGCGCGCGCCCGCGAGGTGGTGGAGTACCGCAAGAGCGGGCTGAGCCTGAACCACATTCAGGGCTGCCCGCTGGATTGCGCTTACTGCATCCGGCACACCTACGGCCTGTGGGATCAGCGTCAGCCGCGCGCTTTGATGCCCGACGCCGAAGCCGTTGAGCGGCTGGTCAGCCACCATTACTTTCAGGCGCATGTCACACCGGTTCAGATTCTCAACCGCGCGACTGACCCGTTCTTGCCCGCCGTCAGGCCGCACACGCTGGCGGTGCTGGCCGATCTCGACGGCCGGGGCCTGCGGAACCACGTGCTTGTCATCACACGGCACCAAATGAAGCCCGGCGATATAGGGCGGCTGAATCAGCTCGTGAATCTCAAGGTGACGCTGTTGTTCACCTATTCCGGCATCGATGGCATGCGCATCGAGCCGTACCCGTCCCAGGTCGCGGCCGATTCGCTGAAGCTGATGAGCGCCCCCGGGCGTCGCCGGTACCGGACGGTCTTGTACTGGCGTCCGCTGGTGCCGGGGCTGAACGACAGCGACGCGCATCTTGAGCGGGCGTACGCGCTGAGCCGGCTTGCGGACGCCACGGTGTTTACCGGCTTGTTCTACCGGGATCAGATCGCGCGGTACTACCGGGCTAACGGACTGCCAGAGCCCTACGACGCCACCGCACGCCGGAAGATCGTGCCTGAGACGCTCGAACAGCGCGTGCTGTCGGCCTTTGCAGGGTCCGCCTCGCTGTTCCGCAAGACCTCGTGCGCAGTCTCGTACGCGCACGGACTGCCCGATTACAACGGTCACTACGGCGTCCGGGAGTTGTGCGACATCTGCCCGGTTAGCCAGGTCAGCCTGTGCCGCAGCGCGCACCGGGTACCGTCCGCCAGCCAGATTTACCAGGTCTCCCGCGCGTTGCCGGAAACAGCGGGCATGCAGGTAGTAGACATCAGCGAAAGGGCGGCCGTCGTGTCAGGGCTGGACGATGAGCAGCCGCGCTACTACCTGCAACACGGCTCCTGCCCGGCCTGCCCAGTTACAAGCTCGGCGCGCTGGTCAAGGCACTGTCACTGGACAAGGGCATACCGGCGGGCCTGACACCCCACCGTGCCGCCTACGACGTGCTTGTCACGGCCCGCCTGTTCGTCCGGCTCGCTATGCGCCAGGACGGCAGCCCGCGCACGCTCGAAAAACTTCGCGGCCGGGCACCAGACCGCAAACCCGGAGGCACGAATGCGACTGCGTCCCTTTTCTAGCCGGGAACGAGGCGTGTTTATCAGCATCGACGGCCCGAGCGGCGCGGGAAAATCTACGATCGTACGGCACCTCGCGCAGATGCTGGTGGCGGCCGGCCAGAGCGTGCATGTAACTGCCGAGCCGTCGAACGGGCCAATCGGCGTGCTCTGCCGGGAGCTGACTGAATCCGTCACTGGTCACTCACTGGCCTGCTTGTATGCGGCCGACCGTTACCACCACCTGCAAACAGAAATACGTCCGCATATCGAAGGCGAAGAGACTGTCATAAGCGACCGGTATATTCCGTCCGGCCTTGTCATGCAGCGTTTCGACGGTATCGATCCGGCCTTCCTGTGGCATCTTAATTCCGAAGCTGACCGGCCCGACCTTGCCGTGATCCTGGAGGCCGACCCGGAAATCATTGCCGAGAGACTGGTCGCGCGTGGTCCGCATAACCGCTTCCAGCTCGCGCCCGGCAGCAGTCATGCCGAGGTTCATTTCTACAGACAAGCGACAGAAAGACTGATACAGGCCGGTTTTGACGTGCTGCGCGTGGAATGCAATAAACGACCTGCGGAGCAGTCGGCCGCATTCATACGCGACCAGCTCATGAGTTTCTTTGCTTCCGCAGTAACCGTGGAACGGTAGAAGAGCAATGACCCCCGTTAGCTACGGCAAGCGCGCTTAGAAACTCCGGACTCACCCGCCCGCCGCCCAAACAGAAGGAACGTTGATGACCGGCAGGACGAGCACAAGGTCAGCACCACGGTCACGTGGTGGCGGTGCCCATACTGCCCAGGGCGGAGCCGGTGCCGTTTCTGGGTCTGCGGCCCCCGGATTTGCGCGCAGTCCCGGGCAGAGCGGGGCTCCGGTGCCGGTTCCCCCCACCCACGATCGGGGAACCGACATGACGGGCAAATGGCCGGTACGGGATTTCCTAGAATTGGGTGCTCTGCCCGGTGCGGTGCCCTCCGCGCGCCTGCACGCCCGCCAGATCGTCTGGGAATGGGCGCTGACCCCGCTCACCGAGCCCGTCGAGCAGGTGGTCTCAGAATTGATTACCAATTCGGTCGCCGCCGCCAGGGCCATGCCACAGGTCGAGCCCGTCCGCCTGTGGCTGTTGTCCGACAGCAGGAAAGTCGTGGTGCTGGTCTGGGATGCCAACCCCCAGCCGCCGGCCTTAATTGAAGTCGGCGACGACGCCGAAAGTGGCCGGGGCCTGTTCCTGGTGCAGGCGTTCAGCGAACGGTGGGGATCGTACCCAACGCCGCAGATGGGCGGCAAGGTCGTCTGGGCAGTATGCGGCACGAACACCAACCAGCTAATCAATCCCCCGGTGAGGAGGGCCGGTGCCTGACGATTCTGCCGCTGTTCCCGCGATGGTTCGCCATTATGCCGCGTATCGGCGGCACGGACAGCCCACGCCACGCGGGACTCCCGCTCCCTCACCCGCACCGCGTTCGGCGGCTCCAGGCTGGCCGACCTGCGCGGTGCGGAGCTGGGCATCACCACGGACGCGACCTCGCTGCGCGGCGCGATCGTCACGCCCGCGCAGCTCACGGAGATGGCGCCGGTGCTCGCCGCGAGCCTGGGCATCGTCGTCGAGGACTGATCATCGCGCTGCCGGTCCGTTTCGCTGGCAGCGCAACTACTTTGACTCCAAATCATTTGACCGCAAACTACTGGCCCGGGCATGCTGGCCGCATGACTTCTGACACGGCCCATGAAGCGGGCGGTTTAACGGCCCCGGGCACCGGGGCACCGGGGCAGGCCGGCCCGCCCGGCGGCAGCGTCCTGGACCGCCCGGAGGTTCAGGGCGCGGGATGGGTGTGGGGCGACGCCGGCGCGCAGGTGCCGCCGGACGCACCGCTGCCCGCGCTGCTCTCGGTCGCGGTGCGGCTGCTCGGGGCGTTCATCGGGAGCACGATGCAAGGGACCGGGATCAGCCCGGCCGGCATCGGCGTGATGCGGCTGCTGGCGGCCCGCGACGGGCTGAAGTCCAGCGAGGTCGCGGCCCGCGGCTGGTGGACGCCCGGCACGGTGACCTCGGTCGTGGACACCCTGGTCCGCGACGGTTACGTGGAGCGCCGCCGGGAGCCCGCCGACCGCCGGGTGGTCCGGCTGTACCTGACCGGCACCGGGCGGCGCAAGGTCGAGGAGGCGATCGCACTGATCGGCCCGAAGTGGCAGGACGCCTTCGGCTATGTGGATCCGGCCGACGAGCCGGTGATCCGGAAATTCCTGGCAGACACGATCGACAGGTTCGGCACGGTGATACGAGAGGAGCGCGGTCAGTGACCGACAGTGCCACGCAGGCACCGCGGCCAGCAGCGGCGGTGCCCGGGACGGCCCCGGCGCCCGGCGCGGGGACGCCATCCGGGGCAGGGACGGGCGCGGGCACCGCGATCCGCACCGAGGACCTGCGCAAGACCTACAAGACGCCCCGCGGCGACGTGCCCGCGGTGCGCGGCATCGACCTGAACGTGCCCGCCGGTGAGCTGTTCGGCCTGCTCGGGCCGAACGGTGCCGGCAAGTCCACCACGATCGGCATGCTCACCACGCTGGTGCTGCCCACCGGCGGCCGGGCCTGGGTGGCCGGCATCGACGTGGTCGCGGACCCGGTCGGGGTGAAGCGCCGGATCGGGGTGGTGACCCAGAACAACACCCTGGACATGCAGCTCACGGTCACCGAGAACCTGGAGTTCCGCAGCCGGTTCTTCGGCCTGGGGCCCCGCGAGGCGGCCCGCCGTGCCGCGCAGCTCATCGACGCGTTCGGCCTCGGCGACCGGAGCAAGGCGATGGCCACCGACCTGTCCGGCGGGCAGGCCAGGCGGCTGCTGATCGCCCGCGCCCTGGTGCACCGGCCGGAGGTGCTGTTCCTCGACGAGCCGACGGCCGGGCTCGACCCGCAGACCCGGGTGAACCTGTGGGACATCCTGCGGGTGCTGCACGACCAGGGCCAGAGCATCCTGCTCACCACCCACTACATGGAGGAGGCCGAGGCGCTCTGCGACCGGCTCGCCGTGGTGGACCACGGTGAGGTGCTGGCCGCCGGGACCGTGGACGACCTGAAGGAAGGCAGCGGCGCGGACACGGTGATCACCGTCAGGTACGAGGGCCCGGTGCCCGACGGCCTGGCCGCGGCCACCGGCCTGGCCGGGCGCCCGGGCGTGGGGAAGGTGGAGACCGACCACGACCGGATCCGGGTGTTCGCCTCCGAGCCGGACGGCGTCCTTGGCGAACTGGTCGCGGCCGGGGCCAGGGCCGGGCTGACGGTGCGCGACGCGGCACAGCTCAAGCCCAGCCTGGAGACGGTCTTTCTGAACCTGACCGGACGGGAGTACCGGGAATGACATCGACGACACCCACGATCACGCCCCCGGCCGCCGACGCCGGGCGCGGCACGGCGGCCGGGGCGGGCACCGGCGCGGCCATCGCCGCCCTGATCACCGAGGCGCCCGTGCCGCAACCGACGCTGGCCAGGACGTTCGCGGCGATGATGGCCCGGGAGTTCCGGGTGCTGCGGCGCAACGCGATCGGGACGTTCACCCGGGCGGTCATGCAGCCATTGCTGTTCGTCTTCGTGTTCACCTACGTGATGCCCAAGATCGGCGGCGGCTTCATGTTCGGCAGCGGCGCGTCCACCGCGGCCGGCGCGGGCGCCAGCAGTGTGAACTTCGCGACGATCCTGGTGCCCGGGCTCATGGCCTCCATGCTGCTCATGCAGGGAATCATGGCGGTGACCTTCCCGCTGGTCATGGAGTTCTCCTGGCAGCGCACGATCGAGGACCGGGCGCTGGCCCCGGTGCCCATCGGCGTCCTGGCGGCGCAGAAGATCGTGGCCGGCGCGGCGCAGGCGTTCATCGGCGCGCTGATCGTCGTCCCGATCGTGCTGGTGGTGCACGCGGCCGGCCAGGCACCGCACGTGCACGTCACCAACTGGCCGCTGCTCGCGGTCATCCTGGTCACCGCGTCGCTGCTCACCGCATCACTCGGGCTGCTGCTCGGCACGGTCATGGACCCGCGCAAGATGCAGATGCTGTTCGCGGTGATCCTGCTGCCGGCCACGATGCTGGGCTGCGTGTACTACCCGTGGGCGGCGCTGCACCAGGTCCGCTGGCTGCAGTACCTCGTTCTGGCCAACCCGATGGTGTACATGTCCGAGGGCCTGCGCGCGGTGCTCACCCCGGGCGCCGCGCACATGGCGACGTGGGCAATCCTGGCCGTGCTCGTCGGCGGGACCGTGATCTTCGGCTACCTCGGCACCAGGACGTTCACCCGGCGCGTGCTCAACTAGCGCTCCGGTCCCCGGCCCGCCACCGCCGCCCACCGGGCCGTGGCAGAGAAAACTCCGGCCGCCGCTGGCGCGACGGCGGCCGGAGTTGTCTCGGTGCCGGCGGTTACTGGGCCGGGCCGTTGGCCAGGACCATCGTCGCCGAGTGCGTCTGGCCGGACTGATCCGACCAGGTTATGGTGACCCGGTCGCCCGGGTGGTAGCGCTCCAGCGCTGACTGGAGCCCGTTCGGGCCCGAGACCCGGTGCCCGCCGGCCGCGGTGATCACGTCCCCGCCGGTGATCCCGGCGCGGGCCGCGGGCGTCCCGGCGATCGCCTGCTGGACCACCGCGCCGGAACCGGCCGAGATGCCGTTGGCCGCGGCCTGGTCCGCCGACATGACGCCCACGCCGAGCAGCCCGGTGGCGCCGATGTGCACGGTGTCCGACGCCTGGCCCGCCTCGATCTGGTGGGCCAGGGCGATCGCCGCGTTGATCGGGATCGCGAAGGCCTGGGTGCGCTGGGCCGGCTGGAACTGGAACCCGGCGGAGGCGGAGGCGGCGGTGTCGATGCCGATCACCTTGCCGGTGGTGCTGACCAGCGGGCCGCCCGAGTCACCCGGCTGGATGGGCGCGGTGTGGTGAATGAGGCCGGTCAGCCGCTCGGCCGTGCCGGCTCCCTCGTCCGAGGCCATGATCGACGAGTTCAGGCCGGCCACGTGGCCGACGGCGACCGACGGGGTGCCGCCCTTGCCGAGCGCGTTGCCGAGCGCGACGACCTTGTCCCCGGCCTGCACCGAGGATGAGTCGCCAAGGGCCGCGGTCTGCAGCCCGGACGCGCCCACGAGCTGGAGGACGGCGATGTCGCGGCTCTGGTCGTAGCCGACGACCTTCGCCGGGTAGGTGCGCCCGTTGCCGATGTCGGTGACCTTGATCGCGGTGGCGCCCTTGATGACGTGGTTGTTGGTGAGGACCTCACCCGACGGCGTGAGCACCAGCCCGGTACCGGCCGACTCGGCCTGCTGCAGGCCGAGGTTGGAGACGATGTCCACGAGGCCGGGGTCGGTCTGGGCGGCGATCTGGGCGGTGGTCAGCGTCCCTGAGTGGGACGAGGCCGTGGCGGCCAGCAGGCCGAAGAAGGTGCCGAGGCCCGCCACGACCGCGACGGTGGCCAGGGCGAAGCGGTGGCGCCAGCGCCGGACCGGCCTGCCCGGGCCCTGGCCTCCCCCGCCGTAGCCGTAGGGTCCGCCGGGACCGCCGGGGCCCGCGGGGCCGTGCCAGGGCGAGCCGGGGTAGGCCTGGCCGGGGCCGGGGTACTCCTGGCCGGGACCGGCGTAGGTCGGCGGTTCGTGGGTCGTGGTCATGGGAATCGGCTCCCTCGTCAGGACGGATCACTGTGCCCTAACCAGATAGTCGGTTCCATACCTGCGAGAAAGCTGAACGCGCGCTGATAACAGGCTCGGCCTTTGCTGGTTACCTCAAGGCTGGCTGACCGGTTACCTCAGGCTGGCTGACCGGGCGCGCTACAAGCTGCGCGGAAACGCGAAGGTGACGGGCAGCCCAAACGAGCTGCCCGCCACCGGATCCGGTCACCGGTGCCGCGCGGTGGGCTGGGCCGGTCAGCCAGCACCGCGCGCGACAAGCTGCGCGGAAACGCGAAGATGACGGGCAGCCCAAACGAGCTGCCCGCCACCGGATCCGGTCACCGGTGCCGCGCGGTGGGTTGGCAGCCAGCACCGCGCGTTACTAGCTGCGCACCGTCTCGGCACGGAGGGGGGCTACCGTGCCAGTGGCGACCGTGTTCCCTATTCGGCGCGGCCGGCCGTCCGGATTGGTATGAGATTGCGCCGCTTCGTCGCTGAGCACCCGCCGCCCGGCCGCCCTGATGAGCACGGCCGCCCAGGTCCGGAAGGGTTTCCAGGGCTCGGCCAGGGCGCGGATCTCCTCGTTGGAAACCGGCATCCGAAGGTTATAAAGCCGTTCCACCAAGGTAACGAACTTGGGCTCGCCCACGGGCAGCACGTCGGCGAACCCGGTGCCGCGGATCACGATGAGCGCGCTGTAGAACGGCCCGATGCCCGGTATCTCCCGCAGCCGCGCCATGGCCTCCTCGGGGCCGAGCGCGAGCAGGTGGCTCGCGTCCAGCCGGCCCTCCTGGGCCGCCCGGGCGATGCCGTGCAGCCGTTCCATCCGGTCCGGCGGGATGCCGGGGAACGAGGTGACCGCGAGCAGGCCGGCCGGGGCAGGCAGTGCCGCGAGCCGCTGGCCGGCCAGGTCGAAGACCGCCCCGTGGGCGCGGCCGAGCCGGTCCCGCACGGCCATCATCTGCCGCGGCGGCCGCCGCATGCTCAGCACGGCCCAGGCGGCCGCCTCGTACGGGGAGTAGAACAGCGGTGGCCGCAGCCCCGGTGCCGCCCGCTGGACCGAGCCGAGGACCGGGTCGCGCTCTCCGGCCGCCACGAACCCGGTGGCGTCGTGGTCCAGCGAGAGCACCCGCGCGACCTGCCGCCGCACCGCGCCGATGTCGGTGCCGCCGGGCCCGTGCACCGTGCCGTGCACACCGGCCTCGTCCTGCCGCACCTCAACTCCGGCCTGGTGCTGGTAGCCGTCCACGCAGAACGCCAAGCGCATGACGTCGTCCCCGGTGGCCGCGGCGCGCTGCCCGAAGCCGAACGCGATGGCCTCAGCCAGCGAGAACGGGCCGCGCGGCACGATGGTGAATGTCTCCGGCACGGGTGCCTCCCCGCGGCCGGCGCCCGCTCGGCCGGCCACGTGCCCGGCCTCTGGCAGCCGGTCCTGCCCCGCACCCTGCCACCTGGGTCGGACAATTCTCCGGCCGCCGCGGGCCCGCGGCCCTCAGCCCGGCCGGCCAGGGCGGTGGTGCGATTCGCGTGCGAAGTGCCAGCCGCGCCGATGGCTCATGTCGCGCGGTTGAGATCAACCGCGAAGCCCGCCGCCCGTAGTTCCCTGCCCAGGCTGAGCTTCCAGGCGCCCTGAGAATCAAGCGTGGTATAGAGGATGCCGTTCATGTCCGACGGTAGTTCTACGGTCTCCTCGTAGAGCACCGCCACCCGGGAGCGGCCGAGCGCGCCAATGAAGAATCCCAGCTCGAAGACGACGTTCTGACGGGCACGCGCATTGCTTTCCGGCGAGCCCTTGATCCCGCCATAATCGTCCCCGGTGAGCAGCACAATGGCAAATGCGGCGGTCGCGGCAAAGGCTTCCAGCGATTCAATGATGACCTGACCGCGCTTAGCCTGCTCATGGAGGATGATCGGCTCGGCATCCGTGGCCCGCTCCAGGAATCGCGCCACCTGTTCTTTGGGGCCGTCGGCGCGCCCGTGCACGATGAATACCGCGCTCGACGAACTGGAGGCCGGGTGCTCGCGCCCGGCCAGGATCGCCTCCGCGGGCCCGTCGTAGAGCCCAAGCATGTCCCGGATCGACCGCAGGGCCTCCAGGCGCTTGTCGAATGCTTGCGCAACACGCTTGATGTCACCCGGGTAGCTGTCGCCACTTGTCAGGTAGTTCACGTCGATCGCACCGGGGTAAGGTGACGCAGGGCCCGAATCTGTAAATGCCCCCTCCAGCAGCTTCTGGGCATTCGCATCCCACTGCGCCAGGGCCTCTATCGCGCGATCCCTGTCCGCCTTGCGCCCGTTCTCGCGTATTTCGCTGCGGAGCCTTTCCCCCACGGCTATGCTACGATCAAATATCCCCTCGAGCACGGCCTGTGGCCGAGTTAACCTGCCTGCCATCAATCCTGCCCCATAGAGTTCGCCGCGACCCACCGCGAACGTTAAGTGGGGCCTATCCTACCGCTGGCCCGCTTACCCTTACGGCCCCTTCCGGCAACGGTGCCATCGCCGCGCAATCGCATTGGGAGGCGCGCCGCGGGAGATTGCCGGGGCCGGGGCTTGGCGCCCGGCCGCGTTTCGCGGGCCGCTGACGTGGCTAGCGGCGAAGGCTGGCCCGCAGCGCGAGCACCCGCTGCACCGCGGCCCGGAACGCCGCCTGGTCCTGGGTCCTGTGCCGGTAGTCCTTGGACAGCGCGATCCTCGCCTGGCCGCCCTGGCCGGGCCGCAGCGCCGAGCACAGGATCAGGTCCATCCCGGCGCCGGCCGCCATGGTGGCCCGGTGCCGGGTGGTGCCGTACGCCTGCAGGGCACCGGCTTCCAGCGCGTCGGTGATCGTGACGCCGGTGAAGCCGAGCCGCTGGCGCAGCTCACCGCCGACGATCGCGCGGGATAGCCCGGCGGGCACGCCCGGGTCCAGCGCCGGGTATACCGCCCACGAGACCATGATCAGCTTCACCCCGGCCCGGATGGCCGCCTTGTACGGGTACTCGTCGGTGCCGCGCAGGGCGCTCACTGGCAGGTCCAGCGTCACCGGCTGCTCGTCGGTGTTCTGCGCGGCGCCGGCCGCGCCCAGTCCGGGGAAGTGCTTCGCGGTGGCCGCGACGCCGGCGGCCTGCTGCGCCCTGATGAAGTCGGTGCCCAGGTAGGAGACCTTGTGCGGGTTCGTGGCGTAGGAGCGCCCGAACTGGTCGTCGAAGCCGCCGGGCGCCCGGTACACGTCGAGCACCGGTGCCAGGTTCACGTTCAGGCCGGCCCCGGTCAGGTTCCGCCCGGCGCCCCGGCCCGCGGCCTTCACCGCGACGGCGGGCCTGGCCGCCTCGCCGATCTCCTTCTCCGAGAGCGCGGGCGCGCCCGGCAGGCGCCGGACCAGGCCGCCCTCCTGGTCGGTCATGAGCAGCAGCGGGTAGTGCCGCAGCGGGTTGCGCGGGCTGGCGTTGGCCCGGTCGAGTTCGGCGGCGACCGCCGCGAGCTGGGACTGGCTGGAGATGTTCGAGCCGAAGAAGATGACCCCGGCGACCTTGCCGGCCCGGATCCAGCGCAGCAGGCTGGCCGGCGGGGTCAGCCCGGTATAGCTGTAGATCACCCGCTGGCCGGCCAGCTGCGCGGGTGTGAGCGGCGGCAGTGCGGCAGCCTCCCCCGCACGCGGGCCGACCTTGCCCGTGCCCCCGATCGCCGATTTCGCCGCGGCCGAGCCCGCCGCGGCGCTGTGCTGCCCCGGCTGGCCCGCACCGGCCGATCGCACCAGGCCGACGCCCGCGACCACGGCCACCACGGCCGCGCACAGCGCGACGGTGACCGTGAGGACCGTCCGCAGCAGGGACCGGCGCCGCGCCGGGACCGGCGCGCGGTCCTCGGCCGACGGCGCACGGCGCGGTCTCGCCGGGATGGTCATATGTCTCTCAACGTCGTAAGCCACGTCCGCAGTCCTGCCCCCCTGGCCCGCGACCCCGTCCTGCATTCCACGGTAGACGGTATCAACCAGGCCAGGGGCACCCGTCCACGACTGTGCGTAAGCGCCGGTAACACCTGTGTCACTGCATGCCGGGCGCCTTGTCCCGGGAGAACCCGTAGAACAGGGCCTCCATCACGCCCCGGGCCCGGCGCGCCGCCTGGCGGTAGTCCTGCATCAGGTCCTGCGCGGTACCGGACGGGTAGCCGAGCACCGACGCCACCGCGGCCAGCTCGGCGGCCCGGGCCGGCACCACGTCGGCGGCCCGGCCGCGGACCAGCACCACCGCATCCCGGATCTGCGACGCCAGCCGCCAGGCCCGGGCCAGCACCGTCGCGTCCTCCTGCGCCACCAGGCCGGCCCGCGCCGCCGCGGCCAGCCCGGCCAGGGTCCGCGTGGTGCGCAGCTCCGGCACCGCGCAGGCGTGCCTGAGCTGTAGCAACTGCACCACCCACTCGACGTCGGACAGGCCACCGGGCCCCAGCTTCAGATGCAGCGCGGGGTCCACGCCGCGCGGCATGCGCTCGGCCTCCATCCGTGCCTTGAGGCGCCGGATATCCAGGACGGAAGCCTCGGGGATACCGCCGTCCGGGTAGCGGAACTCGTCCGCCAGCACCGTGAAGCGATCCCCGAGCTCCCTGTCGCCTGCCACCGGTTCGGCGCGAAGCAGGGCCTGGCTCTCCCAGGCTCCCGACCACCGCTGGTAGTAGGCCCGGTAGGAGGCCAGCGTCCGGACCAGCGGCCCCTGGCGTCCTTCCGGGCGCAGGCCGGGGTCGATGAGCAAGGGCGGCTCCGGGCTGGGCTTGGCCAGCAGCGCGCGCAGTTCCTCGGCGGCGGCGTGCGCCGCGGCGGTGGCCTCCTGCTCGTCCGCCCTGGGCAGCGGGTCGTGCACGAACATCACGTCCGCGTCGCTGCCGTAGCCGCACTCGTGGCCGCCGAACCTGCCCATCGCCACCACGCACAGCCGGGTGGGGAAGTCCCCCCGGCGGTCGGCCACGGTGCGCAGCGCCACCTGGAGCGCGGCCTCGATGGTGACCGCGGCCACGGCGGTGAGCGCCTCCCCGGTCTGCTCCGGCCCGGACCGGCCGAGCAGATCAGCCATGGCGGTCCTGAGCAGTTCCCGGCAGCGCAGTGCGCGCACCGCCACCACCGCGTCGGCGGCCTCGGCGTGCCGGCCGACCAGCGCGGTGGCCTCGGCGTGCAGCGCGGCACGGTCCCGGGGCGTGAGCTGGGCGTCGTTGCCCAGCCAGGCGACGGTTTCCGGCTGACTAAGCAGCAGGCCGGCCGCGTACCTGCTGGAGGCGAGCAGCCGGGCCATCCGCTGCGCCACGGTCATGTCATCCCGCAGCAGCCGCAGGTACCACGGCGAGTTGCCCAGGGCATCGCTGACCTGGTGGAACGCCAGCAGCCCGGCATCGGGGTCGGCCGCATCGGCGAACCACCCGAGCAGCAGCGGCAGCAGCGTGCGCTGGATGGCCGCCCGCCGCGTCATCCCGGCGGTCAATGCCCCGATGTGCCGCAGCGCGCCGGCCGGATCGGCGTAGCCGAGCGCCTCGAGCCTGGCCTCGGCCGCCTCCGGGGTGAGCCGCGCGGCCTCACCGGGCAGGCTGGCGACCGCGTCGAGCAGCGGCCGGTAGAACAGCTTCTCGTGCAGCCGCTGGGCCTGACCGGCATGCTCGCGCCATTGCGCCAGCAGCTCCTCCGCCGGATCCGGCCGCGCGGCGGCGCCGCCCGTCCTCCCCCGGCGGCCGTCCCGCGCCTGGCGGTCCCCGCCCTGGTCCGGCCCCGGTGCCCCCCCGCCGGGCGCCGCCGCGGCCTGACCGGCGCCGGCCAGCCGCAGCGCCCGGCCGATCATGCGCAGCGCGGCGGGGTCCTCGGGCATGGTGTGGGTCCGCCGCAGGTTCCTGAGCTGCAGCAGGTGCTCGACCCGGCGCAGGAACCGGTACGCCTCGGCCAGCTCGGCCGCGTCCCGCCGGCCGACGTAACCGCCCGCGGCGAGCATGGCCAGGGCGGGCAGGGTGGCAGGCTCGCGCAGCGACTCATCCAGCCTGCCGTGCACGAGCTGCAGCAACTGCACGGCGAACTCGATGTCCCGCAGCCCGCCCGGGCCCAGCTTGAGCTGCCTGCCCGCGGTCGCGGCCGGCAGCGTGCCGATCACCCGGCGCCGCATCGCCTGCACGTCGGAGACGAAGTTCTCCCGCTGGGCCGCCTGCCAGACCAGCGGCCCCATCGCGGCGGCGTAGGCACCGCCGAGCGCCGCGTCCCCGGCGACCGGCCTGGCCTTCAGCAGCGCCTGGAACTCCCAGGTCTGCGCCCACCGCTGGTAGTACGCCTGGTGGCTGGCCAGGGTGCGTACCAGCGGGCCGCTGCGCCCTTCGGGCCGCAGGTTGGGGTCCACCGGGAACAGCGCGCCCTCCGGGGTGCTCTGCGAGCACACCTGGATCAGGCCGGCGGCGAGCTGGGTGGCGCTGCGCAGCGCGGCCGCCTCTCCCCCGCCCTCCCCCGGGCCGGCCGGCTCCGCGACGAAGATCACGTCCACGTCGCTGGCGTAGTTCAGCTCCCTGGCGCCGCATTTGCCCATGGCGATCACCGCGAGCCGACACGGCGCGGACCCGGGCGGAAGGTTCGCCCGGGCGATCGCCAGGGCGGCTTCCAGGGCCGCCGCCGCCAGGTCGGCCAGTTCGGCGGCCACCTGGTCGAGGGACGCCTCCCCGGTGAGGTCCCGCGCCGCCAGCGCCAGCAGCCGCCGCCGGTACGCCACCCGCAGCGCGGCCACCGGGTCGGCACCGGCCCGGCCGGCCGTGCCCGCCACCGGCTCGGGATCCTCCGGGCGGGCGCCGACCGCCGTGAGCAGCCCGGCGCGTACCTGGCCCGGCTCCGGTGCGGGCAGGTCCCCGTCGCCGGACAGGACCCGCCAGTGATCCGGGTGCCGCGCGAGGTGGTCCCCGAGCGCCACGCTGGCCCCGAGCACCGCCGCCAGCCGGGCGCGCAGCCTGGGATCGCCGGCCAGCGCCCCGGTGAGCCCGGCGTCGCGGGGCATCCGGGCCAGGGCGGCCAGCGCCAGGTCGGGATCCGCGGCGGTGGCCAGCGCGTCGATCAAGGCGTCGCCCGCCCGGCCTGCGTCCTCCGCGAGGTCCCCGGTGAGCAGCAGCTCCGCCCGTGCCGGGTCGGCGAACCCCAGCCGGGCCAGCCGTGCGGCAGCGGTGGTCCTGCGCGGCACGCTCACCCCAGCACCGTAACGGTACGGCGCGCCCCGGCTCCCGCCGGTCAGCGGATCGCCTGATCAGTCACGATTCAGCGCAGGCCGAGGTCGCCTGCCTGCACCGTCGCGGTGAACACGTGCCAGTCCCCGGGGGTGACCACCAGGACGGGGCCGTCGGATCCCCAGCGCCGGTTCACCTTGATCGCTGGGCACGACAGCTCGGGGGTACTGGCCGAGGTCCAGCCAGGTTAGGGGCAGAGGCGCACGTCCGCGTCAGCCTTCCAGGCAGAACTCGTTGCCTTCGGGGTCAGCCATGACGATCCAGGCCGCGCCGGGCGGCTGGTCATCGAGCACGGTGGCGCCCAAGCTGGTCAGCCTGGCCAGTTCGGCCTGCTGATCGTCGTCCGGAGGGATCAGGTCCAGGTGAATCCGGTTCTTGACCTGCTTGCGCTCAGGCACGGTGGTGAAGTACAGCGCCGGTGCGCCCGATGCCGGCGGCACGACGGCATATTCGACGTGGCCGGGAATGGCGTCCCGCTCCTGCGCGGTCCAGCCGGTCACCGCAGCCCAGAACAGGGCCTGCGCCCTGGCGTCCGCGCAGTCGACGGTGATGTTGAGAATGCGCGCCTGCATGGGCACCGCTACCCGGGCGGGGAGGCTGGCTCGGGCTCCCAGGTGACGCAGTCCGGAAGATCCCCCGTGGCCAGGTACTGCCGCGCGGCGTCCCGGACGGTCGGCGCCGGCACCCGGCAGTGGGGGGAGAAGTGATGGGGCCGCCCGCTGACGGAGAACACGAGGTCGTCGCCGTCTGGGGACTGGCCGGTACCGTGCAGGGCTGGGCGGCCGCGGCCGGCGGGGGCGAACAGCAGCAGCCCGCCTCCGGCCGTGTCCAGGCCGAGGCCCAGGGCACCGGCGTCGCCGACCAGGTAGGCGATCAGTGGCCGCTCGGCGGCGGGCCCGGCCAGCAGCGTGTCGAGGGCGTGGTCGAGCTGGGCGTGATCGGTGACATCCAGGCCCGGCCCGCGGTCCCAGTGCAGTCGCATGGTGGGATTGTCCCGCTGCTATGCTCCCGGCCGCCAGCGGTCGGTCTTAGCCGAGCATCCGGTGAATCCAGATCCGGACCTGTTCGGCCTCGCTGTCCGCCAGCCGGCCCAGCGGCGCTGCCCGGGTGAGGCGGGCGGTGGAGATCGCACGGATGTCCTCGGTGCGGGCCCAGCCCGGCCGGTTCAGGCCTGACTCAGGTGACCGGATCGGGACATGGTGCGGCAGCCCCCGGTCCCTTGTGGTCACCGGAACCACCAGCGCATATGCGCCGCCGCCGAGAGCGGCTGCCAGGGCCCGCCGGCAACGCTGCCGGCGGGCCCTGGTTCCCCTAGTTGCCGGTTACTTGGACAGGACGACGAACGCGTCGACGTCGATCCGCGGGTGGCCGGACGTGCCGAGCACGTTGACCACCAGCTTGTGCGAGCCGTTGGCCGCCGCCGTGACGACGTCCACGATCTCCGCCGTCTTGAGGGAACTGGTGTTGGTGTTGATGGTCGCCGGCGTACCGGAGTCCAGCTTGACCGTGGCCGAGCCCCGGGTCGGGCCCTGGGTCGACATCCACGCGACCTGGAAGCCGGTGAAGGTCAGCGTCGCCGTCTTGCCCTTCACGGTGGCGAAGTCGACGGAGCCGCCGTTGGCGCCGCTGAGGGTCTGCCGCGTCCAGCCGGTCGAGTACTTGACCGCACTCGTGTTCTCCTGGAACAGCGACAGCTTGTACACGATGCCCGCCCGCGCCGCGCTGGTGTTGCCGGCGTTGTCGGTCGCGGTGACCGCGAACTGGTAGGTGTGCCCGGGCCCGAGGTTCTTGTTGAAGCTCGGCGTGGCCTGCGACGCGATCTGGGTGTAGGCGCCGCCGTCCTTGCTCTCAAACAGGGTGAAGTGGTTGATGCCGCTGGTCGCGTCGGTCCCGTTCCACGAGATCGTCACGGGGTCCGCCTTCGTGACCGGGCCGGTGTTGTTCCGCAGGCTGACCTTCGGCGCCGCGGTGATGGTCGGCGCCACCGAGTCGAAGCACAGCGGGCCACGGGTGACGTCACCGGACTGGAAGCCCATGTTGTCCCAGGCCTCCACGTTGACCGTGTTGCACCCCTGCCCCTCAGCGGCCAGGTCGAGTGCGCCGCTCGTGGCGTTCTTGAACTCGGGGCCGTTGTAGAAGGAGTTGCCCGAACCCGGCGTCGCCGCGCTGAGCGGGTCGCCCGGGTCGAAGTTCCAGGCGTCGCTGAACCCGGCCACGCCGCTCGGCGGGAAACTACCGCCGGTGTCGGCGACCGAGATCCCGATCGTCTGGTCGGTGTTGTACCAGACCCCGGGTGTCGGCCCGGAGAACGTCACGACCGGCCGCCCGGCCTCGGGGATGATGCGCCAGTTGAACCCCCAGGCGAGCTGCAGCATGTTGGCCGAGCCCCAGCCGGTCACGGCATCCCAGCCGGTGCCCGCGCAGAAGCCGGTGCCGATGTCGTTGCTGTTACATCCGGACGTGATGTCGTAGTAGGGATGGTGCGGCGTATTCCCGAACCCCGCCTGGTAGAGCCCGAAGTTGGCGTTGCCGATCGGCCCGCAGGCCGAGCCCGAGCCGCAGATGTTCCCCTCGGACAGCAGGTAGGCGTCCTCTTGGGCGAAGAACCCCGCCAGTTCCGGCGCGACGATGCTGGTGCCTCCGTTCCCGCTGAGGGATCCGCCGAAGAAGAAGTTCTGCGGGGTGTGGAACCAGTCGGCGTTCAGCGAGATGTCCGGGACGGCTCGGGATCCGCTGCCGCAAGGCTGGTTGGACTGGAACGACGGGGCGGTGAAGATCGCGCTGCAGCCACCACCGGAACCGCCGTCGTTGGAGCCGCAGCCGTCCGGCCCGCCGGACCAGGCGACCTCGAAGTTGTACAGCGGCCCCGAGCTAAGGCTGAGCTCGGTCCCGCCGGCCCCGACCACGTCCGGGTCGGATGCCGGGTAGGCGACCGACAGGTGCGAGCAGTCGTCGAAGGCCCCCCGGTCCCCGGACGCGGCGACCAGCGACCAGCCCTGGCCGACCATCTGGTCGAAGATGGCGTGCCGGGTGCCGATCGTGGACGAACTGCAGCCGAAGTTCTCGGTGCAGCTCCAGCTCGTGCTGAACACCCGGGCAAGGTTGTCCGACACCATCTTGTTGTACATGTCGGTGAACGTGGAGTTGTTGAAGTTGGCCCCGTCGTACAGGTACACCTTCGAGGTGTTCTGGAGGGCGCCGAAGCTGTTGGACATGGCGGTGGACCACTCCGCGTCCATGGTCCCCTCGGCGTCACAGCACCCCGGAGTGCCGTCGATGAAGAACTCCTGGAAGTTGTAGGCCAGGTAGGGGTACTGGTTGTGGAACCCGGCGATGTCGCTGACCTGCTGCTGGCCGAACGTGGCGATCGCGATCGACGTCTGGGCCGGGGAGTTGTTCGGGTTGCCCAGCGGGTTACAGCAGTGCCCCTGGTTGTACAGCGCGCTGTAGTCGTAGGCCCGCGAGCTGTAGATGTCCGTCGGGTCGTAGGCGCCGCCGGTGATGTGCACCTTCGCGCCACCGGGAGGCCCGCAGCTTGGCACGGGAGGCCCGCATCGCCGCGCGCAGCTTCGCGCGGCTGCCGTTGGCTGCCGCGTGCGGGCCGTTGGCGACGGGCGGGCCAGCCACGTACGCGGGGCTGGCCGGCTCGTGGGCCGTCGGCGACGCGGGGAACATCTGCTGCAGGCTGGTGAGACCGTCCACCGACCGCACGATGCCCGACACCGACGCCGGCAGCACCGGGTCGTGGTTGTTGGAGAAGAAGGTCTTGGTGCCGAGCCGGTAGGTGTTGATCTGCACGCCCAGCGCCTTCTCGATAGCGCCGACCTGCCCGGCCAGGTCCACGACCAGGCGGTTCGGGTACAGGTGCGTCACGGTCAGGCCGGCCCCCCGGGCCCAGGAGACCACCGCTTGCTGCGCGGCGGCGCTCGGGCCGAACCGGGCCGTCCAGGCCGCCGGGGTCAGGTAGTGGTGGAACAGCGGTGAGTGCTTGTCCTGGATCTGGCGGAGGAACTGCTCCTCGGCCGCCATGTGCGGGGGCTGCAGCCCGATGGCCAGCCGGATCGTCTGGGCCGGGTTGTAGGGCCCGAGGTTGCTGGCCGACCCGTTCCGTACCGGCAGCGGCGTTTGCGAGGTCGGCGGCGAGCCGTGCTGTGCCGCTGCGGCACCGGTGGCGGGCAGCGCAAGCGCGGCGCTGACCCCGACCGCCAGGAGGCCTGCGGGCAGCCGCAGCCGCCGTAGGGACAATCGGACTCTCATGCGGACTCCTTCGAGACTCACCGGCCCGAAGGCAGCTCGGTCTGCCCCCGTGGCCGCAGGGCGGCCTGGCCCCCCTCAGCAGTTACAGAGCACGTCAGATGTTGGTAAATACAAGTCAAAGCCGCAAGATCGACACGAGCATGAATTTGCGCTGGTACGCGGCGTGATCACCGGCCCGGGCGCGCGGATTCACGGCCGCAGCCGGGTGCGCTGATGGCGGGGCGAGACGGCCTTAGGGCCGGGTGGCGCGGACCCCGGCGGCGATGGCGCGGGCCACGACCTGGGCGGCGACCGCCTCGACCGCGTCCACGGGGGCGTCGGCCGTGCCCGTGGCCAGGCAGAACATGGTGTCGCCGTCGTACAGCGTGTGCGCCGGGCGGACCGCCCGGGCGATGCCGTCGTGCGCCACGGCCGCGACCCGGATGGCCTGCTCCTTGGTGAGCCGGGCGTCGGTCAGCACGGCGCCGATGGTGGTGTTCCCGCCGGGGATCATCGGCGACGAATAATCCCAGGCGGTCAGCGGCGCGACCCACTCGTGCCGGTCGTCGTCCCAGATCCCGCCGAGGCTGTTGGCCACCATCAGCGCGGCCACCACCGCGCCGCCGGCCTCGGCGCTGGCCAGTCCCACGCCGCCGGGACGCGGCGCGTTGCCGCCCGCCTTCGCGACGCTGGCCCCGGTGCCGGCCCCGACGGCGCCCTGCCCGGGGCTGGCGGAGGCCGCCTCGCACGCGGCGTAGCCGGCGTCGGGGCCCGGCCGCGCGGCGGGGTCGCCGGCCAGCAGGTCGAAGATGACGGCACCCGCCACGATGGGCACCGCGACCGAGCCGAACATCAGCCCGATGCCGCGCTCCTCCAGGTAGCGCAGCACCCCGGCGGTGGCGCTCAGGCCGAACGTGCTGCCCCCGGTCAGCAGGATCGCGTGCGCCCGCTCGGTGACGGTGCCCGGGCGCAGCCCGTCGGTGTTGATGGTTCCCGGCGCCCCGCCCCGCACGTCCACGCCGGCCACGGCGCCCCCTGGGACGAGCAGCACCGTGCACCCGGTCTGGCCCCGCGCGTCGGTCCAGTGGCCGGCGGACGCCCCGGCGGGCAGCCGGGCATGCTGCGTGCTCACGTTGGCCCTCCAGGCGGCCGCCCGCCGCCCCGGCTCACAGGACGGGCAGGTAGCGGTCCAGTTCGAACGCGGTGACCTGATGGCGGTAGTCCCGCCATTCTTCCCGCTTGTTGCGGAGGAAGAAGTCGAACACGTGCTCGCCGAGCGTCTCCGCCATCAGCTCGCTGTCCTGCATGACGTTCAGCGCCTCGTCCAGGCTCTGCGGCAGCGGCTGGATGCCGAGAACGCGGCGCTCCCGGTCGGTGAGCGCCCACACGTCGTCCTCGGCCTCGGGCGGCAGTTCGTACCCCGCCTCGATCCCCTTGAGGCCGGCCACCAGGATGGCGGCGAAGGCCAGGTAGGGGTTGCAGGCCGAGTCGAGCGACCGGAACTCGATCCGGGTGGCGTTGCCCTTGTGCGGCTTGTACATCGGCACCCGGACCAGGGCGGACCTGTTGTTGTGGCCCCAGCAGACATAGGAGGGCGCTTCCCCGCCGGCCCCGGCGGTCCGTTCGGCAGCGCCCCACAGCCGCTTGTAGGAGTTCACCCACTGGTTGCACACGGCGGTGATCTCGGCGGCGTGCTTGAGCAGGCCGGCGATGAACGCACGGCCGACCTTGGAGATCTGGAGCTCCGCGCCCGGCTCGTAGAACGCGTTGCGGTCGCCTTCGAACAGCGACATGTGGGTGTGCATGCCCGAGCCCGGGTGCTCGGTGAACGGCTTGGGCATGAACGAGGCGTACACCTGCTGCTGGAGCGCCACCTCCTTCATCACCAGCCGGAACGCCATGACGTTGTCGGCGGTGGTGAGTGCGTCCGCGTAGCGCAGGTCGATCTCCTGCTGGCCGGGCCCGCCCTCGTGGTGGCTGAACTCCACCGAGATGCTCATCTGCTCCAGCATCTGGATGGACATGTGCCGGAAGTCGTGCGCGATGCTGTGCGGGGTGTGGTCGAAGTAGCCGCCCGAGTCGATGGGCACGGGCGGCACGCCCGGCTCAGGCTTCTCCTTGAGCAGGAAGAACTCGACCTCGGGGTGGGTGTAGAAGGTGAAGCCGAGATCGGCGGCCCGGCCGAGCGCGCGCCTGAGCACGTGCCGGGGGTCGGCGGGCGACGGTGACCCGTCCGGCATCAGGATGTCGCAGAACATCCGGCCCACCCCGGACTCGCCGCGCCACGGCAGGAGCTGGAACGTGGACGGGTCCGGCTTGGCGATCATGTCGGCCTCGTAGACGCGGGCGAAACCCTCGACCGCGGACCCGTCGAAGCCGATGCCTTCGGCGAACGCCCCCTCGAGTTCGGCGGGTGCCACCGCGACCGACTTCAGGAAGCCCAGCACGTCGGTGAACCACAGCCGGACGAAACGGATATCACGCTCCTCAAGCGTGCGGAGCACGAACTCTTCCTGCCTGTCCATGTTTTCCTGCCTCGCTGGTCAGCAGCCCGGCCGGGCGCCTGCGGATCATGACGGCCCCGGTCCCGGCGGATCGGGCTCTCGCTCACAGTCTGCCGCCCCCCTGTTTCCGGCAGGTTACAGGCCCCGCTGCAGGGCCCAGTCCCGCCTTCGCGGCCGCCGCCGTCCAGCAAGCCCAGCCGGCCCGCGTCCGCCAGCGAAAGCCGCCGAATCGGTAGCTAATGGATCTGGTAGCCAAAGCCGGAGGAGCGGATGATGAGACATATACCGAACGGGGAACTTATTCGGGCCCGTCCCCTCTATTGGTAGAGGCCGCCCGCATGTGCTCCGCCACCAGAAGGAGGCGTGAGATGGCAGATGAGTCTGCGGAGATCGTTGGGTCACTGGGCCGCGAACTGGTATTGCGGCTCGCCCCGGAGGAACTGCCGTTATACCCGTCGCTGCTCAGCCAGTTCGAGGGCAAGAACGGCGGCCGGGGGAAGGCGTCCTCGCGTGATCAGATTCTCGGCTTCGGAATTGGCGAGACCATGGTCCTGCTGACCCCGGTGATCTTGAGCTTTGCCCGCGGCTTTTGGGACGCGCTCATCGCCGAAGCGGCACAAACCACCCTCCATGGCGTGCTCAAGCACCTGCACGTGTGGCGTTCCGGCCAGCAGGACGTGCCTGGCAGCGTCCCGCTCACGGCGGAACAGTTAAGCCTGGTCCGAACGGTCGCGGAGCGGGAGGCCGACCGCCTCCAGGTGCCCACTGGGCAGGCGAAACTGCTCGCCGATGCGATGGTGGGGCTCCTGGCGGCTCCTCCGGTCTCATGACCACCGGTTCCCCTGGGGCGCTCCCGGCAAGCCCCGGTCCCACCGCGCCGGGCTCCGCCGGCACCCGCCGCGGCGCGCTGGCGCTCCCGGCCAGCACCAGCTTCCGCTTCGCGCTGCTCATCGCGGCGGTGCTGGCCTCCAGCATCATGGTTTACGGGGGCATCTACTCCGCCACGCCGCGCGGCCCGGCATTACAGGAACTGATCCTGACCTGCCATGCGCATGCGATGTCGCCGGCGCCGCACGGCATCTTCGCGATCGCCCGTGCCGATGCGCGGGCCAGGGCCTGCGAGGCAGGGGCGGAACGCGTGGAGGGCGTGTGGGTACTGGCCGGAATCGGCGTGCTCGCCCTGCTGGCAGGCGTTCTGTACGGCGCCCAGCCGTGGTGGTACCGGCGCCGGCTGCGGCTCTCCCCGCTCACCGGCGCCGCGCTGGCGGGCCGGCTGGAAGACCTGCGATCACGCGCCGGGACCGGGCCGGTTACCTGGCTCCAGCAGCCGTGGAACCTGCACCTGTCGGCGTTCGCGTTCGGGCGTTTCCGGCGCCGCTATGTGGCTATCAGCGGCGGGGCGGTGGTCGCGGCGGTCAGGCAGCCGGCGGCCTTCGACGCCGTTGTTTTGCATGAGCTTGCCCACATCAAGAACCGGGATATCGACCAGACCTACCTTGCTCTCGCGATTTGGCGGGCGTTCGTGGTGGCCGTGCTGCTGCCGATGGCATGGCTGCTGATTTTCAGCCGCGTGCTGGGCCCGCCGCAGCATGTGCTGTGGCGGGCAGCGGCGCTGGGCTTGATCGTGTACCTGCTGCGCGACTCGATCGTGCGGTCGCGCGAGTTCGACGCGGACGCGCGAGTGCGGGAGATCGACCCGGACACCAGCCTGGGCACGGTGCTCGCGGACCTGCCGCCGCCGCGCCGGCGCGCGTGGCATCTGGGCCGGTTCCACCCTTCCGGCCGGGAACGGGCCGCTGCGCTGCTGAATCCGGCGCCGCTGTACCGGTGCGGGTTCTGGGACGGCCTGACGGTGGGGCTTGTCGCCGCCATCGGGGCCGCCGCCGCACAAGAGATGGTCTTCCTCCTCATCACGGTAAACCCGACCGGGAGCCTGCTGCCGGGTGCCATCTTCGCGCTCTTCTGCGGGCCGGCCCTGGCGGTGGCCATCTGGCGGATGCGGTTCGGAGAACCGGAGACAGCGGCTGGACGAGGCTGGCCCGCGGGACTGGGGCTGGGGCTCGGCCTGGCCCTGGGGCCCGTCGTCACGCTGTCGGCCGCCCTGGATCAATCGGTCGCGCCCGACAGCCTCAGCCTGAGGACAGCCGGCGCGCTGGCGATGTGGCTCGCGCTGATCACGTTCCTGTTCCTGTCTTTCCCGGTATGGATCGGGCACTGGGCGGACTGGTGGCAGCGTCCCGGCGGGCGGGCCGGGGCGCCAGTCCCGGCCCGCGGCGGGCTGCTCGTCGCGGCCGTCGGCGCCTGGGTGGTCCTGTCCGCCGGCCTGGGCCTCATCCAGCGCAGCTACCTCACTGTCAGCAACGGCGGCTCCGCCCGCGGCGTCGCGAACGATCTGATCCAGTCATTCATGTTCGCCGCCGGCGTCGACCAGTCGGCTCAGTCGCGGGTGGTCCCCCTGGTGTTCTTCGCGGTGCCGTTGTCCGCCTTGCTGGCTGGCCTCCGGCGGCCGCGGGCGGGCGGGGCCGCGGTCCGCGCATCGTGGCTCCGGCAGGCCAGGCCTGGGGCACTGCTGTGCGTGGCGGGAGCGCTGACCGCGGCCGCCGCTGCCCTGGCCGTCGCCGCCGTGGCGCGTGCGCACACGGCCGCACCGGTCCGGTGGGACCCGCTCTTCCTGGGCAGCCTGCAGATCTACGACTTTCAGGTGGCTGCCGCCGCCGCCGTGGTATTCGCCGTGATCGCGGCCGCGGCGTTGAGATCGGCGCGGGCGGAGACCACGGCGCTGGCAGTGGCCGCCGTGGCCGGGGCCGCGGGCGGGCTGGTGGCCGCGAACATAGCGCCGATCGGCTATTGCGTCACGCCGCTCAGCATCCTGTACGCCCGCCCGCCGGCCAGCCTGTGCCAGAACCTGTATGGCGGGAGCTACCTTGCTCAAAGCGTTCTGTCCGTGAGCGCCGAAGCGGTCGTGATCAGCCTTCTGTTCGTCCCGGCGGCGCATAGTGCCGGACGCGCGCTCGCCATTCGCCGGCGCCGCGAGCGAAGCCGCATGACACCACTGTGGTGGCTCGCGGCCGGTGCGGTGGCCGTGGCCGTGATCGGCGGGTCCGTGCTGCGGGCCGCCCAGGCGAGCGCACCCGGGACCCCCGTGCTGGGCAGCATCGGCAACGATGGCTGGGTACGCGGGCCAGGCTACGACGTCCGCCTCTTCCCAGGCTGGTATGACACCACCCCGGCCGGCAACCGTGGCCGGATGGTCGCCGTCAACGCCGTGTACCCCACGGCCCGGCTGGACATTCTGGCCTTCCCCGCCAGCGTGGCCGCGCCACTGGACGGCTTGCTGCGTAAGCAGGGCGCCCGCCCTGTCCTGCTGGACGGCATGCGGGGGCTTCATGTCCGGCGCCCCGGCCAGGCCGGCAACGCCGTCCAAGAATGGTCGATCGCGCACGGCCGCTTTGTCTACCTGGTACAGGTCACGGAGCCGGCCGGTTACAGTCACTACCTGAGCCACAGCGTCGGCGCAATGCTCCGGAGCTGGCACCCGGCCACGGACGGCTGACCCGCCCCGGTTCCAGGCCGCCCTGGTACCGGTCGGGCGCCTCCCCCAGCCGCGTGCTGCGCCTCCAGGACAGACGCCGAACTCGCTTAGGGTGGGAACGTGCCCAGGCTCAGAATCGCGCTCGCCCAGGTGAACTCCACCGTGGGCGATCTGGCGAACAATGCCCAGACCATCGTCGACTGGACCGGCCGGGGGGCCGGGCGAGGCGCGGGCCTGGTCGTGTTCCCGGAGATGATGCTGACCGGCTACCCGGTGGAGGACCTCGCGCTGCGCGCGTCCTTCGTGGACGCCTCGCTCGCCGCGCTGCGGGACACGGCGGCCCGGCTGGCCGCCGCGGGCCTCGGCGGCGTCGCCGTGGTCACCGGGTACCTGGGCCGGGAAACCGGCCTGGCGCCCCGGGTGGGCCAGCCGGTCAGCGCGGCGCAGAACTGCGCGGCGCTGCTGTACGGCGGCCAGGTGGCGGTCACCTCCGCCAAGCACCACCTGCCCAACTACGGGGTGTTCGACGAGTACCGGTACTTCGTGCCGGGGAACACGCTGCCGGTCTTCCGCCTCCCCTGCGGCCCGGTGACGGAGGAAGCGGGCCGCGAGCCGACGGGGGGGCCCGGGGGGTCGCTCCCCCGGGCCAGCAGCAGCGGCCCGGTCGCCGTGGACGTGGCGATCGCCATCTGCGAGGACCTCTGGCAGGACGGCGGCCCGGTCGCGGTGACCAGGCAGGCCGGGGCGGGCCTGCTGGTGGTGCCGAACGCCTCCCCGTACGAGCGGGACAAGGACACCGCGCGGCTTGAGCTGTGCGTGAGCCGGGCGGCCGAGGCCGGCGCCACCCTCGCCTACGTGAACATGATGGGCGGCCAGGACGAGCTGGTTTTCGACGGCGACTCGGTGATCGTGACCGCCGGCGGCGAGCTGCTCGCCCGCGGGCCGCAGTTCGAGGAGGCGCTGGTGGTCGCCGACCTGGAACTGCCCGCCGCCGACCCGGATCTCCCGCCCGGGGATGCGCCCGCCGATCCGCGCGACGGCACCCGGATGACGATCCACCGCGTTGCGCTGCCACTCCCGCCCGCCAGCCCGGCGGAGGTTGGTTCCCCAAGCCAGCAGGGCGGTTCCAGGGGGGTCGTCCCCCCAGACCAACACTTCTGGCCGCGGCTGTCCCCGCTGGCCGAGGTGTACGCCGCCCTGGTCACCGGCGTGCGGGACTACGTGGTCAAGAACCGGTTCTCATCGGTGATCCTGGCCTTGTCCGGCGGGATCGACTCGGCGCTGACCGCGACGATCGCGGCCGACGCCATCGGCCCGCAGCAGGTGCACGTCGTGCTGATGCCAAGCAGGCACTCCTCCGAGCACTCGGTGAGCGACGCCGAGGACCTGGTCAAGCGGCAGGGCGTGCATGCCCGCACGGTGCCGATCCAGCCCATGGTGGACGCCTTCCAGGCCGAGCTGGACCTGGCCGGGCTCGCCGCCGAGAACCTCCAGGCCAGGGTCCGCGGCGTGGTCCTGATGGGGCTTTCCAACGCCGAGGGGCATCTGGCCCTGACCACCGGCAACAAGTCGGAGCTGGCCACCGGGTACTCCACCCTGTACGGCGACTCGGCGGGCGGGTTCGCGCCGATCAAGGACGTGCCCAAGACCCTGGTGTGGGACCTGGCACGGTGGCGGAACGCCGAGGCGGCCAGCCGGGGCGAGACCCCGCCGATCCCGGAGAACTCGATCACCAAGCCGCCCAGCGCGGAGCTGGCACCCGGCCAGCTCGACTCGGACTCGCTGCCGGAATACCCGGTGCTCGACGCCCTGCTCGACGACTACGTGGTCAAGGACCTCGGGGTGGCCGGGCTGGTCGCCGCCGGGCACGACCCGGCGCTGGTGGAGCGGGTCGTCACGATGGTGGACCGGGCCGAGTACAAGCGGCGCCAGTACCCGCCCGGGCCCAAGATCACCCCGCGCAACTTCGGCCGGGACCGGCGGCTTCCCATCACGAACCGGTGGCGGGAACCGGGCCCGCCGGTGTCCCGCTGAGATCCCCCGCAGCGGAACGGACGAAGCCCGACACCGCGCCGGCGTAATTCAGCGAATCGTCGGCGTGCACGAAATGGCCGGCGGCCGGGAATTCGAGCACCTGGCTGCGCGGCGCGGCGCGGAAGGCCTCGCGCTGCTCCGGGCTGGTCAGCGGGTCGTGCCCGCCGACGATCAGCAGCGCGGGGATCTTGAGCCCGGGCAGCAGGTGCTGCGCCGGCTCCCCGGAGGCCGGGTCCGCGACGATCGCCAGGTGGTGGCGCAGGCTGCCCTCGTCGCCCGCGGCACCGTCGGGCCGCCCGGCGGCCTCGCGGCCGGCGCGGATCTCCGCCAGCCGGGCCCTGGTGCCGGCGTCCGGGACGAAGAACGACTCCCGGTCCTCGCCGAGGGCACGGAGGGCAGCCAGGTACGCCTCGCGCAGCGGGCCGGCGGCGCGGTCCCGCGCGGCGGCAGCCAGCGCCGCCCGCGCCGCGTCCGCGCTGCCCCGTTCGGCCAGCATCGCGGCCAGGGGCGGCAGTGCCGCTCGGGCGCTGGCCGCCAGGTCCCACACCGGGTTCTCGAAGATCACCGCCGAGGTGTGCCGCGGGTAGGCGGCCGCGTACCGCAGGGCCAGCCGCCCGCCGAAAGACTGGCCGGCCACCGCCCAGCGCTCGATGCCCAGTGCCTCCCGCACCGCCTCGCAGTCCTCGACCAGGTCGGCCACGGTGAGCCCGGCCCCGCCCGCCTCCGCTTCCCCCTTCACTGGCAGCGGCGCGCTGCGGTCCACGCCGCGCTGGTCGATGCCGATCAGCCGGACCGACCGGCCGAGCAGGCCGCCCTGGATGGCCATGAACTCATAGCAGCCCTGCCCGGGCCCGCCGTGCAGGAACAGCAGCGCCGGGGCGCCCGCGTCGCCGCGGATGTCGGCGTAAAGGCCGTGATCGGTGATCCGGCGGCCATTGGCACTGTCATCGCCCATGGGCCCATCATCACGCGCCGCCGGGCCCCGGCCGCCGCTGTTCGCGGTCAGCGTGGCCCGGGCTAGCTCAGCATCAGCACCGCGTAGCAGGCGAGCCAGTGCTCGACCATGTAGTCGTCGCCGACCACGTGCGGCAGCGCGGCCCCGGCGTGGGTGCGCGCGGCCGCGACGGCCGGGCCGATGCGCGGGTCCCCGGCGGGCAGCGATTCGGCGATCCGGCGCCAGCACCAGGCCCGGCTGGCGTTCAGCCCGTGCAGGTGGGCGACCTGCCCGTCGGCGGAGTCCGACACCACGGCCGGGGTGAACAGCGTGGCCGGCTCCCCGCCCGCGATCCCGGGCAGGAACACCGACAGCCAGATGCCGAACTCGCCCTGGGGCAGGATCCGGGCCATCAGCTCGGCCTCGCACAGCGCCGGCGACAGGAAGTCGTGGCCGGACGGCTCCCAGGCGGCCGGGTACATGGTGTCGCCGCCGAACCAGGCGTAGGCCTTGGCGGTGATCGCATCGAGCAGCGCCCGGTCCCCGGCCTCGGCCTGGGCCTGGGCGTGGTCCAGCGCCCGCGCCATGCCGAACGCGCTGTTGGCGTGCACGCCGTAACGGACCGGGTAGGTCGCCTTCGGCAGCCAGTCCAGGAAGCAGCCGGCCACCGCGTCGGCGAGCGGCTGCAGGGCGGACGACCACTTCTTGCCGTCCGGGTCGTCCAGGGACGCCGCCTCGTGCGCCAGGGCCAGCGCCCACGCCCAGCCGTAGGGGCGCTCCCTGAGGCCGTCCCTGCTGGTGATGAACTCGACCTCGGCGGCCAGCGCCATCGGCCGGAAGTGCGCGTTCAGCGCGGACCTGATCTCCTTGGCGGGGATCACATCCTCCGCGACCCGCAGCAGCCGCAGCAGCAGCCAGTGCATCTCCACGCACGAGTGCCAGTCATAGCTGCCGTAGAAGGCGGGGGTGCGCGCCTTGGGGCGGAACGGGAAGTCGCCGGGCGCGGTCATGTCGTGGTAGACCCCGGACGGGAACTCGCGCCTGATGTTGGTGAGTGCCACCTGCGCGTAGCCCTCCGCCTCGGCGCGCAGCAGCTCACCCCAGTCGTCCGCCAGTTCCACGTCCCACCTCCTGTCCCCCGCCGCTGCGCGACCGACGGCCCGAGCGTAGCGCCCGGCCGCTACGGGCGCACCGGCCCGCGCCGGCCGAGCTGGCAGACTGGACGGATGCCTCTCGACGACCGGCACAGGGCGCAGGCCAATTCCTTCGGCGCGGTGGCCGACATCTACGAGCGTGGCCGGCCGTCCTACCCGCAGGAGGCGATCGACTGGCTGATCCCGGCGCAAGCACGGCGGGTCGCCGACGTCGGCGCGGGTACCGGGAAGCTGACCCGCCAGCTCCGCGAGCGCGGCCTGGACGTGATCGCCGTGGAGCCGTCGGCCGGGATGCGGGAGCAACTAGGCCGCGCGGTACCGGGGGTGCCCGTGCTGGGCGGCACGGCCGAGCGGATCCCGCTGGCCGACGGCACCGTGGACGTGGTGCTGGTGGCCCAGGCCTGGCACTGGCTGGACCCGGCACTCGCGGTGCCCGAGGCGGCCAGGGTGCTCGCCCCCGGCGGGCGGCTGGGCCTGCTGTGGAACCGCCGGGTCGAGGAAGAGGCGTGGGTCGCCGAGCTCAGCACGATCATCGGCAGCCGCGGCACCCCGGGTTCCGCGCGGCACTTCCCGGACATCGGCCCGCCGTTCGGGCCGGCGGAGCGCCGCAGCGTGGACTGGGTGCACCGGCTGTCCCGGGCGGAGATGACCGACTGGGTCGCCTCCCGCAGCTACGTGATCACGCTGCCGGACGAGCGCCGCCGCGGCGTGCTCGGCCAGGTGCGCGACCTGCTCGACACCCACCCGGCGCTGGCCGGGGACGCGGAGATCGCCCTGCGGATGGTGACCCGCTGTTCCCGCGCGGACCTGCCGGGCTGAGCGGTTCTGGCCTGGGGGGACGACCCCCCTGGAACACCGGCGGCTGTCAGCCCGGCCGCAGGAATCGTTCCACGTCTGCCGCGTCGGCGGCCAGGGCGGCCGCGTCGGCGTCGCCGAGCGGCGCGAACGGTGCGAGCGCGACCTTGCCGCCGGGCAGGCCCCAGGTGCCCACGGCGCGCCCGCGGACCAGCGCGAACGGCCGGAACAGCCCATTGATCGCGATCCGCTTCCCGTGCTCGCCGACGACGGGCTCCCGCGAATCCCAGCCCAGCAGCAGCGGGTCATAGGCGCCCAGCAGGCGGGGCGCTGGCAGCGGGCGGTCCCGGTGCCGCCCGGCCAGTTCGGCCAGGCCGTCGGCGCGGTCGGCGAGCCGGCCGGCGATCGCGGCGAGGCCGCGCCGTGCGTCGCGCAGCGGCAGCCCGGCCCACCTGGCCAGGTCGCGGTCGCTGGCCGGGCCATGGCCGGCCAGGTAGCGGGCGGCGAGCTCGGTGAGGGCCCGGTCGCGGTCGAAGCGCACATGCTGCGCGGGCGGGGCGCCGAGCCAGTCGCGGACCAGTGCGTAGGCGTGCTCCCGCCCGGCCATCGGGCCGCGGAGGACGCGGCCCCGCAGGCTGGCCAGGGCGAGCAGGTGCACGATGGCCTGCCCCTCGGTGCGCACCCCGGCCGCGGCGATCCGTTCCGCGAGCTGCGCCCTGGTCAGCGGCCCCTCGGCGGTCACCGCCCGCTCGATCACGGCGGCGCCGCGCTCGGCGTCCGCGGGCGGCACGCCTTCCTGTGCGAGCCTGCGGGCGTTGCCGCGCAGCAGCGGCGGCGTGGTCAGCGGATGCAGCCACCAGTAGTCCTCGGCCCGCACCAGGTGCAGCGTGCCGCGGTTCAGCCAGGTGACCACGACGGACCGGTCCTGGGTGAGCGCGGCGTCGATCTCGGCGGCCGACCGCGCGCGGCTGCGGGCGCGGACCGCCAGCCGGGCCCCGCGCGGGTCCTGCGCCTGGATGGCGAGCAGGTGGCCGGCCACCTCGGCCGGGCCGGCGGCGGGCGGCCCGGACAGCAACTGGGCGGCCAGCCGCCGCGCCTGCCGCTGGGCCAGTGCGGCGGGTGCCGCGCCCGGTGTGGTCACGGGCCGCCTCAGCGCGGGGCCAGGCCCAGCAGCAGTTCGTCCACGACCCGTTCCACATAACCGGGCGGCATGCTGCCCGGGTCGTACTTGCCCCGGGCGATCACGGCACCGGTCAGCATGAACAGCGCGGCCTCGATGTCGGCACCGGCCCGCAGCTCGCCGGTGGCGATGCCGCGGCGCAGCACCGACCTGATCACCTCGCGGCGCGGTTCCAGCATGGTCTCCACGTACCGCGCCATCAGCCGAGGGTACTTGGCGCCCTCGCCGAGCAGCAGCGCGAACTCCCGCACCCGGCGCGGGTCGGCGACCGCGTCCCGCATGGCGCTCAGCACCATGACCAGGTCCTCGCGGACCGACCGGCCGGCCGGCTCGGGCAGCGGGGCCTGCAGCGCGCCGATCGCGTCGAGCAGCAGGTCTTCCTTGCCCGGCCAGCGGCGGTAGATGGTGGCCTTGCCCACGCCCGCGCGGGCCGCCACCGTCTCGATGCACAGGCCCTCGGTCCCCGACTCGGCGAACACGCTGAGGGCGGCGTCGATGATGGCGCGGTCGGCGCGCTCGCTGCGGGGCCGCCCGGGGCGCCGCCGGCCCCGTCTGGCGTCGCTCGTCACCTCGGCCGCGGGCATCCGCTCATCCTTCCATGGGGACCGGGCCACCGGGGCCCGGCGCGCGCTCGGCCGCGGTCTCGGCGACGCCGGCCGGCTCGCTCGCGGGCACGGCCTGGCTGGCGGGCGCGGCCTGGCTGGCGGGCGCGGCCTGGGTGACGGGCGCGGCCTGGGTGACGGGCGCGGGCCCCGCGGCGGGCGGGGCGGCGGCGCGGCCCGGCATCCACCGCATCACCACGATCGCGCCGAGCAGCGTGATCGCGGCCGAGATCAGCGTGGTGAGGTGCATGGCGTGCACGAACGAGGCGTCGGCGAACGCCGCCAGGTCCCGGCCGGCCGGGCCCAGCCTGGCGGCCACCGCCTGGCTCGCGGTGATCGAGTTGGTGGCGGCGTCCCGCGCGGCGGGCGGCAGGGCGCTCAGGTGCGGGCCGAGCTGGCCCCGATAGGCCTGCGCCAGGATCGAGCCGAGGACCGCCACGCCGAGGGCGCCGGACACCTGACGGGCGGTGTTGGTCAGCGCGGAACCGGCGCCCGCCCGTTCCCTGGGCACCACCGACATGACCGCCTCGGTGGCGGGCGGCATGACCAGGCCCATCCCCGCGCCCTGGACGAAGAACATCACGGCGAGCACCCAGATCGGCGTGCTGACGTTGAGCAGCTGGTAGCCGATCAGCGCGGCGGTGACCAGCAGCAGGCCGGCCGCCACGACCGACTTGGCGCCGAGCCGCCGGACCAGGGCGGGGCTGCGCGGCGCCGTCAGCATCTGCGCCACGGCGAACGCCAGGGAGAACGTGCCCGCCTTCAGCGGGGTGTACCCGCGGACGCTCTGCAGGTAGAAGCTCAGGAAGAACAGCGCGCCCATCATGCCGAAGAACACCAGCGACAGCGCGGCGATGGCGGAAGACAGCCGCGGGTCGCGGAACAGCCGCACGTCCAGCGACGGGTACCGCACCCTGGCCTCGTACCAGGCGAAGAAGGCGAGTATCGCCAGGCCGCCGAGCGCCGGGCCGAGCACGTCGGGGTGCACCCAGGAGCCCTTGTCGCCGCCCTGGATGATGCCGTACACCAGGAGCACCAGGCCGACGATGGAGGCGAGCACGCCGACGAAGTCGATCCGCCCGGGGCTGGGGTTCTTCGACTCGGGCACGAGCAGCGCGATCGCGGCCACGCTGGCGGCGCAGAACGGCACGTTGATCAGGAACACCGAGCCCCACCAGAAGTGGGCGAGCAGCAGGCCGCCGACGACGGGGCCGATGGCGATGCCGATGCCCACCGCGACGGCCCAGATCCCGATGGCCCGGGGCCGTTCCGCGGGGTCGAACACGTTGGAGATGATCGACAGCGTCTGCGGCATCACCGCCGCCGCGGCCAGGCCCATCGCCGCGCGTGCCCAGACAAGCTGGTCGGGCGAGTGGGAGTACGCGGTGACCAGTGAGAACAGGCCGAACGAGGCCAGCCCGAGCATGAGCATCCGCTTGCGGCCGACGCGGTCACCCACCACGCCGAAGGTGAACAGCAGGCCGGCGAACACCAGCGTGTAGGAGTTGATCGCCCACTCGAGCTGGCTCTGGCTCGCCCCGAGGCCCGCGGCCGGCTCCGCGATGGTCTTGAGCGCGACGTTGAGGACCGTGTTGTCCAGCACGATCGCCATCAGGCTGGTGATCAGCACGCCGAGGATGATCCACCGGCGCCGGTACACCTTGGGGTCGGTGTCGGCCAGCGGGGCCACGCCGGAGGTGCCTGACTGCGCGGAAGTGCCGGGTGCGTCCATAGGTTCCCTCCACGTCCAGGCCAGCGCGGCGGCCCGTGCATCCCGGGGCGGCCGGCTCCGCCGCCCCGGGAAGGCCAACAATACGGAACAGGTCCGTATCGCAAAACATTCCCGGTTCAGTGGGGCGGATGGGACCCACGGGCACGGGGCTGCCGGGGCTGCCGGGGCTACCCGCGGCCCGGGCCGCATGGCATGCTGAAGGCGTCCGGGGACGCCACAGCGGCGCCACGAGGCAGGAGGATTCCCCATGAACGCACAGCCCAGTGACTCGGGCACGGCCGCGACCAGGGCGCGGACCGCGGAACCCCTCTACGGCGGCAGCACCGGCCGCCGGGTCACCGTACGTGACCTGGCCGCTGCCAAGGCACGCGGCGAGAAGTGGCCGATGCTCACCGCCTACGACGCGCTGACCGCGCGCGTGTTCGACGACGCCGGGATACCGGTGCTGCTGGTCGGCGACTCGGCGGGGATGGTCGTGTACGGCCACGACACCACCATCCCGGTGACCGTGGACGAGCTCATCCCGCTCACCGCCGCCGTCGTCCGCGGTACCCGGCGGGCCATGGTCGTCGCGGACCTGCCGTTCGGCTCCTACCAGGCATCCCCGCGCGAGGCGCTGGCCACGGCGGCCCGGTTCCTCAAGGAGGCCGGAGCGCACGCGGTCAAGCTCGAAGGCGGCATGCGGGTGGTGCGTCAGGCCGAGGAGCTGGTCCAAGCAGGCGTGCCGGTCATGGCCCACCTGGGCCTGACCCCGCAGTCGGTGAACGCCTTCGGCGGGTACCGGGTGCAGGGCCGCGGCGAGGACGGCGACCGCCTGCTGCACGACGCCAAGGCACTGCAGGCGGCCGGCGCATTCTCGGTGGTCCTCGAATGCGTGCCCGCGGAACTGGCCGCCCGGGTCACCCAGAGCCTGTCCATCCCGACCATCGGGATCGGCGCCGGCCCGGACTGCGACGCGCAGGTGCTCGTCTGGCAGGACATGGCCGGGCTCACCCCGCACACGGCGAAGTTCGTCAAGAAGTACGCCGACGTGGCCGGGATCCTCGGCACCGCCGCCCGCGGCTTCGCCGAGGACGTCGTGGGCCGCCGGTTCCCCGACGCGGATCATTCCTACCGCTGATCCGCGACCGAACCTGGGCCGGGGCACCGTGCTGCGCCCCGCCGGCCGGTGCCCGCCCCGCCATGCCCGCGCCCAATCCTGGCTAATACAAACGTTTACAAAGACGAACGGCGGGACGGCGCCCCGGCTGGAAAGTTATATAGAGGGAAATATCGGTCGCCGCGCCTCCGGCAGCGCGGAGGGCCGGCGAGGTGGCTGGGGGTAGGTGTTGCGGTCAGGGCTGGAAACCGGGCCCGTCGCGGCCGGGGAGATCCCGCCCGTGACCGGTTCGTACGTACCGCGCCAGGAAACCGGCCTCAGCCTGCCGGGCCTGCCAGCGGGCCGGACCACCGTGCTGGTGCCCGTTGAGGGCACCGGGCCGGGCCTGGCCCGGCTGGGCGGCACCGGCAAGACCACGCTGGCCAGCGCCCTCGCTCACGCCCAGCGCGCCGACCAGGCAGCCGAGCTGGTGCTCTGGGTCACCGCCACCGGCCGGGATGCCGTGATCAGCGGATACGCCCGGGCCCTCGCCGAGCTGGACGGCGCGGGGCACCAAGCCGGCCTGCCCGAGCAGGCGGCCGAGCGCCTGCTGGGCCGGCTGGCCGCGGCCGAGCGGCCCTGGCTGGTCGTCCTCGACGATCTCACCGACTCCTCGGTGGTCGACGGCCTGTGCCCGGCCGGGCCCGCGGGCAGGGTCCTCGTCACCGCGCGCCAGCCCGGGGCGGCCGCGGCGATCCACCGGGCCGAGGTGATCCCGGTGGGCGCGTTCAGCCCGCGCGAGGCACTGGCATACCTGTCGGCCGGCCTGCGCGCCGACCCCGGGCAGCGGACGGGCGCGCTCGATCTCGCCACCGAGCTGGGGTTCGAGCCGGCCCCGCTGGGCCTGGCCGCGGCGGCGATGGCCAGCACCGGGCTGGACTGCCGGCAGTATCTTGCCTACCTCAGCGATCGCCGGCAGGCGCTGGGCAGCTCGTTCGGCAGCCCGGCCGCCGCGAGCCTCGCCGCGGCCTGGTCGCTGTGCTGCGAGCTGGCCGACCAGCTCGGCCCGGACGGCATGGCCCGGCGGGTGCTGGCCCTGATCTCGATGCTGGCGCCGCACGGCGTCCCGGGGGCGGTGCTCGCCAGCCAGGCCGCGCGCGCCTATCTCGCCGGCGGGCAGGGGCTCCTCGCCGACGGTGCGCAGGTGCGGGCGGCGCTGGGCGGTCTCGCCCAGGTGGGCCTGGTCACCGTGGACGAGGCCAGTCCCGCGCGCACGGTCCTGGTGCACGAAGCGGTGCAGGCGCTGGCCCGGCAGCACATGACCACGGCAGAGTGCGAGCAAGCCGCCCGGGCGGCCGCCGACGCCCTGGTCCAGGCCTGGCCCGACGAGGACGCCGGCTCCCCGGCCGCCCAGGCACTGCGGGACTGCACCCGGAAGCTCCGTGAGAACGCGGAGACCTTCCTGTGGCAGCCGCAGTGCCACCCCGTGCTGGCGCGGTCCGGGCAGAGCCTGGACGCCGCCGGGCTCACCGGCCCGGCCGTCGCCTACTGGCAGGCAATGCTCGGCACCGCCCAGCAGATGCTCGGCACCGACCACCCCCATACCGTCGCGGCCCGCGGGCTCCTCGGTGCCGCGTGCGAGGCGTCCGGCCGCCTCGACGAGGCCATCTCGGCCTATGAGGCCGTGTTCGGCGACGCCGAGCGGGTGCTGGGCGCCGGTCACCCGGAGACGCAGAACGCGGGTGACCGCCTCCTGCGCGGCTACCTGAGCGCGGGGCGCCGGGACGAGGCGATCCGGCTGGCGGAGAAGACGCTGGCCGGGCGCGAGCAGGCACTCGGGCCCGATCACCCGGACGCTCTGGCCGCCTACGCGGAGCTGGCCAGCACCTACCTCTCCGCGGGCCGGCCCGCCGAGGCCTGCGGCACGTTCGAGCGCCTGCTGGCCAGCAGGGAGCGCGTGCTCGGGCCCGGCCATCCCGGCACCATCGCCGCCCAGACCAGCCTCGCGGACGCCTACACCAATGCCGGGCGCTTCAAGGACGCCATCGCGCTGGGCAAGCGCGCCCTCGCGGACTCCGAGCGCGCCCAGGGCGCCGGCCACCCCGACACGACCGCGGTGCGGGCCAGCCTCGCGTCGGCCTACCGGGCCGCCGGCAAGCACAAGGAGTCGCTGCGGCTGTACGAGCGCGTCCTGGCGGACCGGGAGGGGGCGCTGGGCCCCGGCCATCCGGACACCATCCGGGTTCGCGGTGACGTCGGCCTGTCGTACCTGTGGCTGCGCAAGTTCAAGCTCGCGATCGTGGAGTACGAGCGCACCCTCGCCGACGCCGAGCAGGCTCTCGGTACCAGCCACCCGATCACCGAGCAGGCGCGGCAGAACCTGGCCGAGGCGGCCGCCGTCGCCACCTCCGTGCTGGGCATCGACCTGCGGTCGGTAGGGGGCCCGCCCGGGCGCGGCTGAACCCGGTGCGGCCGCAGGGTGGCGTGCGCGGCCGGGCCCGGAGCTGGCGCCGCCCGGCGGCTAAAGGTCGGTGATGCGCAGGCCGGCGTGCGCCTTGTAGCGCCGGTTGATCGACACCAGGTTGGCGGTGAGCGCCTCGACCTGCCCGCAGTTGCGCAGCCGGCCCGCGTACACGCCCCTGACGCCGGGGATCCGGGCGGCCAGCGCCTGGACCAGGTCGGTGGCCTGCCGGTCGTCGCCGAGCACCAGCACGTCCAGGTCCACGGTGTGCACCGTGGGGTCGAGCAGCAGCACCGCCGAGACGTGGTGGAACGCGCCGACCACCACCGAGCCCGGCAGCACCGCCGCCGCCTGCTGCGCGGCGCTGCCCTCGGCCACGGCCAGCGGGTAGCAGCCCCGCTGGTCGAATCCCAGCGGGTTCACGCAGTCGATGACGATCTTCCCGGCCAGCGGCGCGGCCAGCGCGGCGAGCAGGCCGCCATGGCCGTCCCACGGCACCGCCACGATCACCACGTCGGCGGCCGCGGCCGCGGCGGAGTTGGCCATGCCGCGGATGCCCAGTTCCGCGCCGAGGGCCTGGGCCGCCGCGGCGGCGCGCTCCGCGCTGCGGGAGCCGATGATGACCGGGTGGCCGGCCAGCGCGAACCTGCGGGCCAGGCCGCGTCCCTGGTCACCGGTACCGCCCAGGATGCCGATTGCCAAGGTCGCGATGTCGGGGCCCGCGGGCGCCTGCTGGTCGGACATGCCCCGATCCTGCCAGAGCCCCGGCGGGCCATGGCACCATGGGGGCCGTGAACGCCGAGCAGGTCGCCGCGCTGCGGGTGCTGCTCGCCCCGACCGGCTGGCTGGACCGTGCCGCGGACTTCGCCCGGGCCCTGCGCGGGTCGGCGCGCACCCCCGGCGGGCTGCTGCTGGTCGGCACCCCCGACCACGAGCCCTGGCACTTCGCGGCGCACCTCGACGAGGAGAGCCGGTTCGCCGGCCTGCCCGAACTGGCGCCCACGCTGGTCCGGTGGAATCCGCCGCCGGGGGCGCCGGCGCACCTGAGCGTGAGCCTGGCCCGGCTGGGCGACGCCGGGCGCGGGGACTCCCTGGTGGTGGTCAGCCCGCAGGCGGCCCCGGACCGGCTGCTCGAGCGGGTGAGCGACGCGCGCAGGTCCGGTGCGACCATCCTGGCCCTGGACCGGGGTGACGGCCGCCTGGCGGAGGTGGCCCATGAGGCGCTGGCCGTGGCGCCGTCCGAGCCGCTGAGCTTCGACGCGGCGCAGCACCTGGTCAGCGCGGCCGCCGGCGAGCGCGGCGAGCCGCGCCGCGGGTTGCGGGCCCGGCTCGCCCGGCTGCTCGACACGGTCAGCGGCCCCGTCTCCCGCTGACCAGACAACGACACTGAGATACGACATTCCGGCCGGCCCGGATCCCGATCTGTCACCCGGTTCCGGGCGGGCCGCGGTCGCTATGGTGGTGCCATGAGCGAGCTTTCCGGGCCTGCGGACCACAGCCTCATGCGGGTGTCCGACAGCGACCGTGAGCAGGCCGCCGAGGTGCTGCGTGAGGCAGCGGGCCACGGCCGGATCACCATGGATGAACTCGACGAGCGCCTGGAGCTCGCCTACGCCGCCAAGACCTACGGGGACCTGGCGGCGGTTACCCGGGACCTGCCGCAGCAGGGACGGGCGCCGGTCATGGCCCAGCGGGCCCCGGTCAGCCGCATCGGCGGCACCCCCCGGTCCAAGTTCTCGGTCGCGATCATGAGCGGCGCGCGGCGGACGGGCCGGTGGGTGGTACCGCGCAGCTACGTGGCGGGGGCGGTGATGGGCGGGATCGAACTGGACCTGCGGGAGGCCCAGTTCAGCGAGCCCGAGGTCACCATCCACGCGTACACGGTGATGGGCGGCATCGAGATCACCGTGCCCGAGGACATCGACGTGGACGTGTCCGGCATCGCGTTCATGGGCGGCTTCGACCACAACGCCAGCGGGCCGGGGGTGCCCGGGGCGCCGCGACTGCGGGTCATCGGGTTCGCGCTCATGGGCGGCGTGGACGTCAGGCGGAAGCCGCCAGCGGGCGAGAAGAAGCGCAACCACGCCGACGGCGGGGCGCCGGGCGCCGTCGCGGATCGGCCGCGGGACGCGCTGGAAGGCTGACGGCCCGGCCCGCGGCGCGGAGCCTCAGCCGTCCAGGCTGAGCACCATGGTGGGGCGCTCGATGACATGGTCCTCGCGCAGCGGCCGCACGGCGGTGCCGATGGCGAAGAACTCGGTGGTGTGCGAGCCCCAGGTGTGGCTGTGCTGGCGGAGCTGCACCCCGACGATCCCCTCCGCGTGGTAGGCCTCGGCCTCGGCCTGCATCCGGCTCATCGCCAGTTCCCGCGCGTCGTACAGGGCCTGGGTGAACTGCTCGAGTTCCACGTTCTTGCCGATGTTGCCGAGCACGCCGCCCAGCCGCTGGTGCGCGATGTGGTACACGCAGCTGCCCATCACCATGCCCAGCGGCGCGTACCCGGCCCGGATCAGGGTCCAGAAGTCCTGGCCGTTCAGGTCGGAGGTGAACGGCTGGTTCTTGTTGTTCCGCCAGTTGCTCACCCCGCCGCCGCCCGCGCCCTCCTCGGCCTTGACCGCGGTGCCGACCGCGATGAACTCCGCGATGTCGGCGCCGAACTCCTTCAGCTCCACGTCGAGCCGGACCCCGACGATGCCGTCCGCGCCCAGGGCGTCCGCCTCGGCTTCCATCCGGCCCATAGCCAGCTCGCGCGCGTGGTACATGGCCTGGGACAGCACGTCCAGTTCCTGGTTCTTGCCCCAGCGGCCGAACTGCAGCCCCACGTGGTAGATCGAGGTGCCCAGCACCAGCCCGAGCGGGCGGAACCCCGCCTCACGGACCAGCAGGAACTCGTTGACCGACAGGTCGGAGGTGAAGATGGCGCCGGGCCGGCCCGGCTTCAGCTCGGCCAGGCGGGCCAGCGCGTCGTGCGGCACTCCGGCCGCGCTTAGCTCGGTGGAGGTCTGGTCGGTCATCGTTCTCCTCGGATCGGCATGGCGGGCCACCTGGCTCAACGGCCCAGCCGGACCCGGGCCGCCTGGCGGCGCTTCGGGTCCAGGGACAAGATCGCCAGGCTGGGCCGCTCGGCGGCCCGGGACGCGGAGTGGAACCGGGCGATGGCGGTTCCGATAAGAGTGGCCTCGACGATGTGGTCACGCCGGCCCTCGGCGGCGGGGCAGTCGCGTTCCCGCACCCGGGTGGTCACGGTGGTCACCACCACCCCGTCCGCGCCCAGCCGGGCCACGTCGCTCTCCAGTTGCTCGCGTGCGTCGTGGCGGGTCTGGCTCACCACGTCTGTGTAGCCGTGGACCTCGGTGTTCCCCGCTCCCCAGCGGGTCTGGGTGACGGTGAGCCAGTCGTCGTGGCGGGCCCCGACGGAGATGCCCAGCACCAGGCCGGCCGGCATCCAGCCGTCCATGAACAGCTTGGCGAAGTCCTGGCCGGACAGGTCGGAGGTGAACGGCCGTGCCAGTGGCGGGCCCGGGCCGCGCACGGCCGTGCCGAGCGCCTTGAACTCCAGGCCGCCGGCCGGGAACGCGCCGATGCTCAGGGTCACGCCGACCACGCCGTGGCCGCCGAGTTCGGCGCACTCGGCCGTCATCCGGGAGATGGCGGCGCGGCGCGCCTCGTACAGCGTGGCCACCATGGGCCCGAACGAGGCGAAGTTGCCGTCGCCGGACACCGTGGTCACGCCCACCGCGGGCCCCCCGTACCGGCCGAGGCCGGACCACGCCCCCGGGCAGGCGAACCCGCCGGTGTAGCCCACGTTGTAGACGGCCGCGCCGAGCACCTGGCCGGCCGGCTCGAAGCCGGTGCTGCGGATCGCCGCGAACTCTTCTGTGGACAGCGACGAGCCCCAGGTGCCGCTGCCGCGGATCTCGGTCATCCGCGCCTGTGCCGCCGAGGGAAGGCCGCTGTCGCTGCCACCTTCGGCCACGCGTGCCCCCTTCCTCGTGCTCCGGCGCCGCTCTCACGATACCGGCCTGCCAGAAGGGTTCAGTCGCCGTGCTCAGTCGCCGTGCTCAGTCGCCGTTCTGGGCGTCCCACTCTTCGTTGCGGCGGCGCACCGTCTCCAGCGCCCGGGCCGCGTCCTCGCGGGTCGCATAGGGCCCGAGCCGGTCCTTGGCCGGGCAGCCCTCGTCCGGCTCGACCGTGCGATGCCGGAGGCAGTACCACCAGTGGTGTGCGGTGTCCATGCGATTAGACTCGCAGACCATGGCGACCTTGCTCCAGCCCGGCCGGATTTCCCCGTTGCGGCAGGTGCCCGCGAGCATCCCGCGGCCGGAGTATGTGGGCAGGCCCCGCCCGAAGACCGGTGAGCCCGACGTCAAGGACGCGCGGACCATCGAGCGGATGCGGGTGGCCGGCCGGCTCGCGGCGCGGGCACTGGCCGAGGTGGGCCGCCACGTCGGGCCCGGGGTGACCACCGACGAACTCGACCGGATCGGGCACGAGTTCCTCTGCGACCACGGCGCGTACCCGAGCACGCTTGGCTACCGCGGCTTTCCCAAGTCGCTGTGCACCTCGCTGAACGAGGTGATCTGCCACGGCATCCCGGACGACACGGTGATCGCCGACGGCGACATCGTCAACGTGGACATCACCGCGTTCCTTGATGGCGTGCACGGGGACACCAACGCCACGTTCCTCGCCGGGGACGTGGACGAGGAGTCCCGGCTGCTGGTGGAGCGCACCAGGGAGGCGATGATGCGGGGCATCCGGGCGGTGGCACCGGGGCGGCCGCTGAACGCGATCGGCCGGGTGATCGAGTCCTACGCCCGCCGGTTCCGCTACGGGGTGGTCCGTGACTTCACCGGGCACGGCATCGGGACGACCTTCCACTCCGGCCTGATCGTGCCGCATTTCGACGATCCCGGGGTCAGCCTGGTCATGGAGCCGGGCATGACGTTCACGATCGAGCCGATGCTCACCCTCGGCACCACCGACTACGACATCTGGCCCGACGGGTGGACCGTGGTCACCAAGGACCGCAGGCGCACCGCCCAGTTCGAGCACACGGTCCTGGTCACCGGCGACGGCCACGAGATCCTCACCCTGCCGTAGCGGCGGGCGCCATGGGTGAGCTGATCCTGCTCCGGCACGGCGAGACGGAGTGGAGCCGGGACCTGCGCCATACCGGCCGCACCGATCTCCCGCTGACCCCGGCCGGTGCGGCGGCCGCCGCCGCGCTGGCACCCGCGCTCGCGGCCCGGCCGGTGCGGACCGCGTTCACCAGCCCGGCCCGGCGCGCCGTGGCGACCGCGGCCCTGGCCGGGCTGGCCGGTGCCAAGGAGGACCCGGACCTGCAGGAGTGGGACTACGGCGGGTACGAGGGCCGGACCACGGCGGCGATCAGGGCCGAGCGGCCCGGCTGGTACCTGTGGCGGGACGGGGTCATCCCCGGTGACGCCGCCCACCCCGGTGAGACCCTCGCCGAGGTCGGCGCGCGGGCCGACGCGGTGCTGCGGCGGGCCGTCCCGCTGCTGGCCGACGGCGACGTCGCCCTGGTCGCCCACGGCCACCTGCTGCGCGTGCTGACCGCGCGCTGGCTGCGGCTGGCGCCCGAGGGCGGGCGCCTGTTCCAGCTCAAGACCGCGACGCTGAGCACGCTGGGCACCGAGCACGGCGAGCCGGTGATCACCTCCTGGAACGTGCCGCCCCCGGCTAGCTAGCACGGCCAAGGCCCCGTGACGAAGGAACGGGGCCGCAGGCCACCGGGGGGCTCCGGGGGTCGCTCCCCCGGGATAGCACCTCAGGCGGCGCCGTGGGCGTTGAACGTGCACCAGTTGACGAAGCTGCCGGGATCCTCGGTGTCCTGTGCCCCGCGTGCCTCGTGCAGTGCGCGGGCCAGGGTGGCGCCCCGGGACAGGTGGCGGTGCACCGCGGTCATCAGGCCGGCCGCCGGCACGTCCGGGACCACGGCCGCGCTGGCGAGGACGCCGGCGGTCCCCCGGGCCAGCAGTGCGCCCACGAAGCCGAGCACCTCGTCGCCCGCGTAGCTTGCCTGGGATCCGGACTGGCACGACGCGAGCACCAGCCGGCGGGGCGCGAGTCCCCGTGCGTAGATCTCCTGGAGCGTCATCGGGCCGTCGCTGAGTAGCAGCGAGGAGAACATCGGATTGTCCGTCCGCAGCACCCCGTGGCAGGCAAGGTGGGCGAGGTCGGCGCCTTCCAGGGCCGCGGCCACGGCATCGGCCGCGCTCGCGGGGGGCATCAGGCGCCGCGCCGAGGCGTACAGGCCGGCCAGCGCGTCGACCTCCTCGATGGCACCGGGCAGATCGGGCCCGGCCACGAGTGCCACGCCGTGGCCCGCGTCATCCCCGGCCGCCGGCCCGGCGCGCGGCGAGGCCGCCGTGCGCGCCCAGATGGTCGCGGACGGCGCCACGGCCACCGGGCCGCCGTGCACGGCCGCCCACGGCACGCCGTCCAGGCCGGGCACCGGGATGACGACCAGCTCGTCGCCCGCGCCCACCGCCAGCGGGGCCAGGAGCAGCCCGGTCAGCCGGCGCAGGCGCAGGTCCGCGCTGGCCCGGGCGGCGGCGTGCCCGGCCGGCGGGCCGGGCTGCGCGAGCCGGCGCAGGGCGAACAGCAGCGCGCGCACCTGTTCCCGTACCGGCCGCACCGGCCCGAGCGGGGCGATCCGGCTGCGGCGCGGGCCGATGACCACCGCGATCAGGTCCTCCCCCCGCAGGCCGAAGGCGACAAGCGTCCGCCCGGCCAGGCTGTCACGCAGCGCGCCGAGGCCGACCGGTGCCGTGGAGGTCCCCGGCATCTTGCCGCCCCGCCAGGTGACGCGCCGGATCCGCTCTTCGAGGACCGCCTGCTCGGGGGCCGGCCGGTCGGCGCGCGCGGCCACCGGCCGCTCGCTCATCCCATCCCTGGTCTCGGCCTGTACCGCGCGCAGCGCCGCGATGTCCGCGCTGATCGGGCCGAACGACGGCGGTTCGACGGCCAGCAGGGCGGCGGCGCGGCCGCGCTCCATCCAGTTCAGCACCCGGGCCGGTGAACCGTCCCTGACCACGATCTCCAGCCCGATGCGGCCCAGTTCCGCGCCGTGCCCGGAGGCGAGCGCGCGCAGTTCGACCGAGGGCAGCCCGCCGCGGTGCCGGGCCAGGTCGGTGAGCCCGCGCCGGCAGTGTGCCAGCGCCTCGCGGTCGCGGTGCCGCAGGCCGGCCGCGAGCGCATCGGCCACCTGGCCCCGGAGCCGGACCAGCACGGCTGTCCCGCGGGCCAGCGATCCGGCGCGGGCCAGGGCCGCGAGTGCCTGGCGGCGCCGGTCAAGGGCGGCGGCCAGCCGCCCGGTCACCAGGAAGCCCTGCACCGCGGCTGCGGTGGACCCGGTGCTGGCGAGCAGCCGGGCCGCCACGGCGGCCCGGCGCAGTTCCTCCGCGCCGCCGGTGCCGGCCCGCAGCCGCGCCTCGGCGGCGACGATGACCGCCCGGGCCCGGAAGGCCGCGCGGGTCTGCCGCCCGAAGGACGCCGCGGCCGCGGCCGCGGCGGTGACCGCCGCGTCGTGGTCACCGGCCAGCAGGGTGAGCTGCGCGACGCGCAGTTGTGCCTCGGCCGCCATGAGCGGGATCCCCGTGTCGGAGAACTCCCGCACCGCCCGGCGCGCGGCCGTGGTGGCCTCGGGCAGCAGCCGCAGTTCCATCAGCGCGTCGGCGTATTCGATGTAGTGCTCGCCCAGCGGGAGCGCGGCGGCCTGGTAGGCCCGGGCCGCCTCGTCGAAGACCCGCAGGCCCTCGGCGAACCGCCCGGATTTCATGGTGACCCAGGCCCGGGTCTGGGTGAGGGTGGCGGCCAGCGCCGGGCCGATCTCCACGGCGCCCGGCGTCTCGCCGAGGCGGCGCAAGGCCAAGCCGAACCGGCCCTGCTCGGCCTCGATCAGGGCGAGGTTGTTCACGCACACCGCGCGCCGCCAGGTGCTGATCCCGGAGTCGGCGAGCAGCCGGTGATAGATCGCCGCGGCGTCGGCCAGCCGCCCGCTGTTCTGCAGTAAGACGCCGCGGTTGAAGTCAAGTTCCAGGGCGCCCGCGCCGGTGACCAGCGCCGCGGCGGCGGTCAGGTCGCGGCGGGCCGCCGGGAACCGGCCCAGCTCCTGGCGGACGGCGGCACGGCTCATCAGCAGGTCCGCGAGCGTGGCGTTCAGGTGGTGGCGGCGTGCGATCTGGCAGGCCTCGTCGAGCAGCGCGATCGCCGCGGCGTCGTTGAGCCTGGATTGCTCGGCCAGCGCCAGCGCCCGCAGCGCCAGGGCCAGTGCCTCCGGCTGGCGTGCCTGCCGCGCCTCGGCGACCAATGCCTCGGCCACCGGCCGGAACAGGTCCGGATTGGCCGCCACGTCCTCGTGCGCCCGTATGGCGCGTATCACAAGCCCGTCTGGGGGCTCTGTGTTAGAAGGAGAGGATTCCGGCCGCCCGGCCATACCCCCCGAGCCGCCGCTGCCTGCCATGCGTAAAGGATCGGTGAATCAGATGGATTCTGGCCAGCGAAACTGGGGCGCTCCGTTCCATGGTTACTTTCCGGATTGGCACAGTGACGTGCCAGGAGGCACGCCGGAGGACGTGCAATGGGAGGTACAGCAACTCGCGCAGCTCCGCTACCAGCCCTCGGTCCGGCATGAGCTGCTCAGGCTCCTGAATCAGCGCCGTACCGGCGGCAAGGGCGCGGTCCAGTTCGACTATCTGCCGGTCGACGTGGGTTTCGACACCCTCATGGTCCGGGGCGAGCTGCTGATCACGACGGAGTCCTATGACGGCTACCCCGGCGGATTGAAATGGAACGGTCCAGGTCACAGCGCTAAGCCATACCTGGACGAGCTTGGGCTGATCGCCGAGCAGGTGGACTGTGCCGATCTTGCGGGCAAGGTCCTGCGGCTGGTTCCCCGCGAGCACCTCGACGCCCACGTGCTCGCCGGCATCGCCAAGAATCTGCGGCTGCGGGGGTATTCAGCGTCCCTCAACTACATCACCCCGACCGCGCCGGTGCACAAGCATCCGCCCGCGCCGCTGCCGGCGCCCAACAGCCCGGTGCCGTTGGCTCAGGCCCGGGAGCGGTTCGAGTCGGCCCGGGCCGAGATCTGGCCGGGGAACGGGGCCAAGGTGGCGATCATCGACACCGGCATCACCGACCAGCACAGGACCGACGGCCTGCTCGCCGGGATCTCCCGCAACCCGCAGAACATCGACAGGCTGGCCAGCTTCCCTCCCGGCCCTGGCCCGTATCCCTACCTCGACTTCGACGCCGGTCACGGCACGTTCGTCGCCGGGATCGTCGATCAGATCGCCCCGGACGCCGCGATCAGCGTGTACAAGGCGGTCGACAGCGACGGCATCGGCAGCGAGGTCCACGTGGCCTGCGCGATGATCGAGGCGGTCAAGGCGGGCAACCAGATCATCAATCTCTCGCTCGGCTGCCAGGCGCAGGATGATTTTCCGCCGGTCGCGCTCCAGGCCGCCTTAACGGTCATCGGCGAGCTGGATGCGGACAAGCCGGATGCGGAAAAGACGATCATCGTCGCGGCCGCCGGTAACTGCGGCGACACCCGGCCGTTCTGGCCAGCGGCCTTCCCCGAAGTGATCTCGGTCGCCGGGCTGAACCCCAACATGACCCCGTCGCTGTGGTCCGGCCACGGCTCCTGGATCACCTGCTCGACCGTCGGGCAGGGGCTGCTTTCCACCTTCGTTTCCGGCCAGGAGAGCCCGCTGATCGACCCGGCCGCGACCGTGTTCCCCGCGAACAATCCGTTCGCCGTGTGGAGCGGCAGCTCGTTCGCCGCCCCGCAGATCACGGGCGCCGTCGCCCGGCTGGCCCAGGCGCCGGGCGCCACGCTCCGCACCGCGCTGAACCAGTTGCTCCAGGTAGCTGTGCCCATACCTGGCTTCGGCCGGGCCGTGCAGATACTTAAGGGCATTTAATGTCTCGATTTCACCAAATCCGTATCATCGCCACCCGGCCGCGCTCCGTCGGGGTAGACGGGATCGCGAGAATCCCGTCGTGCCAGATCCCGCGTCCAGTAGGAGGATGGTGGGCATGGGGGACAAACCGGAGGTTGGCCGGTTGGTCCGGGCGAGCGCGGATGGTGACGAGGCAGCATGGAATGAGCTGGTCCGCCGCTTTGCGCCCCGGGTGATGGCCGTGATACGAAGCTACCGCCTTGCGCCGGCGGACGCCGAGGACGTCTACCAGACCGTGTGGCTGAAGCTGGTCGAGAACCTCGACGGGCTGCGTGACCCCGAGGCATTACCAGGCTGGCTGCGCAGCACCACCATGCATGAATGCATCCGCCAGCTGGAGCGCAGACGGCGCACGGTGCCGGTGGACCCGCAGTCCGACGAGGCGGTGAACCAGCCGGGCGCCGATGACATCGAAGCCGCGGCCATGCGGGCCGAACTCCGGCAGGCGCTGCGTGCCGGGTTCGCCGAGCTCAGCGAACAGGACCGGGCCCTGCTGCGGCTGTACGCGCTGGCGGAACCCTACAAGGACGTCTCCGAGCTACTGCAGATGAAGACCGGCAGCATCGGGCCCACCATCGGGCGCAGCCTGGAACGGCTGCGGGGGACTCGCGCGGTGCGCAAGTACCTGGGCACCAGGCCAGCCGCCAAGAAGCGGAGAGGCGGTGATCAGCTTGAGCTCGCCCCACTGGACTGACGACGAGCTCCTGCGCGAGCTGCGTGCCGCGTTGCAGGAGCCGCCCGTGGACGAGAAATACATCCGGGCCGCTCAGGCGGCATTCACGTGGCGGACCGTGGATGCCGATCTGGAGATCCTCAGCCTGGAGGCCGGGCTGGAGGTGAGCGAGACCGCCCAGGTGCGCGGCACCGGGCCCGGCGCACCGCGGCTGTTCGCGTTCCATGGCGAGCGGCTGAGCGTGGAGATCGAGGTCGACGAGGACGGGATAGTGGGGCAGCTGACACCGCCGGGGCCGGCCCGGGTCACGCTGGTGACCACCGACGGCCCGCAGGCTGACGCGGACGCGGACGAGGTCGGCTGCTTCACCCTTCCCGCGCCCCCGCCCGGGCCGATTCGCCTGGACTGCCAGCGCGGCACCGAGCGCTTCCTGACCGAATGGATCTCCCCCTGACCACGGGGGCCGGATCGGTACACCGGCCGCGGGCCGGGGCACGACGGCGCGGCTACGGTGCGGCAGGCACCTGGCGCCGCGCCCGCGCCCGCCGACGGGCCGCCTTGGCGGCCGGAAGCACCAGGACGCGGCCGGGCACACCGGTGGTTCCCTGCCGCAGGGCGCGCAGCGCGGCCGTGGCCGCGATGTCGGCGGCCGGGGTGGCCGGAACGCCGTAGAGCCGCCTGGCCCACCGCGGCAGGGCCGCGAAGGCGAGGCTGGTCACCGCCGGAACGGCCAGCTTGAGCGGAGTGTACGGGGCCGGGATCGGCGGGACGAACGAGCGCAGCAGCGCGGTCCGCGCCTCCGGCGTGGCCCGCAGCAGCGGCCGCATCGCGGCGAAGTAGCTGTCGAGTTCGGCCATGGAGGCGGGCACCGTCGCCGGGTCCAGGCCGACCACATTCGCGGCGCGGCGCTGCTCGTCGACGAAGGTGTCGAGATCCCCGGGCGTTACTGGCAGGCCGGACCGGCGGGCGACGTCGGCATAGGATCCGATCTCCGTGCAGTGCACCCACATCAGCAGTTCCGGCTCGTCGAGCCGGAACTCGCGGCCGTCCTCGTCGGTGCCGCGCAGCGAGGCGTGGATCTTCCGGATCCGGCGCCCGGCCCGTTCCACCTCCGCGAGGCTGCCGTAGGTGCGCACGTGGACGAACTGGCTGGTCCTGACAAACCGGCCCCAGGCCTGCTTGGGGTCCGCGAACGCGGTGTTCTGCCAGGTCCCCCGCATCACCCTCGGATGCAGGGCCTGCAGGTACAGGGCGCGGATGCCGGCGACCCACATGACCGGCTCGCCAAGCCGCCAGGTGACCGAGGCCGGGCCGAACAGCCCATGGCCGGCATCGCCGTGCCCCGCCGCGGCGGCAGGCTCTCCCATCGCGGCCTCCCTCCCGGCCGGGCGGCTGCCGCCGTCACGGCCTGCGGGTTTCCTCCTCGATCCAGCTTAGGAAGGCCTCCGAGCCGGCCACGATCGGCGTCGCGATGATCTCCGGTTCGTCGTAGCTGTGGCTGCGGGCGAGGAAGTCGGCGAGCGCCTGGTAGCCGCCGGCCGGCAGCTTGAGCGTGAGGAGCCACTCCTCGGCACGCTCCACCGCGCCATCCCACCAGTAGGTGCTGGCTACCGGGCCGCTGACTTGTGCGCATGCGGCCAGCCGGGACTCCACCGCCACGCGGGCGAGTTCCACCGCCTCCGCGCGCGAGTCCGTGGTGGTCTGCACCATGAGGAAACGGCCGCTCACCTGGGACGGCCCGGTCTCGGCCAGCACGTCGTCACCCGACATGGCATCCGATGGTACGCCTATGGCGGCGTGCCTCCGGGCACCGCGCACGCTGCGGCTTCTGGCGCGCCGCCGCGCGGCGCGGGATGATCGCGAATGCGGCGAGGGAGGCGACCATATGACCGGCGATGCGTACTGCTTCGTGGTGAACCCGGCTGCCCGCCACGGCCGGGGGATCCGCCGCCTGCCCGAGGTGCTCGGGCCGCTCTCGGCGGCCGGCGCCACCGTCCGCGTCGAGGAAAGCTCCAGCCTCACGCACGCCGCCACGGTGGCCGCCGAGGCCGCGGACCGGGGCGAGATCGTGGTGGCGGTCGGCGGGGACGGCATGGTCGGCCGGATGGCGGCCGCGGTGGCGGCCGCGGGCGGGGTGCTCGGCATCATCCCGGCGGGCCGGGGCAACGACTTCGCCCGAATGCTCGGCATCCCCGCCGACCCGGCCCGGGCCGCGGCGGTGCTGCTGCGCGGCGGGCACCGGGTGGTGGACCTGATCGGTGTCCGGGCGGACGACGGGCCGGAGCAGGTGGTCGCGGGCAGTGTCTACCTGGGCATCCCCTCCGAGGGCGCGCAGATCGCCGCGGCCAGCCGACTGCCGCCCGGCGGCCTGGCCTACCAGGTCGCCGGGCTGCGCGCGCTGCTGGCCTGGCAGCCGGCCAGCTTCACGGTGGGCACCGGCGCGGGTGCCCCGGGCGCCGGGGACAGCTTCCCCGGCTTCTGCGTGGTGGTCGCCAACTCCACCTATTTCGCGGGCGGAACGCCCGCCGCGCCGGACGCGGACGTCACCGACGGGCTGCTGGATGTGATCACGGTCAGCCAGGGGTCGAAGCTTTCCTTCGTCCGGGTGATGCTGCTCGCGGGCCGGGGGAAGCACACCCGGCTGGCCCAGGTCGGCGTGACGCGGGCGGCCAGCGTGACCGTGTCCGCGGACCGGGCCATGCTCGCCGGGGCCGACGGTGAGCCGCTGCCGTGCGCGTCGCCGCTGGGCGCGGGCAGCCTGCTGCGGATCAGGGCGCTGCCCGGCGCGCTCCGGGTGGCCGGGCCGGAGCCCGCGGCCGGGCGGGCGGGCCGTTAGTTCTCCGCCGAGCCGACCGGGCGCGCCCGGCCACCGAGGAACGACTCGACGAACTCGGGGCTGGCCGACAGCTCGGCCGGTGTCCCCTGCATCCGGACCTCGCCGCCGCCCAGCACGTAGGTGCGGTCGGAGATGGCCAGCACCGCCTTGGCCCGCTGCTCCACGACCAGCACCGCCGCACCGCTGGCGGCGAGGCCATGGACGTGCTCCTCCAGCAGGGCGCCGGCGATGGCGGGCGCGAGGTTCGCGGTCGGCTCGTCCAGCAGGAACAGGCCGGGGTCGAGCATCAGCACCCGGCCCATGGCGAGCATCTTCCGCTCGCCGCCGCTCAGCTTCCCGGCGCTTCGGCCGATCATCCCGGCCAGCCTGGGGAAGACCGTGAGCACCTTGTCGATCCGGCCCGCGATCTCGCCGCGCGGCAGCAGGTACCCGCCCATCTCCAGGTTCTCCCGCACGGTCAGCGGGGCGAACACGTCGTCGACCTGTGGCACGTAGCCCACCGAGGCCCTGGCGATCTCCTCCGGCGCCATGTTGGTCACCGCCTTGCCGCCGACGGTCACCGTGCCCGACGAGACCCGGATGATGCCGACCAGGCTCTTGAGCAGCGTGCTCTTGCCGGAGCCGTTGGGCCCGACCAGCGAGACCACCTCGCCGGGGTCGGCGCCGACGGTGATGCCGCGGATCACCGGGTCGCCGCCGTAGCCGGCCGTGATCCCCTCGGCGCGCAGCGGCAGCCCGCGCAGCGTGACGTCAGCCGACAAGGTAGGCCTCCACGACCTCCTGCCGCCCGCGCAGCTGCTGCATGGTTCCCTCCGCGAGCACCGCGCCTTCGGCCATCACCACCACCGGGTCGCAGAACTCGTCCATGATGGCCAGTTCGTGCTCGACCATCAGGATGGTCATTCCCTCGGCGCACAGCGCCACCAGTTCGTTCCCGATCCGCCGGGCCAGGTGCGGGTGGACCCCGGCCATGGGCTCGTCGAGCAGCAGCATCCGCGGCCCGGCCATCAGCGCGCGCATGATCTCCACCAGCCGCCGCTGGCCCCCGGACAGGTCCCCGGCGTAGTCGTTCGCGTAGTCCAGCAGCCCAAACCGCCCCAGCAGCCCCGACGCCCGCTCCACGGCCGCCCGCTCGTCACCCCCCCAATACCGCCGCCCCGCCATCGCCCCCAGGAACGAGTCCCCCCGGTTCCGCTGCACCGACGACACCAGGTTCTCCATCACGGTCAGCCGCTTGTATTCACTGGCGAGCTGGAACGTCCGCACCAGCCCCGCCCGCGCCCGCCGGAACGCCGCCAAAGAAGTCACATCGGCACCCTGATAGAGCACCTTCCCGGAACTCACCGGCAACGTCCCCGCCAGCATCGCCAGCAAGGTCGACTTCCCCGCCCCATTAGGCCCGATCAGCCCCGTCAACGTCCCCCGACGCACCGAGAACGACACCTCATGCACGGCATGGACTCCCCCGAACTCCCGGCTAATCCCCACGGCTTCAAGCACGACCTCGGCCGGCTTCACGGCATCAGTTATCGGGGAACCACCTCTCGCTCTCCCCCCCTCCCCGGCAGTCGGCTCAGCCCCGACGGAAATCACCCGCTTGCGCTCAGGCAGCACCCCCTGCGGCCGGAACCACAAGAACCCGATGATCAGGACCCCAATCGCCACCCACTCCAGCGACGGAATCAGGTTCGGCGGCAAATTATTCGACGTCGGTATATACCTGGTCACCTCCTCAAACCCAACAGGCACCAGGACCGCCCCCAAGACCGCCCCCCACCGGTTCCCCGCCCCCCCAATGATCACCGCAGCGAACCCCATTCGGCCGGCGACCACGTCGTGACGTAACTGACCAGGATCCCGCCCGACAGCCCGGCGATCGCTCCCCCGGCCACCAGCATCCCGGTCCGCATCGACAGCAGGTTCTTGCCGAGCGAGTCGGCCACCGCGTCGTTGTCCCGCATTGCCCGCAGCGACCGGCCGTACGGGGATTCGGTGAGGCGGCGGGTGAAGCCGAACACGCACACGCACAGGATGACCGCGCCGATGGTGAAGCCCCACTCGTAGCCGAGCGGCTGCACGCTGAACATGTTCTGGCCGCGCAGCGGGGCCGGGATGAGGGACAGGCCCGCGTCCCCGTTCAGCAGCGGCCGGTAGTTCGTCACGATCAGGTTCAGCAGCACGGCGGTGACCAGCAGCCCGACCGCGGCGAAGTCGCCGCGCAGCCGCCGCCCGAACAGGAACGCGAACGGCAGCGCCACCAGGCCGCCGGCCACGGCGGCGCCGATCCACGGCAGCGGGAAGGGCAGGTTCCAGCCGCCGATGTAGGACTGGAACCCGCCGTTGGCGCTGTCCGCGGGCAGCGCCAGGACGGCGGCCGCGTACCCGCCGGCCGCCTGGAAGACGATGAAGCCGAAGTTGGTCACGCCTGCCACGCCGAACTGCTGGTTCAGGCCCAGGCAGGCCATGGCGTCCACGGCCGCGTAGACCAGGATGTTGATCACGTAGAAGGCGTTCACGCGCGGCCTCGTTCCCCAGGGCGTGCCCTCGTCATAGCCGCTCTCCGAGCAGCCCGTTCGGGCGCACGCCGAGCATGATGAGCAGCGCCGCGAACGCGATCACGTACTTGTAGTCGGCCGGGATGAACACGGCGCTGACCTCGGTGGCCAGGCCGATGACCAGCGCGCCGAGCATGGCGCCGTAGGGCTGGCCGGGGCCGCCGAGGAAGACCGCGGCCAGGATGAGGACGAGGAACACGTCGGTGGAGGTGGCGTTGAAGCTGCCCGCGTCGATCGCGAAGACCGTGCCGGCCAGCCCGCAGAGCGCGCCGGTCAGCGCCCACGTCGCGGTGATGACCCGGCCGGTGCGGATGCCGCAGTTGCGGGCGAGGGTGCGATTGGCGGCGGTGGCCCGCATCGCCTTGCCCAGCTTGGTGTACCGCAGCAGGGCGTGCACCCCGGTCATGGCCAGCACGGCCAGGGCCATGATCACCAACTGGACCCCGGTCAGGGTCAGGCCGCCGGCGGCGAACGTCGGGCCGTTGCCCATGGCGTAGGAGACCGGGACCCCGCCGGCCACCGCCGCCACCCCGAACTCGATGATCAGGGTCATCCCGAGGGACACGATCACCATGGTGACCGGGCTGGCCCCGCGCCGCTGGAACGGCGTGTAGACCACGGAATTGAGCAGCACCGACACCACCGAGCAGGCGGCCATCGAGACGAGCAGGCCGAGCCACACCGAGATGCCATTCTCGTTGAGGAGGTAGGCCAGGAAGGCGCCGAGGATCATGACGGCGCCGTAGGCCAGGTTGAGCACGTCGGTGACGCCGAACTGGAGGGTGAACCCGACCGAGGCGATGGCGAGCACCGACGCCGTCACCAGGCCGAATCCGACCGAGGCGAGGAACAGGGTCACCGTGCGTAAGCTCCCGGGATGCGCGGCCGGGCCCCGGCGGGCACTGGCCGGGGCGCCAGTGCCCGCACGGGACGTGCGGGGGTGCTGCGGATCAAGGCTGCACGGCCCGCAACTGGGCGGCCGTGATGTTGCCGGTCACGTTCACCTGACCGGACGGGCTGTAGGTGTCGACCTGGAAGATGCCGGTCGAGTCGTGGAAGCTGTCGAAGGTGGTCGGGCCGCCGGGGCCCTCATACCTGATCGGCTTGCCGGACTTGAGCGCCGCGGCGCACTGGGCGAACCCGTAGCACACGGTCGCCCCCGGCGCGCCGTCACCGATCTTGATGATGTCCGGCCCGTACACGCTCGGGCTCGTGCTCTTGGACATCAGCATGGCCAGCGAGGCGAGGTTGATGGCGTCGTAGAGGTGCACGCCGCCGGGGGCGCTCAGGTAGGTGGTGAAGTTGCCCGCGGTGCCGGGCACCTTGCCCTGCTGGGACAGCAGCGCCGCCTTGAACGGCCCGTAGGCCGGCCCGCTCGTCTCGGTGACCAGGTTGTCGGCGTGGAAGTTGGACGTGAACGCGCTGGCGCCCACCGCCGCGGCCGCGGCCTTGAAGAACGGTGGCGAGATCCCCGCCGAGGTGGCGATGATCGGGATCGGCTTGCCGTGGTTGAGCTGCTTGATCTCGCCGAACAGGGTGGGGTCGGCGGTGCCGAGCGCCTCGGTCATGATCGCATCCGGGTGGGAGCCGATGATCGCCTCGGCCTCGGTGCGGAACGTGGTGGCCTTCAGGTCCAGCGTCTGGCTGGTGGTGAGGGTCATCCCCGCCTTCTTGATCGAGGCGATGGCCGGCGGCACGAACGTCTGCGACCCGATGTCGTTGCCGAACGCCAGGGCGATCCGCTTGTAGCCGAGCTGCTGGGCGATGACCACCATCGCGTAGGACTCTTCGAGGTCCGGTGGGACCAGCCGGTAGAAGTACGGGAAGTGCACGTGGTCGAACTCGGACTGCCCGGTCATGCAGAACATGGCCATCTTGCGGCCGTTGATCACCGGGACCACCGAGGCCGCCTCGTCGGAGGTGCAGCCGATCACCAGCGCCAGATTGGGCGTGCTGGCGAACATCTGGTTCACCGCGGGCACGGCGTCGGCGGGCTCGCCGCGGGTGTCCACGCTCTTGCAGGTCAGCTTGTGCCCGAGCACGCCGCCGTTGGCGTCGATGACGCTGGTGGCGCCGTAGCAGGTTGCCAGGTAGGTGGGGCCGAGCGCGGCGTCGGGCCCGCTGAACGGGGCCACGTCGGCGACCGTCATCGTGGCTCCGGAGGGCGCCGAACTGGACCCGCTGGACGGGCTGGAACTGCTGCTGCTGCCGCAGGCGGCCAGCACCAGGGCGAGGACGGCGGCGCCGGCCACCGCCCCGAGGGGCAGGATTCGCGGAGTCGTGCGCGGCGTTTGTCTGTGCTTACCCGCGGCCTCGGCCACGGTGACCGGTGTCGTCGACTTCATGGACTCTCCGTGAGGTGAAGTGACTGGTGGGGGTGTGGGGCGGCGGCCCGCCTGGGCGGGTCACAGCCCCGGCCGGGCCGGGGAGCCAGTGGGGCGCCAGCGCCAGTCGGACGGCGCGCCCTCCTCGGCGACGACGCGGTTGCGGATGGTGCCCACGTCCTCGACGCTGATCTCGATGACGTCACCGGGCTCCATCCAGACCGGCGGGGTGCGGGCGAAACCGACGCCGCCAGGCGTGCCGGTGGCGATCACGTCGCCGGGGGCCAGGCGGGTGAACGAGGAGAAGAACTCGACCGCCGCGGGCACGCTGACCAGCATCTGGGAGGTGCGCGCGGACTGCATCACGATGCCGTTGAGCGTGGAGCTGATGGCCAGGTCGCTGACGTCCACCTCGTCCGTGGTGACCACTTCGGGGCCGATCGGCATGCTGCCGGCGAAGTTCTTCCCGGCCGTCCACTGGGTGGCGGCCCGCTGCCAGTCCCGGCAGGACGCGTCGTTGAGCACCACGAAGCCGGCGATCGCGTCCAGGGCCTTCTCCGCGCGGATGTAGCGGCCGCCGGCGCCGATCACGATGCCCAGCTCGGCCTCGTAGTCGAACCTGCTGGTGAGGGCCGGCTTGACCAGGTCGGCGTACGGGGGCAGGACGCTGTCGCTGCCCCGCACGAAGGCGTCCGGCCAGGTCGGCACCGCGC
>WNGN01000013.1_pt1 | contig 93216 bp, 87 predicted proteins | sample 5400561 | NCBI WGS metagenome assembly WNGN01 (sample SAMN13153379, study PRJNA577476) | soil metagenome | isolation source: 115 cm soil or saprolite under Garry oak tree replicate 2 | place: USA:California | collected 2016-06-15 | reverse complement strand
TCGTCGCCATGGGCGGTTATAACACCGTCTACGAGGTCCTGTCGTTCGAAAAGCCCGCGCTCATCGTGCCCCGGGTCACGCCCCGACGGGAGCAGCTGATCCGGGCCGAGCGCCTGCGGGCGTTGGGGCTTGTGGACGTGCTCCATCCGGAAGGCTTAAGCGCCGCGGCCCTGAGCACCTGGCTCGCTCGCGGGCAGGCCCCGGTCCGACCGGCGAGGGAGCACATCGATTTCAACGGCCTCAGCCGCGTCCCGCAACTCCTGGAAGAACTGCTCGGCATCCGACCGCCGCTCGGGCCGCGCCGCCGACTCAGCGCCGAGGTCTACGATGCGGCGTGACGCGCCGCTGCGCGTCGGGGAATCGGATGGTCAGCTTGCGATCGCCTACATCGTCAAAGCCTGGCCGCGGCTTTCCGAGACATTCATTCTCAACGAGATCGTCGGCCTGGAGCGCCGCGGCGTTTCCATCCGCATATTTTCCGTGAAAGACCCGAATCCCGGTCCGACGAACGACCGGGTAGCACTGGTGCGGGCGAACGTGACGTACCTGTCGCTCCGGAGCCACTGGACGTCCGCCTTGCCGGCGAACTTCCGCTCCCTGCGCCGGCGACCCGGCAGGTACCTTCGGACCCTGCTCATGGCCATCGTGAAGGTCCTCAGCCATCGTCGCCGGCATCGCGGCACACCGGCGCTCGGGCTGCGCGCACTGGCCGCGGTACGCCATTTTCTGGAAGCCGGCTACGTGGCGGATGCGCTGTTCGGCCAGCCGGAGCGGCATCTCCATGCGCACTTCGCTTCGTCCCCGGCGCTCGTGGCGCTGCTCACGTCGCGAATCACCGGTGTTCCCTACACCGTCACGGCGCACGCAAAGGATATTTACGTGAGCCATCCCGACGATCTCCGTGCCAAGCTCCGCGAGGCTCGCGCGGTGGTCACCTGCACCGAGTATAACCGGCAACATCTGCTGAGCCGATATCCGCGGGAATGCGGCGGCAAGCTGTTCCGCGTCTATCACGGACTCGACGCTTCGCTGTTCCGCTGCGCCCCTTCGCACACGCCCCCCCCCGAGCCGCAGGAGGCAGTGATTCTGTCCGTCGCCAGGTTGGTCGAGAAGAAGGGTTTGGACGACCTGCTTGCGGCGGTCGAGATCCTGCGGCTCCGGGGGCGCCGATTTAGGTTGGAGATCATTGGCACGGGGCCCCTGCGAGGGACGCTGGAGGCCCAGGCGAAACATCTCGGTCTGGAGGATCGGGTGAGGCTGCTGGGCCCGCAATCGCACGAAGCGGTCCGCCGCGCCTACGGGCGAGCCTCTGTTTTTGCGCTTCCCTGCAGGGTCGCCGCGGATGGTGATCGGGACGGGATCCCCAACGTGCTGCTCGAGGCGGTGGCCAGCGGCGTGCCCGTCGTCTCCACCCCGGTGTCAGGGATTCCCGAGTTGATCGAATGCGACCGGAGCGGTTTGCTCGTGGAGCCGAACAATCCCGGCATGCTCGCCGACGCGCTCGACAGGATTCTCCAGAGCCCGGAGCTGCGGGTACGCCTGACTGAGGCCGCCCGCGCCAAGCTCGAAACGCACTTCTCACTAGACCGCTGTTCCGCGCGATTGCTGGCGTTGTTTCAAGCGGTGCACGCGGCATGACGACAGAGACCTTCATCGTAGCGGAAATCGCCGCGCACGAGGCCCCGGGCTGATGCGGATCGCGTACGTCTGCGCCGACCCTGGCGTCCCTGTCTTCGGGCACAAGGGCTGCTCCGTCCACGTGCAGGAGATGCTCCGGGCCTTGCAAGGGCGCGGCGCCGGCGTGGACCTGTTTGCCGCCCGCGTGGACGAGGCGCCGCCGTCCGGACTCGAGTCGCTGCAGATTCACCACCTGACCCCCGTAGGCGACGGCGACCCTTCCAGCCACACAGCCGCGATCGCTGCGCTGAACGAGCAGCTCGCCGCTCTGCTCGATCGGGCAGGGCCGTATGACCTCGTGTACGAGCGCTACTCGCTCTGGAGCCTCGCCGCGATGGAGCACGCGGCCACCGCCGGCGTCCCGGGGCTGCTCGAGGTGAACGCGCCGCTGATCGAGGAGCAAGCCGCGTACCGGGGGCTGCGCGACGCCGAGGGTGCCGAGTGCGTAGCCGCGCGCGCGTTCCGGGCGGCCAGCGTGCTGCTCGCCGTCTCCGCGGAAGTCGCCGCCTGGCTCGAGCGTCGCGGGGTCGCGCGGGGTCGCGTGCACGTGATCCCCAACGGGGTGGACGCGGAGCGGTTCCGGCCGGATGTGCGGCCGGCCGCCCCCGGACCGCCCGGAAGCTTTACCGTGGGTTTCGTCGGCTCGATGAAGCCGTGGCATGGATTGGACGTCCTGCTCGAGGCGTTCGGGCGCCTGCACCAGCGGGCCCCCGACGCCCGGTTGCTGCTCGTGGGCGACGGGCCGGCGCGGGCCGCCGCGTGCGCCGACCTATCGGCTCGGGGACTGGCCGGGGTCGTGCACTCCACCGGAGCGGTGGCCCCGCGCGAGGTTCCCGGGCTCCTGACCTCGGTCGACGTTGCGGTCGCCCCCTACCCTCAGGCGACCGGCTTCTATTTCTCGCCGCTCAAGGTGTATGAGTACCTGGCGGCGGGTCGAGCGGTAGTAGCCAGCCGTGTGGGGCAGCTGGAGACCGTGATTCGGCATGATGTCAACGGGTTGCTGTGCCCGCCGGGGGATGCCGCAGCCCTGGCCGCGGCGCTCGAACGACTGCGGTGCGAGCCGGCGCTGCGCGCGCGACTGGGGCGAGCTGCGCGGGCGACGGTGCTCCGCAAACACACGTGGGACGCGGTCGCGGCCCGCGTGCTGGAACTCGCCGCGGCCGCGGTGGAGGCCTAGATGGGACAACCCCTGACGCTGCGCGCGGCGCTGCCGGGCCTGGGGCGGCTGGTGCGGCGGCTCTGGCCGTATGTGCGGCGCGAGCGGCCGCTAATCGTCGTGTCGCTGCTGGCGCTCTACGCCGAAATCGGCCTACGCCTGCTCGAGCCGTGGCCGCTGAAGGTCGTCCTGGACCACGTCGTTGGCTCCGGCCACCACGGTCACTGGGTGGACCGTGTCTTGGCCGCCCTCGACCCGGGGACGCTGCTCGCGCTCGCGGCGGTGGCGGTGGTCGCGTTCGCGGGCCTGCGGGCCCTGGCGGCCTACTACAACACCGTCGGCCTCGCGCTCGCCGGCAACCGCGTGCTGACCGCCGTGCGCAACGAGCTGTACGCCCAGCTGCAGCGCCTCTCCCTCTCGTTCCACACGCGCGCGCGCACCGGGGATCTCATCGTGCGCGTGACGGGCGACGTCGGGTTCCTGCAGGATGTGGTGGTCACGGCGTTCCTGCCGCTCCTCGCGAGCGGGCTCACCTTCGTCGGGATGGCAGGGGTGATGCTCTGGCTCAACGCGCCGTTGGCGCTGTTGGCCTTCGCAACGGGGCCCCTGTTCTTGCTGAGCACGGTGCGCCTCAGCCGACGGATCCGCGACAACGCGCGGCGGCAGCGCCAGCAGCAGGGGGCGATGGCCGCGACGGCGGCCGAGTCGATCGGGGCGGTGAAGGTGGTCCACGCATTGTCGTTGGAAGGGACGTTCGCGCAGGCCTTCACCAAGCAGAGCCGCAAGAATCTTGCGACGGGCGCGGCGGCCACCCGGCTGGAGGCCGCGCTCGAGCGCACGGTGGACCTGCTCATCGCCGTCGCCACGGGGCTGGTGCTCTGGAGCGGCGCGCGCTTCGTGCTGCGCGGCGCGATGACGCTGGGCGACCTGGTCGTCTTTCTCGCCTACTTGCGCACCGCCTTCCGGCCGGCGAAGGACTTCGCCAAGTACACGGGCCGGCTCGCCAAAGCGTCGGCGGCGGGCGAGCGCGTGGTCGATCTGCTGGACCGCACGCCCGACGTGCGGGATCTGCCGGGCGCCGTGCCGGCCCCCCCCCTGCGCGGGCACGTGCGGTTTGAGGGCGTGGGCTTCGCCTACGACCCGGGCCACGCCGCGCTCGAGGCGATCGACTGCACAGTCGAACCCGGCCAGCACGTCGCCTTGGTGGGCCCCTCGGGCAGCGGGAAGTCCACCCTTGTCAGCTTGATCCTGCGGCTGTACGACCCGACTGCGGGGCGGGTGCTGATCGACGGGCGCGACGTGCGCGAGTACACCCTGGCCTCGCTGCGCACGCAGATCAGCGTGGTGTTGCAGGACAGCATCCTGTTTGTGGGCACGATCCGCGACAATATCGCTCAGGGCGCGCCGGGCGCGCCGGGCGCGTCGCCCGAGGCGATCGAAGCGGTCGCCCGGCTTGCCAACGCCCACGGGTTCATCATGGCGCAGCCGCAGGGCTACGACACCGTCGTGGGCGAGCGCGGCGTGACCCTGTCCAACGGCCAGCGCCAGCGGATCGCCATTGCCCGCGCGGCGATTCGGCACGCACCGCTCCTGATCCTGGACGAGCCTACCACGGGCTTGGACGGTGAGAACCAACGGGCCGTCAGCGAAGCGCTGGAGCGGCTGACGGAGGGGCGGACCACGTTCCTCATCACCCACGACCTGCAACTGGCCGCTCGGGCGAACCTGATCCTCTACCTCGACGCTGGCCGCGTGCGGGAGCGCGGCACGCACGCCGAGCTGCTGCGAGCGGAGGGGCCGTACGCCAACCTGTACCGCCTCCGGCTGACCGGTGGCGGCCCCCAGCGCTACGACGCTGTCAACGCCTGATGCGGCGGGGGGGGAGGGGAGGGACACTCGCGGTCGCGATGCTGGTGGTGTTCGCCGTGCCGCGAACCGCCGCGGCCCAAGTCGGCACGACCACGGACATCATCACCGGTACGGTGACTGGGCGCGACAGCCAGCCGCTCGCCGGGGCGGTCGTGCAAGCGACGTCGCTGGAGACCCAAGTGTCGCGCCAGCGGACTACCGACGCACGCGGCCGGTTCACCATCGTCTTCCCCGAGGGCGGTGGGCAGTACCAGCTCACCGTACGCTACGTCGGCATGGCACCGACGCGGGTGACCATCGCGCGCCAGGCGGACGAGGATCGCCTCGTCGCCAACGTCCAGATGGACCTGGCCATCGTCACGCTGGAGCCGGTCGCGGTACAAGCGGCCCAGCCGCGCGGGCTCGAGCGACTGGGGCCGGGTGCGACCGGACGCGACCTCAGGTCCGAAGCGATGAGCCGCCTTCCGGTCGCGGCTTCGGATCTTACCGCACTCGCGACGCTCGCTCCCGGCGTGGTCGGGATCGCCGAGACCGACAGCACGCGTCTGGCCTTTTCGGTCGCGGGACAACGCCCTACCGCCAACCGCATCACGCTGGACGGCCTGTCGTTCGGTGGGGCGATGGTGCCGCAGGACGCCATCCGCTCGACGCGCGTCGTCACGAACACGTACGATGTGGCGCGCGGCCAGTTCTCGGGCGGGCTGCTCGCCTCGACCACGCGCAGCGGCACCAACGTCCCGCAGGGGGCCTTCACCTACAACGGGCGCGACCGCGCGCTCGCCTGGGGCGGCGTGACGGCATCGCCGTTCAGCCAGGGATACACGCAGAACCAGTTCGGCGGGGGGATGGGCGGCCCCATCGTGCGCGATCGGCTCTTCGCGTTCGGCGCGCTGCAGGGGCGGTGGAAGGACCAGGCCCTGCCGTCGCTCGCCACCGCGGATGCGGCGACCCTCGAACGGCTCGGCGTGAGCCCCGACTCCGCTGCGCGCTTCCTCGCGCTGGAGGGAGCGACCGGCGTCCCCGTGAGTGTGCCCGACGCGCGGGGCGACCGCGGCATCAACAACGCCGCCGCCCTGCTCCGGATGGACTGGAACGTGGCGGAAGCGCACACACTGATGTTGCGGTTGGACGGACGGTGGAATTCTGACGACCCCACGCGCGTCAGGTCCCTAGCTCTCCCGTCCACCGGCGGGAGGCGCTCGGAGCGGGCTGGGGGCGTGATGGCATCGTGGACGTCCCACTTCGGCGAGCAGCTCATCAACGAAGTGCGTGGCTACATCTCGGCCGAGCATACCGACGCCGGGGGGTTCCTCGCGCTCCCGGAGGCGCGGGTGCACGTCACGTCGGACCTACCGGACAGCCTCCGGGGCATCGCAACGCTCACGTTCGGGGGGAACCACGCCTTTCCGCAGCACACGGACAACACCACGGCCGAGGTCCGCGAGGAGCTCTCCTGGATGACGCAAGATGCGACGCACCGCATCAAGCTTGGTGGCTATCTCAACTCAGTGCGGCTGCGCGCGAACCAGACGCCCAACCAGCTTGGCACCTTCGTGTTCCACTCGCTCGACGCGTTCGCGGCGGGACGGCCGTCGTCCTTCAGCCGAACCCTCGCGCCGCTCGACCGGGCGGGGACGTCGTGGAACGAGGCGCTATACCTGGGCGACACGTGGCGCGCGGGCGCCCGGCTGCAGCTCACCTATGGCGCCCGCCTCGAGGCGACGGAGTTCCGGGGCACGCCCGCCTACAACCGCACCCTCGATTCCCTGTTCGGCGTCCGCACCGACCGCATCCCAGGTGAAGTGCACGCTTCGCCGCGAATCGGCTTCACGTGGACGTTCGCCGCCGAATCCGGGGGAGGGGGGCGGGCGTTGCCGCGCGGCATCCTGCGCGGCGGCGTGGGGGATTTCCGCAGCCTGCCGCCGACCGGGTTGTACTCGGCGGCGCTGGGCGCGCCCGGGCTCGCGACCGCCGAGACGCAGCTCGAATGTATCGGGTCGGCGGTGCCGACACCCGCGTGGGCGCAGTACGCGCAAGACCCGGCGATCATCCCCTCGAAGTGCGTGGACACGGCGAGCGCCGTGACGATCAGCCCGCGCCCTAACGCCACGGTGTTCGATCCCGGCTATGCCGCGCCGCGCGCCTGGCGCGCCTCCCTCGGCTTGCAGCAGCAGTTACCGGGGGCGTACACGGTCACCGTGGACGCGAGCTACTCACGGGGGGTGCAGCAGTACGGGTTCCGCGATCTCAACCTGGTGGCGACGCCGCAGTTCACGCTCCCTGACGAAGGCGGCCGCCCGGTGTACGTGCCCGCCGATTCGATCGTCCCCACCACCGGCGCGCTCACCTCGCTGGACTCCCGCGCGCATCCGCAGTTCGGTCAGGTGATCGCGATCGGCTCGGATCTCCAGTCGGATAGCAGACAGCTCACGGTCGGCGTGAGCCGCCTGCCGCCGCGAGGCGCGGCCTTGCAGCTGTCGTACACGTTCACGCAGGCGCGCGACCAGTCGTCGTTTTCTTGCTGCGCCGTCAGCCAAGGATTCGCGGCGCCGACTACCGCCGGTGATCCCAACGGGCGCGAGTGGGCGACGAGCGCCTTCGAGCGGCGACACTCGCTGCTCGCCACCGTCACGTATCCCGTCACTTCGGCGCTCGAGGTGACCGCCCTCGGCCGGCTCACCTCGGGGCTCCCGTTCACACCGCTCGTCGGCTCCGACATCAACGGGGACGGCGCGCGCAACGATCGGGCGTTCGTTTTCGACCCGGCGACGGCGTCCGACTCCTCCGTCGCGACCGGGATGCGCGCGCTGCTCGCGACGGCACCGCCGGCCGTGCGCGACTGCCTGGGGCACCAGCTCAATCACGTGGCCGGGCGCAATTCCTGCACGGGACCATGGCAGCCGGCGCTCGACTTCCAGATCAACTGGCGCCCCGCGTACTTCGGACCCGGGCGGCGCCTCACGGTGTCCCTGCTCACCGTCAACTTGCTCGGCGGGCTCGACCAGTGGCTGCACGGTGCCGCCAACCTGCGCGGCTGGGGTTTCGCGGCGGCGCCGGACCCCGTCCTGCTCTACGTGCGGGGCTTCGATCCGGTCGCCCGGCGGTTCAGCTACGGCGTGAACGGGCGGTTCGGGGCGACGGCCGGCGCGAACGGCGGAGTGACGGTGCCGTTCCAGATCGCCATTCAAGCCCATCTGATCGTCGGCCCTATTTCCCCGAGCCGCCGCGTTCGCGCCCTGCTCGGCGAGCCCGGAGCCCCCGGGGGGGGCGGAGGCGGCGGGGGCGTGCCATCGGATTTCGCCGCGCGACTCGCCCAGACCCTCCCTAACCCGATGCCCGCGATCCTCGGCTACCGAGCCTCGCTCCGGCTCACGGCCGACCAGGTCGCCCGGCTGCAGGCGATCTCGGACTCGCTCGACGCCGCGCTCCGGGACGTCTCCGATTCGCTCAGCGCGGAAAGCCGGCGCGCCGGCGAGCGTGCCGATCCCACCGCGTTGTACGACCGGTTGCGCCCCAAGCTGGCCGAGGGGCGGCGGCACATCCGGCACGCGCTGGAAGCGGCGCAGGGGGTACTCACGCGCGACCAGTGGGTCAGGCTCCCCGACGCGGTCAAGACGCCCGAGCCCCGGTAATACCCGCACACGGACAAGCGATCGGTCGGCACCGCGCCTGTTGGCTCCGACTTCGGTTACGCGCCACTAGTGCAGCCACGTGAGCCGAATCACGACGTAGAGCACGATGAGTACCAGGAGGGCTAGTTGAACCTGGGCTAACCGCACCCATCTCGACCTCACCATCTTCAGCACCCGGACCACCGCCCTGCCCTTGCGTTGAGTTACCGACGGCTCTTCGGAGACGCGGGGGCCCCAGGCGAGCACCTTCACGGATTCACCCGGTCGCACCTCCCCTATGACCACCCGATCCTGGAGGACCACCCGCTCCTCCGCGATGCCGTCACCCATGCTGACGCGCCGCACCTCAATTTGGACGGCCTCAGGCACGTGCAACTCAACCGCCTCGGCGGGCTCCCGACCGCGATTCGTGAGCGATATCTTCCAGAAGGTTCTCAGCCTCGGCCCGACGCGGATACCAAAGACCTTGAGGATGCCTTCCACGCCCCCTGTCACTTCGTCGTCGATTCCCACCAGTGGCTCATCACTCCAGGGTGAGATGCGCTCGGCGAGTTGCGCGAATGCCTGCTGAGCAGTCGCCGGTAACTCGAACTCGTATTGCCTCACCGATACCACCAGGTTGGAGCCGGATCGAGCGTATTGAAGAACGCCAAGCACCGCGAGAATGACCGCGGCGGCAGCGCCCGCGCCCAGCCAGAAGGTGGTCATTGCTAGAGGAGTGGCGCGCTACCCCCCCAGCTGATCCAGCACGTCCAGCACCCGCTCCATCTCCTCCGCGGTGTTGTAGCAGTGGGGGGCGAGCCGGATCGCCCCTTCGCGCAGCGAGCACACGACGTGGGCGCGCTTCAACGCATGATAGGCCTCCGCCGGGTGCTCGGGGGCGAGACACACGATCGCCGAGCGGTGCGCGTCGTCCCGCGGTGACACGACCCGCACGCCGTTCTCGTCCGCCCAGCGGAACACCGGCTCGTGCAGCGCGCGTGTGTACTGCTCGACGTCGTCGACGCCCAGCTCGGCGAGCATCGCCACCGACGTCGTCATCCCGACGAAGTCCTGGAAGGGCAGCGTAACCAGCTCGAAGCGGCGGGCGTCGGCGCGGAAGGTGGGATTGTACTCCGTGAGGCGAGAGAAATCGTCGGTGCCCTCGAACGCCATCCAGCCGGTCACCGCGGGCTCGAGCGCCGAGATGAGCTCGCGCCGCACGTACACGAACCCCGAGCCCCAGGGGGAGAGCAGCCACTTCTGGCCGCCGCACGCCAGGATGTCCACCGGCGTCTCCCGCACGTCGAGCACCGAGTTCCCCACTCCCTGGATCCCATCCACGACGAGAAAGGTCCCGTTCGCGCGGCAGGCGGCGCCGAGCCGATCGAGGTCGGCACGATGGCCGTTGGCGAACTGCACGAACGAGACGGCGAGCACGCGCACCCGCGGGTCGTGCAGCCGCTCGACCAGGTAGTCCTCGTCGGGCCAGCCCTGGGCGGTGCAGGGCGCGAGCTCGACCTCGACCCCCTGCTTCTTGAGGAGCAGCCAGGGATAGACGTTGGCGGGAAACTCGCGGTCCGACACGAGCGCCACGTCGCCCGGCTGGAGGGGCAGGGCGCGGGCCGCGAGGTTCAGCCCGTGACTGGTGTTCGTCGCGAGCGCGATCTCGCTCGCGTCCGCGTTGATGAGGTGCGCGACCGCGGCGCGCGCCGCCTGCAACCCGGCCTGTAGCTCGCGGTCCGGGAGCAGGTGGGGGGCGGTGCGTTGGGCGGTGAACTCGTCGAGCGCACGGCGCGTGCGTTCGGGGATGGGACCGGTGGAGGCGTTGTTCAGGTATACCGTGTCGGCCGTCCAGGGGAACTCGGCGGCGCGGAGCGCCCGGAACTGGTCGCGCACCGCCTTGAGGCGCGCCGGGTGATACGCGATGTCGGTCATGCGCGGACGTCCAGCGCGTCGCGCAACCCGTCGCCCACCAGATTCACGCCCAGCACCGTGAGGCCGATCGCGAGCCCGGGGAAGAGCGACACCCACGGGGCGACGCGCAGCAGGTCGCGTCCCTCGGCGACCATCGCGCCCCAGGAGGGCGTGGGCGGCTGGGCCCCGAGCCCGACGAACGAGAGCGCGGCCTCCGCCATGATGGCGCCGCCCACGCCCAGCGTCGCGGCGACGACGACCGGGCCGAGGATGTTGGGGAGCACGTGGCGCGTCACGAGCCGCCGCCCGGACGCGCCCAGCGCCCGCGCCGCGTGCACATAGTCGAGCCCGCGCACGACGAGCACCTGGCCGCGCACCAGCCGGGCCATGCCGGCCCAGCCCACGAGCCCGATCACCAGGCACACCACCGGCAGCGACGGCTTCACGGCCGCGGCGATCGCGATGAGCAGCAGCAGCGAGGGGAAGGCGAGCGTCACGTCGGCCGCGCGCATCACCACCGCATCCACCCAGCGGCCGCGGTAGCCGGCCGCGAGCCCCAGCGTGAGCCCGGCCGCGAGCGCGATCACCTGGCTCGTCACCCCCACGGCGAGCGAAAGCCGGGCCCCGAACAGCACCCGGCTCAACACGTCCCTGCCCTGTGCGTCGGTTCCGAACAGATAGGCGGGCGACGGCTCCCGCAGCGCGACGACGAGCTGCCCGTGATACGGATCACGCGGCGCGAGCCACGGCGCGGCGAGCGCCACGAGCGCGAGTCCGGCCACGACGACGAGGCCGATCGTCATCCAACGATTCCGCATGATGCGATGGCGCATGAGTAGCGCGGGGCTGGGGCCTATGACTACGTTAGTCGGAGGCTCACCTTCTGGGCAAGCGGCGAATCACGTGAACACAGAAACGCGCTTCACTCTCGTGCTCGGCGGCGGCGGCATGAAAGGCGTCGCGCACGTGGGTGTGCTCCAAGCGCTCACCGAGCGCGGACTCGTGCCGACGCAGATCGTGGGCTCGAGCGTGGGGGCCCTGGTGGGCGCCGGGTGGTCCGCCGGGAAGAGCATCGCCGAGCTGCGCGAGATCGCCGTGCACCTGCACCGCAAGGACGTGTTCGTCCGTGCCTACGCCGACATGGCGTTCAAGCGGGAGCGCTCCCCCGCCCTGTTCCGCCGCGAGCCGCTGGACGCGCTGATCGAGCGCGTGGTCGGGGCCGCCACGTTCCAGGACCTGCACGCCCCCCTGATCGTCAACACCGTGGACATCAATTCGGGGATGCAGGTGTTCTGGGGGCTCGACGGGCTCGACGAAGTGCCGGTGCGAGACGCCGTGTTCGCTTCCTGCGCGCTGCCGGGGTACCTGCCGCCGCGCGAGATCCGGGGGCGCTTCTACGTGGACGGCGCTACGCTCGACAACCTGCCGGTGGGCACGGCGCGCATCCTCGGCACCGATCTGATCCTCGCGGTGGACGTGTCCGCCTCGAACGCGTTCCGCGCCGACACCCAGGAAGAGGGGTTCGCCGCGGTGTTCTCGCGCGCCGCCGAGATCGCCGTACAATCGCTGCTCGAGCTGCGGCTGCGCGAGTGGACGACACCGCCGATCTACTACATCCACCCGCGCGTCGAGCACATCTCGGCCTTCGACTTCGACCACCTGCGCGAGGTGGTTGAAGAAGGCTACCGCGCGACCGCCGCCGAGCTGGACCGGTCGGCGGAGTGGCCCGGCCCGGGCGACGCCGGAGTCTTTCCGCGCCGCGCCGTCACAGTGCGCGTGCAGCGGGAGCGCTGCATCGGGTGCGGCGCGTGCCTGGTACAGGCGCCGCCGGGGATGTTCGTGCTCGACGCCCAGGGCAAGGCCGTGGTGACGCGGCCGGACCAGGAGTGGTCCCCGATCGACGGCGAGTTCATCCGCCACTGCCCCACCTACGCGATCAGCGCGCGGCCGGCGGCCGCGCCGAAGGCCGCGGGCGCGGCGGGCTAGCCCGTCGAGGCGTCATCGATCCGGACGCCGGAACTCCCGGTCGATCTCCATCAGGTCGCGCGCCACCCGATCCCAGTTGTAGTAGGTCTCCACCGCGCGCCGCCCCGCCGCGCCCATGCGGCGCCGCAGCTCGGCGTCGTCGAGCAACCGGGTGATCCCGTGCGCCACCGCCGCGGCGTCGTCGGGATCGACCAGGATCCCCGTCTCGCCGTCCCGCACCGCGTCCGGCACGCCGCCCGCGCGCCCGCCCACCACAGGGAGCCCGCACGCCGACGCCTCGACGATGGCGATCCCGAACCCCTCCGCCAGCAGGTCGTAGCGGCGCGACGCCCCGACGTACACGTCGACGGCGTTGTAGAGCGCCGGCAGCTCGTCGTCCGGCACGAAGCCGAGGAAGCGCACGGCATCCCCCATGCCGCAATCCGCCGCCAGTCGCTCGAAGTGTGGCCGCACCGTCCCCACGCCCGCCACCGCATAGCGTACTCCCGGGACCGCCGCGCGCACCGCCGGGAGCGCGCGGATCACGGTATCGATCCCCTTGTGCCAATCGAGCCGCGACACGGTCAGGAGCCACGGGCCGCCGTCCAGCCCGTACTTCTCTCGGACCGCGCGCGCATCGAGCCCCGGGCGGAAGCGCTGCGGCGTCGTGCCCAGCGGTACGACCCGCACCGGCGCGGCCGGCCGGTCCAGCGCGCCGAGCGCCGCGCGGGCGAGGTCCCCGGTCCAGCCGCTGTTCGCGACGACGACGGCGGCGCCGCCCAGCAGTTGCCGCGCCGTCCAGCGCTTGAACCGCGAGCGGCCCATCTTCGCCTGGAGCAGCAGCAGCTCGGTCCCATGCACCATCACCCCGTACGGCAGCCCGGAGCGAGCGGAGAGCCAGCGGGCAGGGTAGCCCGCGGGCTTGAGTTCGGCGCACCACGCGAACCCGGGGCGGGTGCGCCGGGCGAGGGCACTCGCCCGGGCGGTCCACACCACGAGCCCGTTGATGGTCCGGAGCCGCGTCGCCCGGATGGGGGCATGGTCGATCGGCTGCGGGAACTGCGCGTCGCTCGCGGCGCTGCCGGGATGGCGGCCGGTCGAGACGAGCAGGGAGTTGGGGGGATAGCGCAGCGCCAGCTCGCCCATCCAGCGCGCGATGCCGCCCCCGAGCGGCGGAAAATTGAACGCGAGGAGCAGCGTGCGGGTCAGGCCACGACTTCCGATTCGATGGCGCGCAGATCGCGCACGACTCGGTCCCAGTTGAAGTAGGTCTCGACCGCGTGCCGCCCGGCCGCGCCCACGCGCCGCGCGAGCCCGTGGTCGCCGAGTAGCCGGGAGATCGCGTCGGCGAACGCGGCAGGGTCTTCCGCCGGGACCAGGAAGCCGGTCTCGCCGTCGCGCACGGCGTCGGGGACGCCACCCGAATTCCCCGCCACCACCGGGAGGCCGCAGGCCGAGGCCTCCACGAGCGCGAGCCCGAATCCCTCGACGCCGATCCGCTCGGCCCGGCGCGACGCGCCGACGTACACGGTCGCGAGGTTGTAGAGCGCCGGCAGGTCGCGATCGCCCACCTCGCCCAGAAACCGCACCCGCTCGGCCACGCCGGTCTTGTGGGCGAGTTTCTCGAGGTGCTCGCGCTCCGGGCCTGAGCCCGCGACGGCGTAGCGCACGTCGGCTGCCCGCTCGACGATCGCGGGGAGCGCGCGGATCACCGTGTCCACGCCCTTGTGCGGCTCGAGCCGCGCCACGGTGAGGAGCCAGCGCACCCCGCCGTCCGGGAGGTCGAAGCGCTGCCGCAGCTCGCCAGCGTCCAGGCCGGGCCGGAACCGCTCGGGGTCCGTGCCGAGGTGCACGACGCGGAGCCGCTGGCCGTGGCCGTCGAGCCCGAGGTCGCCGAGCACCGAAAGCACGAGGTCGCGCGTCCAGGCGCTGATCGCGACGAGCGCGGCCGCGCCCCCGAACACGGCGCGCGCTGTGCGGCGCTTGAAAACCGACTGCCGGATCTTGTGCTGCTCGCTCAGCACGTCGGCACCGTAGAGGAACACACTGTACGGCACGCGACAGCGCTCCAGCACCCAGCGGGCAGGGTACCCCGCGGGCTTCACGTTGCCGCAATGCACGAAGCGGACGTGGTGTTGGCGGGCGAGGCTCGCCGCGCGGCGCGACCACAACAGCAGGCCCGGCAGCGACCTCGTGGTGCGCCGGCCGACGGGAAGGCGATCGACGGCGCCGTTGAACTGCGCGTCGACGTCGCCGGCGTCGGGGTCCTGCGGCGTGGAGACGATCAGCTCGCCGGCCGGATAGCGTCGGGCGAGCTCGCCGTGCAGGCGGGCGATGCCACCGCCCAGCGGCGGGAAATCGTGCGCGAGGAGCAGCGTCGTCATGACGACCGTGTGACGGCGGAAGGCATGCTGTATAATCAGGGGACAGCCCCTGCTCCAGCAACCCAGCCGCAACCCGGACCGCTCGCAGCCCGAGGACGTCATGCCCGACCGCGCCCCCCCCGTCCCCTCTGTGCCCCCGGCCTCGCTGCCCCTCACGGTCGTGATCCCGACGCTCAACGAGGCATGGCAGATCGCGGAAGCGCTGGCGTCGCTGCGCTGGGCCGACGAGGTCATCGTCGCCGACGGGGGCTCGACGGACGACACGGTGGCGATCGCGCGCGCGCACGGGGCCAGGGTCATCGAGGTCAAGGGTCCGACGATCGCCGCCCAACGCAACGCCGCCATCGCGGCCGCGCGGAACCAGTGGGTCCTCGCCCTCGACGCCGACGAGCGCGTGACCGCCGCCCTGCGGGAGGAGCTGGGGGCGGTGCTGGCGGCGCCGGCACACGCGGCGTACCGGATACGGATGCAGAACATCTATCTCGGGCGCGAGCGGCGGCGCGGTCGCTGGGGGCGTGACTGGCACGTGCGCTTGTTCCAGCGGTCGCGACGCTTCGTCGAGACGCGCGTGCACGAACACCTCGAGCGCGTTCCCGATACGGGCGAGCTCAGTGGCTGTATCCGCCACGCCCCGTACCGCGATCTGACGCACCATCTCGAGAAGATCATCCTGTACGCCCGCTGGGGAGCCCAGGACCTGCACGCGCGCGGCCGCCGCGCCACCGCCTGGGACTTGACCGCCCGGCCGCTGTGGCGATTCGCGCGCGACTACATCTTGGCGGGTAGCTTTCTCGACGGCCGCGTCGGTATCGTCGCCTCCGTCCTCACGGCGTACTCTGGATTCCTCAAGTACGCCTACCTCTGGGACCTGGGAGCGCGGTCTCCTACCGCGTGAGCGCGTCCGTCCGAGCATGAGACTCCCGATCCTGATGTACCACAAAGTCGATCGGATGCCGCCGGGAGCCCGCTACGTGCGGAATTACGTGCTGCCGGAGCAATTCGAAGCCCAGCTCGCCGCGCTGGCCCGCTGGGGGTATCGCACCGTGTCGTTCGGCGAGTGGCTCGCCTACCGGCGCGGCGCGGCGGACCTGCCGCGCCGGCCGATCATCGTCACCTTCGACGATGGGTACCGTTCCACCTACGAGATCGCGTGGCCGCTGCTGCAACGCTTCGGTTACACCGCCACGGTGTTCCTCGTGTCGGATCTCATCGGCAAGACCAACGCGTGGGACGTCCACGAGGTCCAGGAGCCGCTGCTCGGCCGCGCGGAGATCGCCGAGATGCAGCGCGGCGGCATCGGGTTCGAATCGCACACCAAGACCCACGCGGCGCTCACGCTGATCGAGCCGGCCCGCGCGATGGAAGAGCTCACCGCCGCCCGCGTCACCCTCGCCGGGCTGCTCGGCACCCCCGTGCGGGTGCTGTGCTACCCCTACGGCAAGAACAACCCGGCCGTCCGAGCGATGACGCGCGAGGCGGGCTACGAGGCCGCGGTCATGGCGGGCAGCCGCATGAATACGCGTCGGACCGATCCCTTCCGGCTGAAGCGGATCGGGATCGATTATCGCATGACCATCGCGCAGTTGCGCTGGAAGCTGTTTCGGCTGCGCTGGCTCGCCTACGCCTAGCCCGCGCGCGCCCGTCGCTCCAAGGCCTCGCGGTACACCGCCTCGGTCCGCTGCGCGGTCCGCTCGAGGGTGAATTCCCGGCGCACCAGCTCCCGCCCCGCCCGCGCGAGGCGGCGGGCGAGCCCGCCGTCCGAGAGCACACGGTCGAGCGCCCGCGCCCAGGCCGCGGGATCGAGCGGCGGGACGAGCAGCCCGGTCTCGCCGGACGTCACCAGATGAGGGTTACCACCGGCGTCCGAAGCCACCACGGGAAGCCCGAGCGCCATGGCCTCGAGCAGGGATTGCGAGAGTCCCTCTATGCGGGACGGGAGCGCGGCCGCGGTGGCGAGGTGATAGAACGGGAGCGCCGGCCGCTCGGAGAGCGGGACGAACACGACGCGATGGCGCGGCGGCACCGCGTCGGCGAGGGCGCGCAACCGGGCGTCGGGCTCCACGCCCACGAAGGCCACGAGCACGGGGCGCTCGATCAGCGCCAGCGCCTGGAGCAGGACGTGCTGATCCTTGAGACGGGAAACCACGGCGAGGACGGAGCGGCCGCCCACGTCGCCCAGCGTCGCGCGCGCAGCCGCGAGCTCCTGGCCCTCTACGGGCGCGTCCACCCGCTCGAGCGCGATGCCGTTCGGCACGACGCGGAGCCGTGCGCCGGGGTGCAGCCGCCGGCGCAGGGCGCCGGCCACCGCGGCGCTCACCGCGATCGTGCGGTCCGCCGTCAGGCCGACCGCGAGCAGCTCCACGGACGACGTGAGCGGCATCGTGCGCCGCGTGACCACGAACGCCTGCGACAGGCGCCCGCGCCACCGGAGCCACGTGAGCGCGCGGCGATCGCGCGTCCCGTGGGAGTTGACGACCGCGACGCCGTGCTGCGCGATCACGCCCTGGAGCGCTCGCGCGAGGCTCCCCAGGCGCGTGAAGTCGAACGGCACGACGTCGAGCCGCGCCGCGCGCGCGAGCCGGGCCAGCAGCACGTCGTCGCGACACCCCACCAGCACGCGGTGCCCGCGGCGGGCGAGATGCTCGCTCAGATTGAAGATGGATTGCGTGGAGCCGGCGGGGCCGCCCTGATGGGTGAGCTGGAGGATCGTGAGGGGCCGGTCTGGCATGGGGCGAAGGTAGTCAGACCCCTATCTCTCCGCGACGTCCTGCGACATGCTTAAAGCGTCGAGGCGGCCCAATCGCTTGAAAGGGGTGTTATATGGCACGCTGCGGAGCCGTCCCGTTGTTGGCCGCGTTACTTGTGCTCTCCTCGAGTTCCAGCGCGGCTCAAACAGATCTCAGGGATGCGCTGCTTAGATGCACTGTGATCTCCGCTCCTTCCGGTCGCCTGGTATGTTATGACTCTCTCACCAAAGCGCTCACGCCTATCACCACCCCTCAAGCCGGAGTGGGCGCATGGCAGGTCTCTGACAAGACCAATCCCTTGGACGACTCGCGGACGGTGACATTGGATCTCGCTGCGACCAGCGGCCGGTCCGTATACGGAAAGCCGATCGTGTTGGTGCTTCGGTGTCAGAGTCATAAGACCGAAATCTTTATAGGCTGGGGTAGTTACCTGGGGGAGGAAGCCAAGGTGACGACGCGCGTCGGTAGTGGCGAGTCGAAGACCAAGAACTGGGGAGTCTCGACCGACCACACGGCGACGTTCTATCACAGTGACCCCGTAGCCTTCATCCAGGAGCTCATGGCGGCCGACCGCTTCGTCGCGCAGGTCATACCGTACAATGAGAGCCCTATCACGGCAGTATTCGACCTGACGGGACTTCAGACGGCCGTCAAGCCGCTGCGGGATGACTGTGCTTGGTGACTCAGCCCGTGTGTCGACCCCCTCAGACGATTAACTCCCGGTCGAAGGGGGTTATACTATCCCGCCCATGCACGTCGTGGTGGCGTCCCACCAGCAGCTGCCGGCGAAGGGCTACGGCGGGCCCCAGCGCGTGGTGGTGGCGCTGGTGCGCGGGCTCGCGGCGCTGGGCCATCGCGTCACGCTGCTCGCACCTCCGGGCACGCGCGTCCCCGAAGCGAGGGTCGTAGCGGTCCCGCCGCGCAAGTTCGGCGATGCGGCGAGCCTCCTCCCCCACATCCCGTCCGACGGCGAGATCCTGCACGCGCACTTCCCCCTCAAGCGCGGCCCCGCCACGATTCCGTTCGTCCAGACCGTCCACCGCAATCTGAAGCCGGGCACGCCGCTCGATCCCAACGCGATTTTCCTGTCGCGCGACCACGCGCGCCGCCACGGGAGCGAAGTATTCGTCTACAACGGGCTCGACCCGGCCGAATACTTCTTCCGGCGCTTCCCCAAGCGACACGAACAGTACGACCTGTTCCTCGGCAAGCTGCACAGCACCAAGGGCTACCACTGGGCGGTGGAAGCGGCGAAGCACACCGGCCACAGGCTGATCGTCGCGGGCGGCTGGCGCCCGAGCTTCACGGGATCGATCAAGTACGTGGGCGAGGTGGACGGCGCGACCAAGGCCGCGCTGCTCGCCCGGGCGCGCTGTCTGTGGAACCCGGCGGCGTGGGACGAGCCCTTCGGCCTGGTGACGATCGAAGCCTTTCTCTCGGGCACCCCCGTGCTCGGCACCCGCCGCGGCGCCCTCCCGGAGCTGATCACCGCCGAGGCGGGGGCGCTGTGCGACACGATGGACGAGATGATCGCGGCCGCCGAGACGATCCACACGCGCAGCCCCGAGGCCTGCCGGGCGCACGCCGAGCGCCACTTCACCCACCGAGTAATGGCCGAGGGATACGTGCGGATCTACCGCCGTGTGCTGGAGCGCGGGGCCGTGTGACAGGCCTGCACGTCGTCGTCGCCTCGCATTACCGGCTGCCCGTGAGCGGGTACGGCGGCACGGAGCGCGTGGTCGTGGCGCTCGTCCGCGGGCTCGCCGTGCTGGGTCATCGGGTGACGCTGCTCGCAGCGCCCGGCACTCGGATCCCCGAGGCGACTGTCATCCAGGTCCCTCCCCAGCAGCTGACCAACCCCAACATCGATCTCGGCAGCCTCGTCCCGCGCGACGCCGACATGCTCCACATCTTCTTCCCCGTGATGCGCGCGCCGTCGCACCCGTTCGTGCAGACGCTGGAGGGGAATCTCCGGGCGGGCGCGGCGGTGCCTCCCAACAACATCTTCGTCTCACGCGACCACGCACGGCGGTCCGGCAGCGACGTGTTCGTCTACAACGGTCTCGACCCGGCGGACTTTCTCTTCCGATCCGCGAAGGACGACTATCATCTGTTCCTCGGCAGGCTGCACAGCGCGAAGGGTTATCGCTGGGCGATCGAGGGCGCGAAGCGCCGTGGACATCGGTTGCTGCTGGCTGGCGGCTGGCGCCCGAGCTTCGCGCGCAACATCACCTACGTCGGCGAGGTGGCGGGACGCAGGAAGGCCGAGCTGCTGGCCGGGGCGAAGTGTCTGTGGATGCCGGCGCTCTGGGACGAGCCATTCGGCCTCACCACGATCGAGGCGCTGTTCTCGGGAACGCCCGTACTCGGCACACACCGCGGTGCGCTGCCCGAAGTGATTGCACCGGACGTGGGCGCCTTGTGCGACACGGTGGACGAGATGATCGCGGCGGCGGAGACGATCCACACGCGGAGCCCCGAGGCGTGCCGCGCCCACGCCGATCGCTACTTCACGCACGTGGTGATGGCCGAGGAGTACCTGCGGATGTACCGCACGCTGCTCGAGACCGGGACGCTGCCGCCGGGCCGCTCCTACAACAGCTGGACCAGCCCGGCGTAGAAGCGCGCGGCCGCCGCTTCGATGGTCAGCGGTTTCACGGCGAGGCGGTTGGGGGCGAACCCCTGGATGTCGATCACGGGCCGCGCGCCACCTCGAACACGAACACGGCCGCGCCGCGCTGCCTCAGCGGCAGGAGGTTGCGCAACGGTGAGCGATACCAGCGCCGCAGCCGGGCCCGGCCCCACGGCTCGAGCACCTCCAACAGCGAGCGCTCGTCGTACTCCCGCTTGTGGTCCGGGTCCCAGAACGAGCGCCCCACCGGCGTCGTGCCGACGACCTTCCCACCGGGCGCGAGATAGCCGACCAGCTCGCCGACGAAGCTCCGGTCGTCGGGCACGTGCTCGAGCACTTCGCAGCAGAACACCAGGTCGAAGGTGCCCGGCTCGGGCTTGTCCAGCGTGAAGATCGGAGTCGGGGCGCCGCCCCGGAAGGCGCGCGCCTGCGCGATGGCGGCCGGGGCGATGTCGTAACCCACGGCCCGGCCGCCGGCCCGCTCGAGCGCGAACGTGAACGCGCCGTCCATGCACCCGTAATCGAGCACGCGTTTCCCCGCCGGCGCATAGCGGCGCAGCAGCACGCGGTGACGCCACAGCAGGTGCCGCAGCCGCCACTCGAGGTGCCGCGCGCCCGGATCCTGACGCGCGATCCAGTCGCGGTACTGCCGGTCGTACTCTCCCGCCTGGTCCATCACTTCCTCAGTTTTCCGGGATGGTGTAGACTGCGCCCCATGCGCGTCATCGTGCTCGGCGCGGGCGGCGCCCACAAGACCGAAACGGCCATCGCCCGCGCCCTCCGGACACTTGGTCATTCCTGTCGCCGGGTCAACGTGGTCGGGTGGACTCGGTACCTCAAGGGACTCGCGCCTCCGCTGGTGCGCCGCCTGGTCGAGTCGTTCGAGCCCGACACCCTCATCGTCACGCGCCCCGCGATCCGCGTCGGAGCGGATACGGTACGCGCGCTGGCGCGCGGCTGCCGGTCCGCATTCTGGTATTTCGACGAGGGAAGCGCCGTGCGCGAGGATGTCGTGGCGCTCGGCCGGGTCGTCGATGCGATGTTCGTCACGTATCTATCACAGGTCGAGCGTTACCGGGCGGCCGGCATCGCCGAGGTGCGGTACCTGCCGCAGGGGCTCGACCCCACCACCGATCGCCCCGCCGCTCGCGCGCCGCGCCGCTACCAGTGCGACGTCTCGTTCGTCGGCTCGGGGCCGTATCCGTACCGCCACGCGCTGTTGCGAGCCATCGCCGCCGTGTGCGACCTGCAGATTCGCGGCCCCGGATGGCGCGACGCGCCGTCCGACCTGCCGGTGCGCGGCCACCGCGTCCGGGGCGCGCGCTTTGCCCAGGTGGTTCGCGGCGCGGCCATCAGCCTAGGCGCCCATGCAGTCCCCGAGCAGGCGCGGGAGCGCGGCGGCGGCGCGTCCAACCGGATGTGGAAGGTGCTCGGCTGCGGGGGCTTCTATCTCGGCGCCCACGTGGACGGCATCGAGGCGTTCGCCCGGGACGGCGAGCACTGCGCCTGGTATCACGACGCGGACCACGCGGTGGCCCTGGTGCGACGCTATCTCGCCGACCCCGAGGCCCGCACCCGCATCGCCCGGGCGGGCCGCGCCCACGCCCTCGCCTGCCACACGTACGCCCACCGCCTCGCGCTGCTGCTCGACGGCCGCGGCTACACCTCCACGTAGTTGCGGTATTCGAACAGGCGGGCGCCCGTGAGGCGCTCGATCCAGTCGGAGAGGTAGAATCGGACGACGCCCGGCCGGAACCGCCGGCCGCCGACCGGAATGGTGTCATGCGCGCGCGCGGCGATCCACTCCCGCACCACGCTCGGATGCACGTCGGTGAAGCGCCGCAGCAACGGCGGCCTCCCCAACGATCCGCGCGCCCGCGCCGCCGTCGCGCGCGCAGGGTCCCCCGGAAAGATCGTCTTGCTGATCTCGAGCTTCTCCCCGATCGCTCTGGCGGACCGGGCCCACCCGTAGTGGAACATCCGGGCGTCGGTGAGACGGGCGCGGATCTTTCGGAGCTCGGGGCCGACGCGAAACCCTTGCGCATCCTGGAACGAGCGGATGTCCCGACCCAGCCGGATACAGCGCACCTCGCGGCGGTAGTAACGTCGGCTCGTCGCGACGGTTTCGAAGTCGCCGTAGAAGTGGACGTAATCGACCAGCAACCCCTCGACGCGCCCGTCGCCGTCCCACTCGCGCACTTTCTCAGCGAGGATGGCGGCGCCCGACTCGTGCAGCACCTCGTCGGCCTGGACGTACAGTCCCCAGGCGCCGCGGCACGCCGCCATGGCCCGATTGGTCTCGCGCGCGAGCGCCTCGCTGCCGCGGGAGAAGTCCCACTCGGTGTCGAGAATGCGCACGCGGGGGTCCCCGATTGCGGCGACCAGCTCGCGCGTCCCGTCCTCCGAGCGGCCGACATTCACGACCACCTCGTCGCACACGCCGAGGATCGACCGGATGGCCGGGACGATCGGGTAGTCGAGCGTGACGGCGTTCCGGACCAGGGTGAAGCCCGACAGCATCGTTACACGCGGAACTGCAGGTCGTAGAAGCGCCGGTACAGGCCGCCCGCGGCGAACAGCGTGTCGTGCGTGCCGCGCTCCACGATCCGCCCTTCGGACAGCACGACGATCAGGTCGGCGTGCCGCACGGTGGCGAGCCGGTGCGCGATCACCAGCACGGTGCGGTGCGCCATCAGGCGGTCGATCGCCTCCTGGACCAAGCGCTCCGATTCCGTGTCGAGCGCGCTCGTCGCCTCGTCGAGGATGAGGATCGGTGGATCGCGCAGCAGGGCCCGCGCGATGGCGATGCGCTGGCGCTCCCCGCCTGAGAGCCTGGTCCCCCGCTCGCCCAGCACCGTCTCGTACCCCGCCGGGAGCTGCGAGACGAAATCGTGGGCGTTCCCCGCCCGCGCCGCGCCCTCGACCTGGGCGAGCGAGAAGTCGCTCCGTCCGTAGGCGATGTTCGCGAACACAGTGTCGTTCAAGAGGATCGTTTCCTGCGACACGATCCCCATCAGCGCGCGCAGGCTGCGCCGCGTGAACCGCGTGATGGGCGTGCCGTCCATGTGGATGGCCCCGCCCGTGGGCTCGTAGAAGCGCGGCAGCAGGTCCACGAGGGTGGTCTTCCCCGCCCCGGACGGCCCGACGATCGCCGCCACCTGGCCGCGGCGCACTGCGAAGTCCACGTCCCGGAGCACCGGCGCCTGGCCGTCGTACGAGAACGACACGCCGCGGTACTCGATGCGCTCGGCGAAGCGGGCGGGCCGCTCGCCGGGGCGGTCGCCCTCTTCCGCCTCCAGGTCCAGCACCTCGTACACGCGGTCCGCGGCGGCGAGCGCGCCGGCCATGGCCGTGGGATAGTTGGCCACGGACTTGGCAGGGGACATGAGCCGCAGCGCGACGGCGATGAACGCGATCAGCACCTCGGGGCGGAGCGTCGCCGCCTGGCCGAGGGCCCAGCGCGTGCCGACGAAGAAGATCAGCACGATCACGACGCCCGCGAACACCTCGGAGAGCGGGCTCGTGAGCGTCGCGTAGCGCTGCGCGCGCAGCACCCGGCGCCGATACCGATCGGCGAGCCGGCGAAAGCGTTGCGCCTCGAATCCCTCGGCGACGTAGGCGCGCACGAGCTTGATGGAGCCCACCAGCTCGCTCACGAGGCTCGTGAGCTCGCCCCGGTCTTCCACCTGCTCGCGCGAGCGCCGCCGCACCTTCCCGACCAGCGGCCGGATGATGAGCACCAGGAGCGGCGCGCACACCAGCGCGATGAGCGTCAGCCGCCACGACAGGCCGACGAGGATCGCGACGTACACGACGATGAGGCTGACGTTCTGGAGTAGCGACGCCAGGGCGGCCGTCACCGTCGTTTTCACCTGGTCGGTGTCGCTGATGACGCGGGCGAGGAGCTGGCCGCCGCGGGTGCGCTGGAAGAAGCCGAGCGGGAGCACCTGGAGGTGCTCGAACAGCTGGACGCGCAGGTCGCGGACGACGCCCTCCTGGATCGCGATGCTCCAGACGCCCGCGGCGTACGAGAGGGCGTTCTTGAGTACCAGCGTGCCCAGCAGCACCGCCACGACGTTGCGGAGCGCCCCCTCGGGCGATCCCGCCGCGAGCAGCGGCCCCGCGACGGCGGCGAGCACCCGCTCGACGCTCGAGCCGCCGCCCACGGGAATGGCCTCTTGCCCGAACAGCGTGCGCAGGAAGGGGATGAGCAGCACGAACGTGGCCCCGTCCATCACCGACGCGACGAGCGTCGCGACGCTGTTGGCCACGAAGAGGAACGTGTAGGGACGAAGCAGCGAGAACAGTCGGCCGCTGCGGCCCATTCAGCGCGGTCCCCCCCCTCCCGGTCCGGCGCCGCGGCCCCGTGGCGTGAGCAGCGCCACGGGAAGGATCATCTCCTCGGGCGTGACGCCGCCGTGCAGGAACGAACCGCGGTAGCGCGCCTGGTACTCGCGCAGCTTGGTGGGATAGACGAAGAAGGCGTCCGCCGTCGCGAGCAGCAGCCGCACCCCCAACCCCATCGCCGGCAGGCCGAACGACTTCAGGTCCTCGACCGGGATCGCGGCCTCGGGGTTCTCGCTCCGCAGATCCTCGCCGAACTTGTACCGCAGGTTCGCGGTGGCGTCGCGCTTGGCGTACACGGTGGCGGGGGTCTCGCAGTGGATCGAGCCGTGGTCCGTGGTGAGCAGCACGGAGACCCCGCGCCGCTCGGCCTCCTGGAGCGCCGCCAGCACCGGCGAGCGCTCGAACCAGGTGCGGGTCAGGCTCCGCAGCGCGGCTTCGTCGCGCGCCACCTCGTACAGGATCGCGCTCTCCGAGCGGCCGTGGGTCAGCTGGTCCACGAAGTTGAACACCAGCGCCGTCACCCCGTCCTGCGCGAGGTGGGCCGGCAGGCGACGCAGCAGGTCGCCCGCTCCCTCGACCGAGCTGAACACCTTCTCGTAGCGGACCGGCACGGGCCGACCCACCAGCTCGCCCAGCTGCTCCGTCAGGAGCTCCGCCTCGTGCGCGTTGAGGCTCTCCTCGTCCGACGCCTGGCCCCACCAGTCGGGGTGGCGTGCGGCGATCTCCATCGGGAAGAGCCCCGAGAAGATCGCATTGCGCGCGAACGGCGTGGCGGTGGGGAGGATGCTGTAGTAGTGCGACTCCTCGACATCGAACAGCGGCGTCACGAGCTCGCGCAGCACCTCCCACTGATCGAGCCGCAGGCAATCGATCACGACGAACAGCGCGCGTCCCGTCGCCTGGAGGACGGGGACGAGGAACTCCGCGCCCACGTCGACCGAGAGCGGCGGCCGGTCGCCTTCCGGACTCGCGAGCCAGCGCGGGTACTGGCGCGCGACGTACTCGGCGAAGTCCTTGCGCAGGCTCCGCTGCAGGGCGCGGAGCGCGTCCGACAGCCCCGGCTCGTGGGAGGCCGCGAGCCGCACCTCCCAACGCGCCAGCTCGGCCACGAACTCGATCCACTCACGCCAGGCGAGCGCCGATCCGCGCCGGCCTTCGAGGTCGCGGAACCGCGTCACGAAGTCGCGGGCGAGGCGCTGCTGGCGGATGCGGGCGCCGTCGAGCAGCCGCGTGACGACGGACAGGATCTGGCGGGGGTGCACGGGCTTCACGAGGTAGTCGTCCACTTCGATCCCGATCGCGTCGCGCAGCGTGCCTTCGTCCTCGCTCTGCGTCACCATCACGACGGGCATCGCGGGATCGATGGCCCGGATCTCGCCGATCAGCTCGAGCCCGCGCCGGCCGGGCATCTGCTCGTCGAGCAGCACGACGCTGTAGGGCTGGCGTCGCAGCAGGGCGAGGGCGTCGTCGCCGTGGGCCGCGGAGGCCACCGTGAACCCCTGAGTCTCGAGGAAGCGGCGGTGCGCGGCGAGGCCGTCGATCTCGTCGTCCACCCACAGAATGCTCTTCGGCCGCGGCATAGGCCAAAGCTAACGACGACTGGCGAACCCGGGCAACGCGAAGGTAATTTCGCCCGCGTGCTGTGCGTCCTGCTCGTCCGGTTCAGCTCCATCGGCGACATCCTGCTCACCACGCCGCTCGTGCGCGCGTTGGCGCGCCGCCACCCCGAGGCGAAGCTTGTGTACGTGACGAAGCGCGCGCTGGCGCCGCTCGTCTCCGACAACCCGCACCTGGCCGACGTCGTGACGCTCGCGCCGGACGAGCCAGTGCGCCACCTCGCGCGCCGCCTGCGCGCCTGCGGGCCGACCCACGGGCTCGACCTGCACGGCAGCCTGCGGAGCTCCGCGCTGCGGCTGCTGGTGCGCTGTCGCTGGGCGGGGTACCGCAAGCGCAAGCTCGCCCGCACACTGCTCATCTCCACGAAGCTCGACACCTATCGCGGCCGCGTCCCCGTCGCAGAGCGCTACTTCGAGGCAGCGCGCGGACTCGACACGCGCCCCGACGGCGGGCCACCGGAGTTCTTCCTCGGACAGGGCGCCACGGAGCGCGTGACCCAGTGGCTCGCCGCGCGCGGGCTCGCCGACGGACAGGGGGGGGCGGGGGGGGCCCTCGCCGCGCTCGCGCCGGGTGCGGCGCACGCGACCAAGCGCTGGCCGGTGGCGTACTGGAGCGCGCTGGCGGAGCGGCTGCGCACCGCAGGCTACCGCTCCGTCGTGGTCGGCGGGCCCGAGGATCGTGGGCTCGCGCAGCAGCTCGTGGCGGGAGGCGCCGCCGCGAGCGCCGCCGGCGAGTTCTCGCTCCAGGAAACGGGCGCCCTGCTCGCCCGCTCGCGCGTCGTGGTCTCGGGCGACACGGGGGTGATGCACATGGCCACCGGCGTCGGCGCGCCGGTCGTCGCCCTGTTCGGGCCCACGGTCGAGCAGTTCGGCTTCTTCCCCTACCGCGCGCCCGCGGTCGTGCTGCAGCGCCAGCTCGACTGCCGTCCCTGCTCGGCGACGGGCACCGCGACCTGCCCGCTCGGTCACCACCGCTGCCTCGCCGACGTCGCCCCCGCCGACGTGGTCGCCGCCGTGGAGCGCCTCGTCGCGTGATCGGCGCCACCACGCCCGCTGAGGAGCGCCTCATCGCGCTGGTCGCGGCGGCGGCGCGCGGGCCCAAGCGGGACGGGCTGTTCGCCCTGTGGCTCGTCGTGCGCGCGGCCGAAGGCGTGCTGCCACCGCGGCCCGTCTCCGGCAAGAATCACCGGCGCCGCCTCCAGGCATTGCAGGCGCGGCTCGCGAGCCTCGCGCTCCCCGCGCCGCTCAAGCGCGCCGTCGTCGCCGCGCGCGACCACCTCGAGCCCGGCACGCCGACGGCCGCCGCCCTGGTGCTGTCGCAGCTGGTCGCGCCCGCCCGAGAGGTGCTGGGCGCCGAGGCGGGGGACGCCGTGGCCGTTGCCGTGCGGGCCGCCCGCTTACATCTATAAGACCACCATGACCACCCGTCGCTTCTCGAAGCGGCCCGCCCCCGCGGCTCCCTCGCCCTCCCCCGCGGCCGAGTCGCTCGTCGCGCGCGTGGACCAGCAGCGCCCGGGAGAGACCCCGGGCGACACGATCCCCACCGGCTTTCCGTCGATCGACCGGATGCTGGGCGGCGGCCTGCGCCGGCGCGACCTCGTCGTGCTCGGCGGGGACATCGGCGCGGGCAAGTCGGCGCTCGCGCTCGGCCTGGCACTGCGGGTCGCGCAGCAGGGCACCGGCGTCGCGTTCCTCTCGGGCGAGATGGACGAAGAACGGCTGATGGAGCGCGCCCTCGCGATCGAGGGACGGGTCGCGGTGGACGAGCTGCGCGGCGCCAAGCTCACCGAGCACGCGCGCGCCGGGATCGGCGGCGCGGCGGTCCGGCTGCGGGGGCTGCCGCTCGCGATCCTGCCCCTCGCCGCCCCGGACTGGGAGACCGCCGCGACGCGGCTCGACCCGCTGGGTCAGCTCGGGCTCATCGTGGTGGATTACCTCCAGCTCGTCCCGTCCCCCGCCGGCGCCGCGCGCCCCACGCAGGACGAAGACCTGGCGCTCGCCTTGCAGCGGCTCAAGGCGCTCGCCCTCGAGCGGCAGGTGGCGGCGCTCGTCGTGTCGCAGCTGCCCAGATTCGACGCGAAGCGCCCCAATCCGCGCCCCAGCCTCGACGACTTCGGCCACCTCGGCGCGATCAAGCAGCACGCCGACCTGGCGCTCGGGATCTACCGGGAGGAGATGTACAACCCCGGCTACGGGGTGGAGGGCGCGACCGAGCTGATCGTCTTGAAGAACCGCAACGGGCCGACGGGCTTCGTGGACCTGTACTTCTACCGCCGCTGGATGCGCTTCGAGGACATGCTCGACCCGGACCGCTGACGGGCGGTGTCGAGACCGGGGATGTCGCCGACGAGGGTGTAGGTGGTGGCCGCCCCTGCCGCTCCCGGCGCGAGCGTGATCCACACGGAGCGCCGCCCGCTGTCGGCGTACAACGAGATCGATCCGTCCGGCTGCATCCCGTCCGCGCGCAGCTCCCAGCCGTTGCGCCGCAGCGTGCGGCGATACCAGGCGGCCACCGTCTCCGCCGGGGCGGGGGCGCTGAGCACGAGCTGTGCGGCATCCCGGCCGGCCGAGACGCTCACCAGACTCGACCGCGGATAGGTGACGAGCCCTTTCAGCGCCTCGCCGGCGACCTCGCGTTCCGTTCGGTCGGAGCCGGTGCGCTCGCACGCCGCGACCACCACCACTACCACGAACGCCAGGAGTCGAGTTGTCATGGGGCGATATCCTACCTGTGGCGCAGCGCTCGGGTCAAGTTGTAAGTTGGGGACACGAGGGGTGGGTATGGCCGGCCACAGCAAGTGGAAGCAGATCAAACGGAAGAAAGCCGTCACCGACGCGCGGCGCGGCGCGCTGTTCACCCGGCTGATCCGCGAAATCACCATCGCCGCCAAGCAGGGCGGCGGCGACCCCGACGGCAACGCCCGGCTCCGCACGGCGATCGACGCGGCCAAGGCGGAGAACATGCCGCTCGACAACATCGAGCGGGCGGTCAAGAAGGGCACGGGCGAGCTCGAGGGGGTGCAGTACCAGGAGGTCACCTACGAGGGCTACGGCCCGGGCGGCGCAGCCATCTTCATCGAGGCCACCACCGACAACCCGAACCGCACCGTCGCCGAGATCCGCCACGTCTTCCAGCGCCACGGCGGCAACCTCGGCGCCGCGAACTCCGTGGCGTGGATGTTCGACCGCAAGGCCCAGATCACCGTCGACGCGAGCAAGACAGACGAGGACGCGACCATGGAGGCGGCGCTCGAGGCCGGCGCGGACGACATGGTCCGCGAGGGCGATGTCTTCCTCATCACGGGACCCGCGAGCGCGCTCCACGCGATCACCACGCAGCTCGGGCGGCGCAAGATCCCGGTGCAGGGAGCGGAGATCGCGATGATCCCGAAGAGCACCGTCAAGGTCGACGGCAAGGCCGCGAAGCAGCTGCTCGAGCTGCTCGAAGCCCTGGAGGAGATGGACGACCTCGCGCGCGTGTCGTCGAACTTCGACATCGACGCCGAGGCGTTGGCGGCGGCGACGGCGTGACGTGAGGGTGCTGGGGGTCGACCCGGGCACGTCGGTCACCGGCTACGGCGTGATCGAGACCGGCAACAGCGGCGCGATGTTCGGGACCGGTCGCCTGGTCGAGTGCGGCGTGATCCGGCTGGAGCGTCGCAGCTCGCTCCCCCAGCGGCTCGAAGCGCTGCACGCCCACATCACCGACCTCATCAACCGCCACCACCCGCAGGCCCTCGCCCTCGAAAACGCCTTCTACAGCAAGAACGTGCGGACCACGCTCGTGCTGGGCCACGCGCGGGGCGTGGTACTGCTGGCGGCGGAGCAGGCAGGCCTGGAGATCGCGGAGTATCCGCCGGCGACGGTGAAGAAGACGGTCGCGGGCGCGGGCGGCGCGCCCAAGGCGCAGGTGGGCGCCGTGGTCGCGCGCCTGTTGAAGCTCCGCCACGCGCCGACGCCCGCCGACGCGGCCGACGGCGTCGCGGTAGCCCTCACCTACATCCTGCGCGCGTGATCGCCCAGGTCTCGGGCCGGCTCGCCGCGAAGCAGGCCGATCGCGTGATGATCCACACGGCGGGCGGCATCGGCTACGAGATCGTCGTCCCCCTGGGCGTGATGGAGCGGCTTCCCGCCGTGGGCGAGAGCGTGAGCCTCGCCACCGAGCTGGTCGTGCGCGACGACGGGTGGTCGCTGTACGGCTTCCAGGACGAGGCGGAGCGTCGCTTTTTCCAGCGGCTCATCGGCGTGACGGGGGTGGGCCCCAAGATCGCCATCGCGCTCATGTCGGCGCTGGGCGTGGAGCGTGGCGCCCGCGCCGTGAAGGAGCGCAACATCGGGCTGCTCGCCTCGGTGAGCGGCATCGGCAAGAAGACCGCCGAGCGGCTGGCGCTTGAACTGGCCGACAAGCTGGGCGAGTTTGAGGACGCGGCGGGTGCGGCGACGCTGGCCGGCGGGGGCGGGGGCGGGGGCGGGGGCGCCGCGGCGGCGGCGCTGCAGGCGCTCGAGCGGCTCGGCTACGGCACCGCCGAGGCCGATCGGGCGCTGCGCCAGGCCCTCGCGGCGGACGGCGGCGACACCGAGAGCCTGGTGCGCCGGGCCTTGCAACTTCTCACCCACGGATGACCATGACCACGGCGGAGTGGATCTGTACGCGCTGCGGCTCGACCAACCGGGTCCTCGTGCCCGACGGCGCGACGCAGGCGACCGACGAGTGCGTCACCTGCCATACGCGCCACGCGCTCGAGGCGGACGCGCGTCCGGTGCGCTGGCGTGCCATTCCCCAGGCTAAAGCCTGGGCTCGGCACCGCACTGTCCTTAAGGACAGTGTTTCGCCGAGCCCACCCTTCAGGGTGGGGACGTGACGCCCGCCCGGGCGCAAATCACGACGCCCGAGGCGCTGCCCGACGAGCGCAGCGCCGACGCGGCGCTGCGCCCGTCCCGGCTCGACGAGTTCGTCGGCCAGGCGAAGGTCAAGGAGTCGCTCCAGATCGCCATCGACGCGGCGAAGCAGCGCCGCGAGCCGCTCGACCATGCGTTGTTCTTCGGACCCCCCGGCCTGGGCAAGACCACCCTCGCGCTGCTCATGGCCAAAGAGTTGAGCGTCGGCATCCGCACCACGTCCGGCCCGGTGCTGGAGCGCCCGGGCGACCTCGTCGGCCTGCTCACGTCGCTCAAAGCGGGGGACATCCTCTTCATCGACGAGGTGCACCGCCTGCGCCCCGCGCTGGAGGAGTTCCTCTATCCCGCGATGGAGGAGTACCGGGTGGACGTGCGCGTCGCCGACGGGGTGCACGCCCAGACGATCCCGATGGCACTGGAGCGCTTCACGCTGATCGGGGCGACGACGCGGTTCGGCCTGCTCACGCCGCCCATGCGCGCGCGCTTCGGGCTAGTCGAGCGCCTGTCGTACTACCCGCCCGACGACCTGGCGCAGATCCTCGGCCGCTCGGCGGGCATCCTCGGCGTCCCGGCCGACGCAGCCGGGATCGCCGAGATCGCGCGGCGCAGCCGCGGCACGCCGCGCGTCGCGAACCGGCTGCTCAAGCGCGTGCGCGACTACGCGCAGGTGCGCGCCGCCGGCAAGATCACCGCCCCGGTCGCGGCCGAAGCGCTGAAGCGACTTGACGTCGACGAGTTCGGCCTCGACGACATGGACGGACGGATCCTGAAGACGATCATCGAGCAGTTCGAGGGCGGCCCGGTGGGCCTGACGACCATCGCCGCCGCCGTGGGCGAGGACCCCGGCACCCTCGAAGAGGTGTACGAGCCGTTCCTGATGCAGCAGGGCTTCCTGGCCCGCACCGCGCGCGGCCGCTGCGCGACATCCAGCGCGTACAGGCATTTTGGCTTCACGCCGCCGAGGAGCGCGGAGCAGCCGACGATGTTTGACAGCTGAACGCGGAAGTCGGAACGCGGAACCGAAGCACGTCCACCTGTTCCGCGTTTCACGTTCCGCGTTCCGCGTTTTCTCCCATGCGCGCCTCCGATTTCGAATACCACCTTCCCCCCGAGCTCATCGCCCAGGATCCCCTTCCCGACCGCGCCGCGAGTCGCCTGCTGGTGCTCGAGCGGGCGAGCGGCGGGATCCGACACGCACGCTTTCCCGACATCGTCGACCTCGTCGCGGCCGAGGACGTCCTGGTCCTGAACGTCTCGCGGGTGATCCCCGCACGGTTACACGGGAAGCGGGACACGGGACGAGTCGCCGAGCTGCTGCTGGTGCGCGAGTTGCCGGACGGCACCTGGCTCGCGCTGGGTCATCCGGGGGGCAAGCTCAAGCCGAGACGACGCCTGACCGTCGGGGACGACAGCGCGGTCGAGATCGTCGAGTTGCTCGGGGGGGGGCTCAGGCGCGTGCGTTTCGTCGGGGCGCTCGACGCGCGGGGCACCCTGGCGAAATACGGGGAAGTGCCACTCCCCCCGTACATCCGCCGGCCCCCGCGCGCCGACGATCGCGAGCGCTACCAGACCGTCTACGCGGCGCACGACGGCAGCGTCGCCGCGCCCACCGCGGGGCTGCACTTCACGCTTGAGCTGCTGGCGCGGCTCCGCGCGAAGGGCGTCGCCGTGGCGGAGCTCGATCTCCACGTCGGCCCCGGGACGTTCAAGCCCGTGCAGGTGGATGACGTCCGGCGCCACCGGATGGACTGGGAAGCGTATGTCGTGAGCGAAGGGGCGGCGACGACCATCAACGGGCGACGGCAGGCGGGAGGGCGCATCTGGGCGGTCGGGACGACGGTCGCGCGCGCCCTGGAGACCTGCGCCGGCGAGGGCGGGCTCGTCACCCCGGGAGCCGGCCAAACGCGGCTGTTCATCCATCCCCCGTTTGCGTTCCGCGCCGTGGATCGCCTGCTCACCAATTTCCACTTGCCGCGTTCGACCCTGCTAATGTTGCTGTGCGCGTTCGGCGGCTACGAGCAGGTGATGCGAGCGTACGGTGAAGCGATCGAGAGGCGGTATCGGTTCTACAGTTATGGCGACGCGATGGTGATCATATGAACGCGGAGCGCGTGTTCGAATTCACGCTCGACGCGACCTCGGGCTCCGCCCGCGCCGGCACCCTCACCCTGCCCCACGGGACGGTCGAGACGCCGCTCTTCATGCCGGTCGGCACGCAGGGCACGGTGCGCGCCCTCTCGCCCAACGACCTCCGCGCCGCCGGCGCAACCATGGTCCTCGCGAACACCTACCACCTGCACGTGCGTCCGGGGGAGCACGTCGTGGAGCAGCTCGGGCGGCTGCACCGCTTCATGGGCTGGGACCGTCCGTTGCTCACCGACTCAGGAGGCTTCCAGGTGTTCTCGCTCGAGGGGTTCCGCCGTGTGGACGAGGCGGGCGTCGAGTTCCAGAGCCACGTCGACGGCAGCCGCCGCACGCTCACGCCCGAGCGCGCCACGGAGATCCAGTGGACGCTGGGCGCCGATGTTGCGATGGCGTTCGACCACGTGGTGCCGGGAGGGGCGGACGAACCGACCGCTCGCGACGCCCTGGAGCGCACGTTGCGATGGTTGGAGCGGTGCGCGAGACGACATCGGGAACTGTTGGAAGGTTGGAAGGTTGGAACGAGTAGCTCCGTCCACCCGTCCAACCTTCCAACCTTCCCCCAGACCCTCTGGCCGATCTTGCAAGGCGGCACCCATCTCGAGCTCCGCTCCGCAGGCCTGCGACGCATCCTCGACCTCGGCTCCTGGACCGGGCTCGCGATCGGCGGTCTCTCGGTCGGGGAGCCGAAGCCCACGATGCACGCCATGCTCGAGGCGCTCGAGCCGCGCCTGCCCCGTCCGCTGCCGCGTTATCTTATGGGCGTCGGGTTTCCCGAGGACCTGGTAGCGGCGGTGGAGCGCGGGGTGGATCTGTTCGACTGCGTCGCGCCGACCCGCAACGGCCGCAACGGCTCCGCGTTCACGCCCGACGGTCCGGTGAACATCCGGAACGCCGAGCACCGCGAGGACCGGCGGCCGCTCGACGAAGGCTGCGATTGCGAGAGCTGCACCACGTTCTCCCGCGGCTACCTGCGCCACCTGTTCGTGGCGGAGGAGTTGCTGGGGTTGCGGCTGCTGTCGCTGCACAACGTTCGCTATCTGATCCGGCTCGCCGCCGAGATGCGGGCCGCGATCCGGCGGAACGCCTTCGGCGCATGGGCCGAGCAGTGGCGCCGCCGCTACCTGCAACCGAGATCCGCATGAGCCCGCACCACCTGTATGCCCTGCTCTTCGCCCCGGCGGGCCAGAACGCCGGGGGCGGCCTGGCCGTCTTCGTCATCCAGATCGGCGCGCTGATCGCGATCTTCTACTTCATGCTCATCCGCCCACAACGCCGGCAGCAGGAGAAGCACCGCCAGCTGCTCGGCTCGCTGCAGCGGGGCGATCGCGTCGTCACGACCGGCGGCATCGTCGGCGAAGTCGTGCACCTGAAGGACGACGAGGTCACGATGAAGAGCGGCGAGTCGCGCTTCATCGTGCTGCGGGCGAACATCACGAACATCCTCAACCGCGAGGTCGAGGCCAAGCCGCAGTGACGATCCTGACGCTCCACCTGCTCGGCTCCCCGATGCTGCGGCAGCGCGCGGCCCCCGTCGCGACCGTGGACGATGCGGTGCGCCAGCTGGTCGACGACCTGTTCGAGACGATGCGGGCGGCGAAGGGGGTCGGCCTCGCCGCGAACCAGGTCGGGAGCCCGCGCCGCGTGGCGGTGGTGGACGTCGGGGAGGACAACCCGCCGCCGCTCGTCCTCATCAACCCGCGCATCGTGCAGGCGAGCGACGCGACGGAGACCGTCGAAGAGGGCTGCCTCTCGATCCCGGACATGTACGGAGAGGTCGAGCGCCCGCTGGCCGTGACGCTCGAGGCGCTGGACCGCGACGGCCGGCCGTACCGCGTCGACGTCGCGGGCTTCAAGGCGCGCGCCGTTCAGCACGAAATCGATCACCTGGATGGCGTGCTGTTCCTCGACCACCTGAGCGCCGTGAAGCGCGGGCTCCTGCTCGCGAAGTGGAAGAAGGCCCGCAAGGGCCAGCCCGGCTACCTGAAGGAGGTCACGCCGGAGCCGGCGGGCGAGCTCTAGTGCGCGTCGTCTTCTTCGGGACGCCGGACTTCGCGGTCCCTTCCCTCCAAGCGCTGCTCGGCGAAGGCTTCGACGTCGTCGCCGCCGTCACACAACCGGACAAGCCGCAGGGCCGGTCGCGCTCGACCACCGTCGCACCGCCCGTCAAGCTCGCGGCCGCGGAGGAAGGCGTCCCGGTGCTGCAGCCGGAGCGCCCCGCGGATCCCGCGTTCCTCGAGCGGATCCGTGGACTGGCGCCGGACGTCGGCGTCGTGGTCGCCTACGGCCACATCCTCGCCCCAGCCCTGCTCGCCATTCCCCGACAGGGGATGATCAACGTCCACCCCTCGCTCCTGCCCGAGCTGCGCGGCGCCGCGCCGATCGAGTGGGCGATCATCAACGGGCTCGAGCAGACGGGCGTGACGATCATGCAGATGGACGCCGGGATGGACACGGGGCCCATCCTGCACCAGATCCCCCATCACGTCGATGGGGACGTCACGGCCGGTGAGCTGGCGGAGCACCTCTCGGAAGTGGGCGCGCTGGCGCTGGTCGAGGTGCTGGCGCTCGGCCAGGACGGGCGCAGCGGCGGGCTCAAGCCCCGACCCCAGGACGAGGCCCGCGCCACGTACGCTCCCAAGCTGACGCGGGAAACCGCCCGCATTCACTGGGACGAGCCCGCCGAGCGGATCGCCCGGCTGATCCGCGGGCTCGACCCCAAGCCGGGCGCGTGGACCGAGCTCGAGGGACGCGAGGTGAAGCTGTTCGGCGCCCGCGTCGCGGAGGGCGACGGCGCACCCGGTGAAATGCGGACGACGGACGACGGATTACGGATCACAACGGGGCGGGGCGCCGTGGTTGTAGACGAAGTCCAGTCCGCCGGCAAGTCTCGCATGCCGGCGGCCGACTGGATCCGCGGGCGGGGCGCGCGGGAAGGCCAGCGGCTGACGTGAGCCGCGAGCCGTTGCCGCGGCTCCACGCGATCACGGACGAGCGGATCGCGCGGCGCGCGGACCTGGACGACGTCGCGCGCGAGCTCGCCGCCGGGGGCGGGGCGGATCTGGCCCTGCACGCCCGCGGCCGCCTGCTCTCAGGTCTCGAGCACTACGAGCTCGCTAACGGCCTAACCGCCTATCCGCCTAGCCGTCTGTTCGTCAACGACCGCCTCGACGTCGCGCTCGGCGTGGAGGGGGGGGCCGAGGGCGTGCAGCTCAGAATGGACGGGCTCACCCCGGCGGACGCGCGCCGGCTCGGGCCCCACTGGTGGATCGGCGTGTCGGTGCACGACCTCGAGGAGGCGGGCGCCGCGCAGGCCGCCGGAGCCGACTATCTTCTAGTAGGGCCGGTGTACGCGACGGCCACGCACCCGGACCGCGCGCCGCTCGCGCCGGAGGATCTGGCGGCGATCGTAGCGCTCGGGCTCCCCGTCATCGCCATCGGCGGGGTGACGCCGGACCGGATTCCGGGGCTCCGGGCGGCCGGTGCGTACGGGGCGGCTGCGATCCGGGCCTTGTGGGACGCGACCGATCCGGCGGGCGCGGCCCGGCGCATGCTGCAGGAGCTGCGGGGATGAACGACACGATCGACGTCACGGTGAACGGCGAGCGGCGCGCGGTGGCGCGAGGCGCCACCCTGCTCGAGCTGCTCCGCACGCTGGAGCTCGATCCGCGCGTCGTGGTCGTCGAGCACAACCGCGCGATCGTGCGCCGCCCGAAGCTCGGCGACGTGACGGTAGCTCCGGGCGACGCGATCGAGCTGGTGCATTTCGTCGGAGGGGGTTGAGGATGACGGCGGCCGTTGAGACGATTCGCGATGCGCCGTTCACCATCGGCGGACGCACCTTCCACTCGCGTCTCATGGTGGGAACCGGCAAGTACCGTGACAACGAGACGATGGTCCGGGCGATCGAGGCGTCGGGCGCCGAAATCGTCACCGTGGCGGTCCGGCGCGTGGACCTGGATCGGACCCGGGAAGCCGGGATCCTGTACCACCTCGATCCCAAGAAGTACTTCCTGCTCGCCAACACCGCGGGCTGCCACACCGCGGAAGACGCCGTGCGCTACGCGCGGCTCGCGCGCGAGGGGGGGGGGTTCAACGAATTCATTAAGCTCGAGGTCATCGGCGACCAGGAGACGCTGCTTCCCGACGTGCAGGGCCTGCTCGCGGCGGCCCGGACGCTCGCGAAGGACGGGTTCCAGGTACTCGCCTACACGAACGAGGACCTCGTCACCGCGTTGCGGCTCGAGGACGCAGGCTGCGCGGCGGTGATGCCGCTCGCCTCGCCCATCGGCAGCGGGCTCGGCTTGCTCAACCCCTACGGCGTCCGCACGATCAAGCACCGGCTCAAGGTGCCGGTCGTCGTGGACGCGGGCGTGGGGACCGCGTCGGACGCGTGCGTGACCATGGAGCAGGGCGTGGACGGCATCCTGATGAACACGGCGCTCGCTGCCGCGCGGGACCCCGTGGCCATGGCGCACGCGATGCGGCTCGCGGTCGAGGCGGGCCGGGTCGCCTACCTCGCGGGCCGGATGCCAAAGCGCGAGGTCGCCGTGCCGTCTTCCCCGCTCGAGGGGATGCTGGATTAAGAGCGCCACCGCCGCGCGGCGCGCGGCGCTGCAGATCCTCGAGGCCGTGCGCTCCGGCGCCACGTTCCAGACGGCGCGCGACCGGGTCCTCGGCGAGGAGTCACTCGCCGAGCGGGACCGGCGGCTCGCCCACGAGCTCGCCGCCGGCGTGCTGCGGCAGCGCGCTCGCCTCGATCGCTTGTTCTCACTCGCCACCACGGATTCCCGGCTCCACGATATCCTGCGGCTCGGCGCCTACCAGCTGCGCGCGCTGGCACGCGTACCCGCGTACGCCGCCGTGTCGACGAGCGTGGAGCTGGCCCGCGAAGCGGCGGGGGAGCCGGCCGCGCGGTTCGTCAATCAGGCGCTGCGGAAACTCACAGGTGTCAGGGACCGGGTGTCAGGTGTCGGGGCGTCGCATCCCGAGTGGCTGGTGCGGCGGTGGAACGCTCACTTTGGTGAAGCCCATACCACCCGTCTGCTCGAGTGGAACGACACCCGGCCGGGGCTGACGCTGCAATCCGCCCGCTGGGATCCGGACGTGCTCTCGCGACGGCTCCAGGAGGCCGGGATCGGGGTAACAGAGGCGCCCTTCGGAGCGGGACTGTGCATCACCCTGACACCTGACACCCGACACCTGACACCTCGCCGGTTCCCCGGCTACACCGACGGAGCCTTCATCGTCCAAGATCCTGCCCACGCGCTGCTGTGCCGTTACGCCGCGATTCCGCGGGGCGCGCTGGTATACGACGCTTGCGCCGCCCCCGGAGGGAAGGCGGTGACGCTGGAGCGGCTGGGAGCCCGGGTCGTGGCGGGCGACGCGCGGCGCGACCGAATCGGCCGGCTGGCCGAGACGGCGCGGCGCGCGGGAGTGGCGATCCGCATCGCCCTCGCCGATCTTCTGTCGGCGCCGTTCGCCGCGGGGACGCTCGATGCCGTCCTGGTGGACTCCCCCTGCTCCGCCACGGGGACCATGGCGCGCCACCCGGACGCCCGCTGGCGTGTGGCGGAGGGAACGATCGCGCGCGCCGCGCGCCGCCAGCTGGCGCTGCTCGCCGCGGCCGCGCCCTTGGTGAAGCGCGGCGGGCTGCTCATCTACGCGACGTGCTCGCTCGAGCCGGAGGAGGACAGCGAGATCGTGAACGAGTTCCTGGCGCGCCACCCGGCGTTCGCCCGCGCGCGTCCCGGCGCGGTGCCCGCCGAGCTGCTCACGACAGAGGGCGACTTCCAGACCCTACCGCAGCACCACGCCGTGGACGGCGCGTACGCGGCGCGGCTGGTGCGGACCCGGTGATGCGGATCCGCCGCCACCTCGCGCCGCTCGGCGAATGGAGGCTGCCGGAGCTGGGTGCGCTCGGCGCCCGACGTTGGGGGCTCGCCCTGCTGGGCGCCGTGCTCGCGGGCTACCTCACGGCGTACCTGGTGCTGTTCCCGGCGCCGCTGCTGCACGGTCATCAGGTCGTCCCCCGCGTCCTGGGGTTGTCGCTCCCGGAGGCGTCGGTGCAGATCCGGAACGCCGGGCTCCAGGTCCAGGACGGCGGCTCCGAGCCGCACCCCACGGCGCCGCAGGGGACGGTGATCTGGCAGGACCCCCCGCCCGGCGTGAGCGCCCCCGCCGGGCTGCGGGTGACCCTGGTGTCGAGCGACGGCCCGCCCAAGATTCCGGTACCGGACGTGGCCGGGCTGGACGGGGACCTAGCGGAGCGGCTGATCGCGGCTGCAGGTCTGACGGTGAGCCAGGTGGAGTCGGTGCAGGCGGCCGCGCCGCGCGGCATCGCCATGGTGACGCGACCGCCCGCCACGAGCGTGCTGCCGCCGGGCGCGCCGGTGACGGTCGTGGTGAGCCGGGGGGCGCCCACGATCCCCGTGCCCGACCTGCTCGGGATGTCGCAGGCTGACGCTCGCACGCGGCTCGAGCTCGACGGCCTCCAGCTCGGCACCGTGACCCGGCGGCGCACCAGCGACGCGAACCCCGGCACGGTGGTGGCGCAGAAGCCGGCCGCGAGCACGCTCGCCGCGCCCGGCACAGTCGTGGACATCGTCGTGGCCCGGAGCCCACAATGACGAACGGCGGGAGGGGAGGGGGGGGCGCGGGGGGCGGGGGGGGCATCCGCATCGCGCCGAGCGTCCTGTCGGCGGATCTGACCCGGCTTACCGAGCAGGTCGAGGGTGTGCTCGCGGGCGGTGCCGACTGGCTGCACGTGGACGTCATGGACGGCCGCTTCGTGCCGAACCTGACGTTCGGCGTGCCGATGATCGAGGCGCTGCGCAAGCTCACGGACAAGCCGCTGGACGTGCACCTCATGGTGGTTGAGCCGGAGCGTTACCTCGAGCCGTTCGCCGCGGCCGGCGCGTCGGTGTTCACGTTCCACCCCGAGGCCACGGTGCACGTGCAGCGGCAGCTCGCGGCGGCGCGCCAGCGGGGGATGCTCGCCGGCCTGGCGCTCAACCCCGCCTCGCCGCTCGCGCTCGCGGAGGAAGTGCTCACGGACCTGGACCTGCTGCTGCTCATGACCGTGAATCCCGGCTTCGGCGGGCAGACGTATCTGCCGGCGTCGAACGACAAGATCCGGCGCGCCCGGGAGCTCCTGAGCGCGCACGGCTCGCGCGCGTTTCTCGAGGTGGACGGGGGCATCACCCCGCACACGATCGCGGCGGCGCACGCGGCGGGGGCGGACACGTTCGTCGCCGGCAACGCGGTGTTTGCGAGCCCCGACCCCGGGCGCGAAGTGCGGGAGCTCAAGCGCCGCTGTTTGGTGACCGTATGAGCCACCCGCGTCAGTGGACGGTCGGCATCGGGATCGTGACGGCGCTCGTGTTCGGCACCGCGCTCGTCATCAAGATCCGGCCGCAGATCGATCTCGTCGCCGTGGGATCGCGGGGCCCCGAGTTCCGGGCCACGAGCCTGGCGACCGGCCGCCGCGTCACGTTGGCCGACTACCGCGGCACGGTGGTCCTGCTCAACGTGTGGGCGACGTGGTGCCAGCCGTGCCGCGTCGAGATGCCGTCCATGGAGCGCCTGCATCAACGGCTCGGCGGAGGGGAGGACTTCAAGATCGTGGCGGTGAGCGTCGACGAACAGGGCGATTCGGTCGTCGCGGCGTTCGCGCGCGAGCTGGGACTCTCGTTCGACATCTTGCACGATCAGTCCGGCGCCATCCAGCGGTCCTACCAGACGACGGGCGTGCCCGAGAGCTGGGTGATCGACCGGGACGGCGTGATTGTGAAGAAGGTGATCGGGCCTTCGGAATGGGACGGCCCGGTGAACGAAGCCCTCATCCGGCGATTGATCGCGGAGCGCCCCGATGGCGATTAGCATCGGTCAGCTGTTCGTGCGGAACTGGCCGATCAAGCTCGCGGCCATCTTCTTCGCGATCATGCTGTACGTCGCGGTGGCCGCGCAGCAGCCGCTGACGCAGAGCTTCGCGATGCACGTCGCCGTCGCCGTCCCGCCCGGTCGCAGCATCCGGCAGCAGCCGGCGAACGTCACGGTCGTGATCATCGGCAAGGGGACGGAGGTGATGAAGCTCCGGTCGATCTCTCACGTGATCCACCGGGTGGTGCCGGACACGTTCTCGGCGTCCGTGTGGCACGTCCACCTGCAGCCCGCCGACGTGGAGATTCCCAAGGGCACCGACGTGCAGGTGGCGGACATCACGCCCCGCGACTTCGACGTGGTCCTGGACTCGGTGGGCACCAAGGACGTGAAGATCGCACCGCGCGTGAAGGTCGAAGCGGATTCGGGGTACGTGCTGCGCGGGTTCTCGATCGTCCCCAACCTCGCCCACCTCATCGGGCCGGAAAAGAGCCTGGCGCGGATCGATTCCGTCACCACCCTCTCGATCGAGATCTCGAGCGTCACGGGCCCGTTCTTCCGCACTGTCCCGATCGACACCGCACTGCTCGGCATCGTGCGCATCTCGCCCAAGGAGGTGCGGGTCGCCGGCGAAGTCGTCGCGGTCATCGAGCGCTCGATCCCGGGCGTCCCCGTCACCACGGCGGCCTCGGGCTTCACCGGCTTCCTGCTGTCGCCCGAGCGGGTGTCGGTGTCCGTGCGGGGGCCCGAATCAAAGGTGAATACGCTTACCAAGGACAGCGTGCGCGTCGTGGCACACCTCGTCGGCAAGGCGGGGCCGGGTGCCTACGCCCGCCTCACCGTCACCGCACCGCCGGGCGTCCGGGCGCGTGCCGTGCCCGACTCCGTGGGCCTGAAGCGCCGGACCGGCCGTGGCTGAGGTCGTCCTCGGCATCGAGACGTCGTGCGACGAGACCTCCGCCGCCGTGCTCGTCGGCGAGCGACGGCGGCCGGAGCTGGCGAGTCTCGTCATCCTGTCGCAGGACGTGCACAAGGTGTTCGGGGGGGTGGTGCCCGAGCTCGCGAGCCGGGCCCACCTCACGGCGCTGCCTGCAGTCGTGGCCCGCGCGCTCACCGAAGCCGGGGTGACCTGGAGCGCCGTGGACGCCGTCGTGGTGACCCAGGGGCCCGGCCTCGCGGGCGCCCTGCTCGTGGGCGTCGTGTACGCCAAGGCCCTCGCCTACGCCGGCAGGCGCGCGCTGATCGGCGTGCACCACATGGAGGGTCATCTGTTCGCGCCGGCGATCGAAGATCCCGATCTGGCGCCGCCGTTCGTCGCACTGCTCGTGTCGGGCGGTCACACGCTGTTGCTCGACGTCCCGGCCTGGGGGCGCTACCGCCTGCTGGGCCAGACGCGCGACGACGCGGCGGGCGAGGCGTTCGACAAGGTCGCGACGCTGCTTGGCCTCGAGTATCCCGGGGGGCCAGCGATCGAGCGGCTGGCCCCGCACGGCGACCCGGCGCGCTTCACGTTCCCGCGCCCGATGCGGGACGACGGGTTCGAGTTCTCGTTCTCCGGGCTCAAGACCGCCGTGCTGCACGCGGTCCGGGCGAGCGGCGATCTGGAGCGGGACCGGCCACACCTGGCCCGGGCGTTCCAGGACGCGGTGCTCGACGTGCTCGTCACCAAGCTGGAGCGCGCCGTGCGCGCCACCGGCTACCGCACGGCGGTGCTGGGCGGCGGCGTGGCGTGCAGCCGCGCCCTCGCCGCGCTCGCCGCCGAGCGGCTCTCCGGACGGGCGCGCGTCGCGGTCGCGAGCCCACGGCTGAATGCCGACAACGCCGCGATGATCGCGCGCGCTGGCTGGTACCGCCTCGGCCTGGGCGAGCGCAGCGACTGGACCCTCGACGCCCGCGCCGATCTGCCGCTGCCGGGACTCGAGCCGGCTCCCCCGGCCCGCGTCTCGCCCTCTCACTCCTCGCGCCTATGACGATCTATCCGTTCACGCTCCACCTCGGGCCCCTTCCCATCACGGGCTACGGCCTGATGATGATGGTGTCCTTCTTCATGGCGATGTGGTCGATCCAGGTCGACCTGAAGAGCCGCGGCATGGACGAGGACTACGCCGCCGACATCATCTTCGCCGCCGTGATCGGCGGGATCATCGGGGCGAAGTTGTGGTACGTGCTGTTCTCGGGGGAGTGGGACTCGCTGCTCCGTCGCGGGGGGTTCGTCTGGTACGGCGGCTTCCTCGGCGGCGTCGTCGCCGTCCTGCTCAACGGCTGGCGCAAGGGCGTCCCGGCGCGCTGGACCTGCGAGCTCACGGCGACCGCCGTGCCGCTCGGACACGCCCTGGGGCGGGTCGGCTGCTTTCTCGTGAACGACGACTACGGGATCCCGTCCACCCTCCCGTGGGCGATGAAGTTCCCCGAGGGGCTTCCCCCGACGACCGTGGCGAACCTGGAGCAGATGCACGTGACGTTTCCGCCCGGCGCGAACCCGGCCGAGGTCGTCGCCGTCCACCCGACGCAGCTGTACGAGACGGCGCTGTTGTTGCTCGTGTTTTGGTGGCTCTGGCGGCGGCGCGACCACCGCCACGGCACGGGATGGCTGTTCGGGATGTACCTGGTGCTCGGCGGCGCGGAGCGGTTTCTGGTGGAATTCGTGCGCGCCAAGGACGACCGGGTGTTCGGCCCGCTCTCGCTCGCCCAGCTCACGAGCGTGGGGCTCATCCTCATGGGATTGTATCTGCTGCGGCGGTGGCGGGAGCCCGTGACGGCGCCCGTCATTGCCGCGCTCCAGCGGCCTACGGAAAAGACGGCCGCCGCCGCTCCTGGGAAGCGATGATGCGATTGCGGTGCAGCCAGACGACCGCCACCAGCAGCAGCGCGATGAGCAGCAGCTGGAGCGCCAACGACTGCACGGTCGGATAGATCCCGAGCACGGGGATGCGCGGGGCCCACTCCACCACGCTCGTGCGCACCAGCCCCGCCTCCTGGAGATCCGCGATCCCCTTCCCCGCAAACACGAACGCCATGTAGTAGAGCATCGCGCTCGTCACCGCGAAGAACGGCTTGAGGGGCACCTTCACGCCGAATCGGTTGATCGCCACGAACACGCCAACGAGTGCGATGGACGCCACGACGACTCCGGCCAGCACCGCCGCCGTGCCCGCGCCGGTGGCCGAGGTGAGCAGCGCCTTGTAGAACAGGATCGTCTCGAACCCCTCGCGGTACACGGCCAGGAACGCGACCGACGACAGCGCGAAGGCCGAGCCGGTGGAGAGCGCGTCCTCCATCCGTCCCTTCACGAACGCGCTCCACTTGGCCACCTCGATCTTCGAGAGCAGCCAGTAGCTCACGTAGAACAGCACGGCGGTGGCGAGCAGCATGGTGCCGCCCTCGAGCGTCTCGCGCTGGCCCGGCGTGATCTCGAACAGCAGCTCGACCACCACGGCGGTCACGACGCTCGCGGCGATCGCGGCCCAGGCGCCCTGCGCCACGTGCCGCCGCCGCTCCAGCGCGCCCGCCTTCGCAAGGAAGGCCATCAGCGCCGCCACGATGAGGATGGCCTCGAACCCCTCCCGCAGGAGCAGCACGAACGACTGCATGAACAGATTCGCGCCCGAGCTCCTGTCGGCCACGAGCCGCTCGGCCCGCTCGAGCCCTCCGAGGAGCCGCGCGTGAACGGCGTCCAGGTCGGCCGGGCCGGCGCCCGCCGCCGCCCGCGCACGCAACGCGGCGAATGCGTCCTCCAGCTCGCCCGCCAGCGCGGCGTTCTTCGCCCGGACGTCCGTTTCCACCTGCTCGAAGGTGAGGTACGCGTCGAATGCGAGCTTGTCGGAGCGGAGCGCCACCGCCGAGTCGAGCTGGCGCCGCACCGCCGCGAAGGTCGCGGCCGCGGGCGACGCCTGGTACCGCTGGCGCTCGGCGGTGACAAGCACCCGCAGGAAGGCGACGACCTCGGCCGCCTGCTCCCGGTCCAGCGCGCGCGCGAAGCCGGGCATCGGCGTGCCCGGCCGGCCGCGCAGAATCAACTGCTCGAGCTCGCCGTCGGAGAACCGGCCCTGCACCGCCAGGTCCCGCAGCGCGGGCGGCCGCACCGACAGCGACGCCGCGAGCACCCCGTCCCCGCCGCCCGTCCCGCCATGACAGGACGCGCACTGCGCCGTGTACAGCCCCTCGCCTTCGCGCACCCGCTGGTCGTCCGCCCGCAACGTCGCCACGTACGTGGCGACCGCCCAGCGATCCTCGGGCGAGAGCGTCTCCTCGAACTGGGGCATCGCGGTGCCCGCTACGCCGATCGTGACCTTGCGGTACACGTCCACCGGCGAGACGGTGCCCATCGCGGCGCGGTCGGCGAGACTGGCGGGCGGAGGGCCCTCGAGGTGCCTGGCCTTGGGCCCGTCGCCCAGCCCCGTCGCACCGTGACACTGTACGCACTGCTCCGTGTAGACCGCCGCCCCGCGCGCCAGCGCCGGGGGCCGCAGCGGGAAGGGGTCGAGCGCGCCGCCCGCCGCGGCGGCGATGCGCTGGACCAGCGTGGCGGCGCGCTCGGCAACCGAGTCGGGCGGAGCCACCCGCTCGATCAGGGCCCGCAGCGCCACGAGCCCGCTGTCCGTCGCGGCCCGCACGGCGGCCGGCAGTCCCCCGACGTCGGCGCGGGCCCCGTCGAGGAATTGCTTGGCCTCGTCCACCTCGGCGGGCGCGAGCACCCGGCCGCCGCGGGCCGGCACGCCGGTGGCATACTCCTTGGCGGCGAGGGAGGTGGCGGCCACAATGCGGCGCGCCACGGACAGGGAGTCGCTCCCCTGCGCTGCCGCCGGGGCCGCGGGGAGGGCCGCGACACAGACGCTCAACAGCAAGAAGACAAAGGGCTTGCGGTAGATGGGAAGAGTCTCAGGAACGAGGTGTCAAGAAACTAGAGTGATTTTGTCGGGAATTCAACTGCCGTGATCCAACACCACTACGGCGACCGCCGCCTGATGGGTGTGCGACAGCGACAAGAGCACCCGGCTCACGCCCAGCGTGCGGGCCCGCTCGGCGGCGAGGCCGGTGAGCCGCACGTCGGGTTGGCCGTCGGGCGCACGGATGACTTCGATCTCACGCCACCCGATCCCACGCGCCACGTCGCTCCCCTGGAGCGCCTTGTAGACGGCTTCCTTCGCGGCGAGCCGCACCGCCACGTGGGTCGCAGGATCGGGTCGGCTCTCGCAATACGCGCGCTCGGCGGGAGTGAGGAGGCGCTCGAACACCCGCGCGCCCTTGTCGGCGATGATCGCCGCGACGCGGGACACTTCGACGAGATCGACGCCGACCCCGATCGCGCTCACGGGGAGGGGAGGGGAGGGGGGGGACGTCAGAATCCGAGGCGCGCCGCGAGCCACGCGGGCGCGGGGAGGTAGCCGCCGAGCACCAGCCCCAGCCACATGAGGGCCGCGGCGAGCGGCACTCCCAGTGCGAGCACGGGCCAGAGCGGCGGCCGCCAGCGCGTCACCGCCTCGACCTCCCCGGCCCAGCGCCGCTGCTCGTCGGCCACGCCGGCCTCGAGGCTGAGCCACGCGGCCTCGAGCCGCCGCGCCGCCGTGCGGAGCGCCTCCTGCCAGTCCGCGTGCGCGGCCTTGCCGAGGACGCTGGCGTCGCGCGCCTGCGCGGCGGCGGCGTCGAGCGCGTCGAGGGCGGCGATGAGGCCCTCGCCCCCGGACGCGAGGCGCGCCGCGATGGCGCGCTGTTCCGACGGCGAGAGCAGACGCCGCCGCCGCAGCAGCCGGGGCATCCGCACCCGCTGCGCGACGCGCTCCAACTCCGCGTCGACCGCCGCGCTGACTCGCTCTCCCGCCCGCCGCACGGCGCGCTCCCACGCCCCGAGCCACGCGCGCCGGCTCACGGCGTCGAGCACGCGCTCGCGCTCCTCGCGCACCGCGGCCGCGCGCGCCTCGCCCCCGAGCTCCAGCACGCCCGTCGCCAGCTCCTCGCGCACGTCGTCGAGGGGCACCCAAGGCGGCTCGAGCCGCCGTGGGACGAGCAGGCGGCCGAGCGACGGCGCGAGCTCCGGAACGCGGAGCGGCATCGGGATCTTGAGCGGGGGGGGAGAGGCGCTCATCGCGCGAGCAGAGCGGCGCGCCCGGTCCGGGCCTCGTACGCGGCGACGAAGTAGGGCAGCGACTCGGGGAGGAACCGCTCGCGCGGCAGCCCGGTGGCAGCGATGGCGCGCTCGATCGCGGACGGCTCTCCTTCCACCTCGAGCAGCACGTCCATCGCGGGATACGTCTCGAGCCGCAGCACCGCGTCCCCCAGTCGCCACACCTCGACGCGGCGCTCGATGCGAAGCGACACCGTGAAGCCCAGGCGCTCGAGAATCGTCACGACGGCTTCGGGATCGGCGACCCGCGCCTCCGCTTCCGCGCGGTGGCGATAGCCGTCTTGTTTCGAGTGCGGGCCCTTCCAGCCGAGCATCCCGTAGGCGGCCGCGGACGACCCCTCAGCGGGCCGGAAGACGCGCAACCGCAGCACTTCGTCGCGCCGGCCGAGCGCGCCGCGGCGGTCGAACCGCCGGTCGATCATGTCGCCCTGGAACTCGAGCGCCGCGCCGGCATGCGCCAGCGCGGCGCGCAGGGCTTCGGGGTGCTCGACGCGGGCCTTGAGCTCCAGCTCGTCCGCCGGGGCGCCGGGGGCCGCGCTCACGCGAGGATCGCCTCCAGCACCGCGGGTGTGTCAGCGAGCGTCGCGAACACGTACGTCGCGCCCGCTGCGTTCAGCGTGGCGACGTCGTAGGAGCCGGTCGCCACCGCTACGCTGCGCGCGCCGATGGGCCGGCCGCACGCCACGTCGTCCGGCGTGTCGCCCACGATCACCACCTCCGTACCCCGGAACGTCCGCCCGGTGAGCGCGTTGGCCCGCGCCGCCGCCACGGCCGGCAGGTCCGACCGACGGGACGAGTCCGAGCCGTACGCACCCACCCGGAACCGCGCCGGGTCGAGCCCGGCCGCCTCCAGTTTCAGCGCGGCGCCCACCGCGAGGTTGCCGGTGAGCAGCCCCACGAGCGCGCGCCCCGCCGCTTCCTCCGGCCCCAAGGCGGCAAGCAACTCGGCGACGCCTGCCATCAGCTTCGTCGCCTGGGTCGGCTTCGCGAGCTCGGCGCGCAGGTGCTCCACATAGCGGCCGCACACCGCCGCGATGCGGGCGTCGTCCCCCGCCGCCGGATGGCCGGCGAGCGACAGCAGGTCCCGCACGATCTGCGGATCAGTCTTGCCGTCGAAGCGGTAGTGCTCGATCGGCCCCGCCGTCCCGGCCTCGTCGAGCAGCGCGCGATGGATCGCGCGCCGGCCCGCGCCGTCGGTCCAGAGGAGGGTGCCGTCGATGTCGAAGAGGACGAGTTTCACCAGAGGGAAAATAGTCGGATAGGCGGATAGGCGGACAGAGATAGACGGATAGGCGTGCTGTACGCGGCTATCCGGCTATCCGCCTAACCGCCACGAGGTATGCCCGCAACCGCTTCGCCGTCGGGATGTCGGCAAACAAGTCGTCCGAGGCGACGCCCCCGCGAGACAGCGCGGCGTGCACGATGCGCCCTACCCCGGCCCAGAGCGCCACGTGCGAGATGCGCCGGCCGTCGGCGAAGCAAAGCACGTCACCCGCCTCGTAGCCGACGCCCTGCGGGTCGATCCGCACCTCGCGGCCCGCGAGCGCCTGCAGGTCGGTGTCGCGCGGCAGCGCGACGCCGCGCGCCGCGTACGTCGCCTGGACCAAGCCCGAGCAGTCGACGCCCCACTCGGTGCGACCACCCCACGCATAGGGCGCGCCCGAGTACCAGCGCAGCGCCCACTCGGGCGGCGCGAGCAGCCGCGCCTCCGCCCGCGCCTCGACCTCCGGACGCACCGCCCCCGCGACGAGGCTCCACATCCGCCCGTCCGCCGTCTCCACCTGCCCGCCGCGGCGCTGCAACGCGGCCCGCGCGCCGACGGGAAGTCGGAAGCGCGCGTCCTCGCACCGCAGCTCGGCGCCGAGCGAGCGCGCGGTCGCCCGACCCTCCCAGTCCGCCGCCCAGTCGGACGAGCCCGTGGAAGCGTACCCCGCCGAGATCCACGCGTGGTAGCCATCGGCCGCCCGCACGCGGAGCCAGGCGCCCTCGCGGCGCTCGAGCGCCGCTAGCGTCTCGCCGTGCAGCGCCTCGCTCACCCGCTCGGCCGACGCACGCGGCTCACGCAGCAGCGGCGCCGCGGCGGCGGTCACCACGGCGGCGGGCTCGTCGCTCACCGAGGCGTCGGGCAGCAGCCGCACGTCGGCGGCGAGCCCCGCGTCGGCGGCGATGCGCCGCAGCGCGGCGAGCGCGTCGCGGCTCGTGGTGCACCCATCGAGCGCCCCCCCCGTTCCCCCTTCGCCGGCGGGGCGCACCGCGATCTCGCAGACGCCGAGGCGCGGATCGGGGACGTACTTGCGCGCGACGTCCGAGACATCGCGCGCGAGATGCTCGCTCACCGCGCGCTCCCCCCCTTTCCACCCCCGTCCGCCAGGCCGGGGATGTCGCGCACGCCGCGCGCCAGCCGCACGGCGCGCTCCACCGCCTCCGGCATGGCGAGCGCCGCGAGCGCCTCGACCTGGAGCGGGGTGCGGGGGGGGGGGACCGCCAGCGTCGCCGTGCTGACCGCGAACACGACGTCGCCGTCGAACGCCGTGCCGTAGGGCACGATGCGGCGTGCCAGCGCGTCGCCCGCGGCATGCGCCACATTCTCGAGCCCGACGCGGTCTAGGGCGACATTCGTCGCCACGACGGCGAGCGTGGTGTTCGGCGTGGCGCCGAACGGCGCGCCGCCCGCGGCCAGGTACGCGAGCGCGTCGGCGAACTTTCCATCGGGCCCGCGGGCACCGGCGAGGACCTGCCCCGCGCCGTCGAGAACGTTGCCCACGGCGTTCAGCACCACCAGCGCGCCCACCACGACGTCCCCCTCGCCGCGCGACGCCCACGTGCCGACGCCGCCCTTCATGGCGCGACGCGGTCCCAGCACCTTCCCCACCGTCGCGCCCGTTCCCGCGCCCACCGTCCCTTCGGCGATGTCGCTCCCGGCAGCGGCGCACGCCCGATAGGCGTCGTCCGCCGTGGGCCAGCGGTCGGCCTTAGAGCCGGGGGCGAGGTCGAAGTCGAAGATCACCGCCGTCGGCACGATGGGCACCACGCCCGCCGGGCCGACAGGGAAGCCGCGGCCTCGCTCGCGCAGCCAACGCATCACGCCGTCGGCGGCGCCCAGGCCGTAGGCCGACCCGCCGGTCAAGAGAATCGCGTCGATGTGGCCCACCAAGTGGCGGGGGTGGAGGGCGTCGAGCTCGCGTGTCCCGGTCGCGCGGCCGCGCACGGCGCAGGCGGCGCGCATCCCGCCCTCCGGCGCGAGCACTACCGTGCATCCCGTGGCCCGCGCGAGGTCGGTCCAGTGCCCCACGCTGAGGCCGCGCACCGCGGTAAGGGAAGCGGGGGAGGAGGGGCGGGCGGGAGAGGGCGAGGCTGCGCCGGACGTCATGCGAGTGCGAAGATAGCTTGGCTTGCTCGGGTTGTGGAGGGTACGTACGTTAGCGCTTCATATGACCAAGCCCGACGCGCAGACGCCCGCGACCACCATCCTCGTGGTGGACGACGAGGACGGGATCCGCCAGGCGCTCGACCGCTTTCTCACCCGCCTCGGCTACCGCGTGCTCCAGGCGGCGAGCGGCGCCGAAGCACTCGACCGGCAGGCGGCCGAGCAGCCGCAGCTCATGCTCTCGGACATCCGCATGCCCAACATGACCGGCGTCGAGCTGGTCCCCAAGGCGCTGACCGTCGATTCCGACCTCGCGATCATCATGCTCACGGCGATCGACGAGCCGCGCACCGCGATCGAATGTCTGAAGCTCGGCGCGTACGACTATCTCATCAAACCGGTGGACCTGGACGAGCTCGAGATGTCGTTGCAAGGGGCGCTGCGCCAGCGCCAGCTCGAGATCGAGCGCCGCGAGCTCGAGCAGTGGCTGGCGCGCGAGGTCGCGGTGCGCACGCGCGACTTGGAAGAGCGCACTACGCTGGTCGAGGACGTCGCGCTCGACGCGCTGGCGGCCGCCGGCGAGTGGCAGGGGTCCGACGCGGCGATCAAGAAGCTGGCGAAGGAGCTGGGCACGTCGCCCGACGACGTGGCGCGCGAGGTGCGCAAGCGGCGCGGCGGGGGAGCGGGCGCTTAGGCCTGCTGCGCGGCCTTCGCCTTCTCCTCACACGCCTTGCAGCGCGTGATCCCGCGGAACGAGCAGATCAGACAGAGGAACGTCCCGCAGTCCGAGCAGGGGTAGCCCTCCGACGCCCGTTCCTCGTTGCCGCAGTAGCGGCACACCATCGCGTCGTGCTCCATCAGCTTCGGCTTGTCGGTCATAGTCCGCCTCAGAGGTCGAGCCCGTAGGTCTTAATCTTATCGTGGGTGGGCGGTAGTGCCAAACCGGCGATCTGCCGTGCCTTCAAGCGGACCCCGGCATCTCGCAGCCCCCGGACAGGGGGAAATACGTCCACGCCCGAGCACTTTCAGACAGAGTCTCGGAGAGTGCTCGTCTCCGGGGAATGACGTGGGTGCCACTAGGATCTACCCCTCGAACATGATCCCTGCCGAAACCTCTGCTTCAGCCTGGGTCACAGAAGACGTCCTTCTTCATCGGCCACTCGCTTTCGCAAGTGACGCGCAGCCCCGGTCGCTTGGGCTCGCCGATCTGGACATTCCCCGGAGGCCGAACGTGCCAGATCAAGAGGGTCTCGATGTCGAGCAACAGTTCAAAGGACAGGCTCGACATGCCCTGCATTTCCTCAACCTCGCCAAAGATAGTGTCCCACTCTTCCAAACCCAGGTCGATCTTGAAGAACTCGAAGAGTCCATCTGCTTGGTGGCCGTTCCACCGCTCGCGGGGAGAGGAGTCGTCGGCTTTACCGACGTATATGATCTTCCTGGTCTTGGGGTCGAGGTAGGCGTACACGCACCGAGCCTCATCCCAGTCCTCTTCGTCCGGTTCGTACCATCTGAGAACGACGTCGATCATCGACAGATCGCTCGCTCTCTTCATCGTAACAGCGACTGCCGACCCACAGGGACGAGCTCGTCAGTCCCCTGGACCCGCACCAACTGCCCCTCCGGTACGAGGGCTCGATAGAAGGCAGAGTCGATTACGCGTGCTTCATACGCCAACGTAGCCCGATCTCCGCACGCGTTGTTCCAAACGAACCATTCCCGATTGAGGTACATATGGTAGGTGTTCCCTACCCACCCAGGTGTACCCCGACCAGTGTGCACCCGAACGTGCTGGCCCGACTTCAAGTGGTCGGTGAAACGAAGGAGCTCCTGAACACCCGTGCGCTGACAGCGCTCGTTGAACGTGAGGTTGGTCAACACGTCGCCGATGAGGTTGCGATCCTGAAGCGCTCGGAACTCCAGCCATTCTTCATTGAGTCTGTCGTTCGTGGTCCGTCCGTAGGAAGAGTCGCGACCCGGTGGATTCGGCTGGGCTGCGACGATATAGAGCTCCGACACCCGTACCTCCCGCACAAAATGTGCTCGCAACGTTATACCGGTCCTATTCAGCCCACCGCCCGCCGGCGATGTTGAACGGTAATTCATGTTGAATCGCCTGTCAACTCAGTGGTCAAGAGAAGAAACGAGGCTCACGAAAACAGCTCCTCCTGGCCAACGGTCGTTGGGTTGCGTGACTGGATACCACGCGCGTGGATCAGGCGTAACTCCTCCAGCCGAATCCGCATAGCCGTACGCGAGACTTGGAACTTGGTCGCCAACACCACGACCCCGGACCATTCGCTCAGGTCGACACCCTTTGCGTACGTGCGGATGACGTCCTCGGGCATCAGGAGAACAGCCGCGTAGTGCTCAACGGCTCGGCGCTCGAGAGGTGAGTCCTCCCCCCTTGCCTTCAGGGCGTGTTCCTGGTTCTTCAGTTCCCTTAGGACCTCAGACCGCATCTCAGGGGACAAGGCCTTCAAGCGAGCGGTCAATACCGACACTTCGCCATGGGCGGCCGAGCGGTGCTTGGGGTGGTAGAGGGACTTCGGGAGGAGGTGAATCTGTTCCGAATCTGCGCACAGCGCGAACACATCGGCGTGCCCCGCCTCATGGGCCTTACTGAACTCTTCAAGCCCGGTGATTCTCTCAAAGCGCTCACGGTAGCGCTCATTCATCACCACTTCCCGCCTCTCAGGACGCAGGCAAGCTAGGATTTCTTCGCCCGGGTCCTCGTTCACGTCCTCCCAGGAAATCGAGAGATCAAGCAGGTGCTCCAGCACATGATCGATTGGGACGGGCGGCACGCCGTCCCACAGTCCGCGCTCCCGCAACTGCCGCAGGCGTCGGTACGCTTTGTGTTCGATGGAGTCCAGCCACGCTGAACGAGACATGAGTGGGGATCAACCGTTCTTCCGCCGCTTCTCAACTTGGCGGATTAGGTCATCGAGTAGGGCTTGACGGTCTGCGGAGGGGTGTTTGCGAATGCTACGGTAGAGCGTCTGTGCACGAGGGTCTCGCAGGACCCATGATCGAACGTCGGGTTGGGCCTCCGCAGCTAGCTGAATTAGTCCGTCGGTCTCGTCACGTGTAAGGCGGAAGACCCTGGCGGCACTTTCCACCCTGTCACGGGGAGGCGGGGGAACGGTGGCACTCTCGATCTTCGAGATGTATGTGTAATCGAGTTTGAGCTTCTGTGCGAGTTGACGTTGGGTAAGGCCTACTCTCTTTCGATACTTCCGAAACAGCTTCCCGAACTCATCGCTAGCTGGCGCCATTGGGAGACAGTATACGCCGTGTTGACTGCTGGTTCAAGTCCACTAATCGCCGCTGAACGAGACTGTTCTCGAAGCCGCGTAACGTGGCTTAGGCGTCGAGCGCCACCCGTTGTTCGATGTGCCGAATGAAGCCCTGCTGATCTCGATAGTCCACGTGCAGCGTCGCGTCCAGCCAGAGGTCGCCCACATGACGCCCGAAGTCGACCCTCGTCCACTTCCGCCCACCGGTCGAGGGGTCGAAGGTGGCGAGGTAGAAGTCGATTTCGCGGCTCGCCAGCTCAACTTCCCGTGACTCACCCGGCTGCAATGTAGCGTTGCCGAGCTTCCGAGCGCGATAGAACAACTCCGGGTTTCTCGCGCTCCGTACGTCGATCATCACGTCCACGCCTCCCACAGGTTCCGTCGTCACGTTGGTCACACGTGCCACTAAGCCGCTCCCTTTGTAAGCCTCCGCCTTTTGAACGAACCCACACTGGATCGGCTCCCGACTAATGAGCGGTCCGAAGCGCGCGTCTTTCTCACGAATCAGCAGCTCGATCTCAGGAAGGGTCAGCGTCCCTGTAGTCCGGTCACGCCGCACATACACGACCTCCTTTGCGAGGATGCCCGGATGCTGCCGAGGGGAGTGGTGGGGACGAGCCGGGCTCCACGAGACAGTGAGAACGCTCAATGTTATTCCAGCGATCTCGTAATGCCGACAACGAACATCGGCAGGAGGATGTATGTAGTTCGCGAGAATGTTTGTGATGGTCTCAGGGTCCGGGGGCTGCTGAACGCCGACCACTGTCCGGTCATCATCCACGCCGATCAGGAGGAAGCCGGGGGCGTCCGGTCGAACTGTGTTGGCGAGGGCGAGGACGTCTTGCGCCAGGCGCGCCTTACCCTCTGGCTGCTCCAAATCGTACCACTGGCGCTTGAACTCAACGAGGTCGGACTCGCCAGCGGCGACAAGTTTCTCCAGGTCCTCTGTAGAGAGGAGCTGGCCGAAGTCCTTGGGCCTCGGACCGCGGTTCGGTCCTTGCCTAGAGGCTGCGGTTTCACCAGTCAAGTCTGAGACCACTTGCTGAGAAGAGATCCCACGTGGTCCGGGTCGGGAAGTTTGTAATATCGCCGGCGTCCTGTGCGCGTGCTGACGTACTTCTCAAGAAGACCTGCGGTCCCAAGCTGCGCCAATCTTGACGGATGAAAGCCCTTCCCGAACCGATCCTCGTAATGCGGGAGAACCCAGGCGTAGCAGAGCAGCCTCTGGTCTGACGGCGCGTTCTCGCTCTTCCAGACTTCGTAACAGGCTGAGAGCACCTGCTGAAGTTCTGGCTCTCCTTCGACGTCTGCCGTTGTCATCTTGGTCACCCCGACGTTCACGCGTGTCTTACAGTTCCTATGAACCCAAGGTGTGCAGTGGCCTGCACCACCACACAAGGCGTCATACCCGAAACGGATACGGTCGGAACCTTGTCGGACTTCGCTGACGCGTCAACGGTCGGGCGCTTAAGCGGATGACGGCCCGCCGTGAATGCTCGTCCGAACTCTTCCGTACCAACTATCTTTCTCCAACCACATGTCGTTTCGCGAAGAACTCCAAACGGGGGTGCGCTCGCTTCTGGCAGACAGGCGGATAATGCCCGATGTGAGTGTGCTCCTAGCTGGTGTCTTGGATGAGGACAGCCCAAGTGCATGGGTCCTGCGCCTGGCGTCGGAAGGCACGATCGTTCTATCAACTCATACCGAAGAAACAGCGATAAGAGCGCTGAGGTCGAATGCTCCCTCACTCCTCGGGGTATTTGGAGCTGGTTTGGTCAGGCTCGCGACGATCTGTCGAGTCGAGCGCGTGCCCTCCGCAGACCCCCCTACGGTTCTTGGTGAACGCGGCAAACACCTGTCCCGTGAAGATCGCCAGGTTCTCGCCGACGCGCTATCCGCGAAAGTCACACTGCTCTACACGCACGACAGCGAGTTCTTCCGAGAGCAGATCCCAGGTCTAAGCGTGATTGCTCCGGGCTCCCATGCATGGGACCCCTTCGGTGATGACGGGGTTCGTGGACACCCCACGGACTGGACATTCCTGGGTTGGTTCGTGCCAAACTGGGGTACGGACTTCATTAGAAGCACTGCCGAACGTTTCTTCATCTTCGAGATCGCGGATCACGTTGCTTGCTACTATGACGCCAGCACATGCGGGTTCGTCTTGGAGTGGCGAGCTAGGACGCCTGGGCTGAAGTGTCTCCGGCTACCGCAGGAAGTCCATCCGCGGCTGCACAACTTTGTGGCGGTCATGGCAGACAAGGCCTCTGTAAGCCTGTTCGCCAATGGTGAGACGAGACGAGCACAGGTGACAATCGGACCCGTACCCACAGCCGCGACTTTTCATCCGTTCATGAGCCGCGAGTCCACACATCAGATCAGTGGCGCCTGTCAGTTTCGTCGCGTAGACAAGGCCCTGACTGAGGCTTCCGTCCGTCGGCACTGGCGGGCAAGGACTGTGCAGCTCACGGATGGCGAAATAGAGTGGATTGACGCAGTCCGGAGGTTCTCCACGCTTCGGCCTCCGACCTAGAGACCCGTTCGGCACGGAGGGGGGATCTGCAGCGCATTGAAGTCGGTTCGAGACCAGGCATTAGGGCAGGGATTCGGAGAGAGTTTCAGAGCCTGCGAACGAAACCATTTATAGATCCAACCCGTAGACCTTAATCTTATTGATCAGCGTCGCGCGCGAAATGCCGAGCTCCTGCGCGCTGCGGGTGCGGTTGCCGTCGTGGAACCGCAGCGTCTTCTCGATCTGCAGCCGCTCCACGTCGGCCAGCGTCTGCGGCACGTGCCGCCGGTCTCCCCCTGTCCCGCCCACGGCCGCTCCCGCTGCGCCCTTGCGCAGGTCGGCCGGCAGGTGCTCCACGCTGATCGCGGGGCCGCCCTGCCCCAGGATCATGGCGCGCTCCACGACGTTCCGCATCTCCCGGATGTTCCCCGGCCACGGCGCCGACAGCAAGCGGTCGAGCGCCTCCGAGGTGCACACGCTGGGGCAGCCCGGGAGCTCCGCGCGCAGCGCTGCGAGGATGCGCGTGAGCAGCGCCAGCCGGTCCTCGCGCGCCCGATCGCGCACGGCCGGCAGGTGGATCGGGAGCACGTTGAGCCGGTAGTACAGGTCCTCGCGGAACCGGCCCGCCTTCACGTCGCTCAACAGGTCGCGGTTCGTCGCCGCGACGAGCCGCACATCCACCGTGATCTCGCGCGTCCCGCCCAGGCGACGGAACGTCTTGGTCTCGAGCACCTTGAGCAGCTTGGGCTGCAGCTCGAGCGCCAGCTCGCCGATCTCGTCGAGGAAGATGGTGCCGCGGTCCGCCAGCTCGAACAGGCCCTGCTTGAGCTCCTTCGCGTCGGTGAAGGCCCCCTTCTCGTGGCCGAACAGCTCCGAGTCGAGAAACGTGGCGGAGAGCCCCCCGCAGTTCACCTCGACGAAGGGGCCCGGCCCGCGTGCGCTCAGCCGGTGGATGAGCCGCGCCACCCAGCCCTTGCCGGTGCCGCTCTCGCCCGTGAGCAATACGGTAGTGCGCTCGCTCGCCCCCAGCAGCTCGACCTGGCGGGCCAGCTCGCGCATCGCGGGCGACACCCCGAGCGAATCGGGGCCCTCGGCGAGGTGGGCGCGGACGCGCAGCAGCTCGTTCTCGCGCGCCAGGCGCGCCTTCTCCACCACTCGCGCCGCGGCGGCGCCGAGATGGTTCAGGTCGACCGGCTTCGTGAGGAAGTGCTCGGCCCCGAGCTGCATCGCGCGCACGGCCGTCTCGATGTCGCCCTGCCCCGTGAGCAGGATGACGGAGCCGCCGCGCGAGCGCAGCCGTTCCAGCACGTCGAGCCCGCTGGCATCCGGCAGGTGGAGGTCGAGGATCACTACCTCGGGCCGCACCCGCTCGAACTCGTCGACGCCCGTCTCGCCGGTCGCCGCGCGGGAGACCTCGAAGCCGAGCCGGTCGAAGTAGTCGCCCAGCGCCTTGCGCAGGTCGGCGTCGTCGTCGATCAGCAGGACGCTGTCAGCCACCGCGGGACATCCGCACGGGTGTCGTCTCCGGATCCACCAGGACGTTGAGCGACGCGGGCACGAGGCGCGCTTCGAAGGGAGTCTCCCCCCAGGGCTCGCCGTCGAGCTGCATCGGGCGCGCCGGCCCCTCGAGGACCTCGACGCGCACCTCCCGGCCCCGCCCGAACCACAGCCAGCGCGCGCCGTTGGTGGGCCGCCGCAGCAGCTCCGCGAACGCCCGCAGGCTTTCGAGCGTGCCGTGCGCCCGGAGCACCAGGACGTCGAGCCAGCCGTCGTCGGGGGTAATGTCGTCGCGGAGCCGCAGGAACGGCGGCACCAGCTCGCCGCAGTTCGCCACCAGCACCAGCGCCGCCGGCAGGTCGTGCGCGACGCCGTCCACCGTCACGCGGTGGAGCGGGCTCGTGACGTTGGGGAGGGCGGCCAGCGCCCGCGCCACGTACGCCGCCATCTTCCAGCGGCGCTTCTCGGCCGCGGCCGTGTTGGCCATCAGGCGCGCATCGAAACCCGTGCCGCTGCAGACGGCGAAGTAATGGGTGCCGTCGCCCCGCTCCACCGCCCCGAGGTCGATCGGCGCGGCCCGGCCGCGCAGGATCACCCGGGCGGCCGCCGCCGCGCCGCGCGGCAGCCGCAGATTGCCGGCGAGCAGGTTCCCCGTGCCGCCGGGCACCAGGCCGAGCGGCAGCCCGGTTCCCACGGCGCCGGCCGCGATCTCCATCGCCGTGCCGTCGCCCCCATAGCACACCAGCACGTCGAAGCCCTGGTCGCCCGCCTCGCGGGCGAAGCGGCGGGCGTCCCCGGCCTTCGCCGTCGCGAGCACCTCGACGGTCCAGCCGCCGCCGTTCAGGGTTTCGCGGATCGCCGCCACGGCCCGCGCGTCGGTGCGCGCCGCCGCCGGGTTCGTGATGAGCAGCGCCCGGGCCACTAGTACCGTTTCTCCCAGAAGAGGTCGAGCCCGACCTGGCGCGGCACCGTGCCCCCGATCCCTTCGGTGGCGGGATCGCCGCAGGTCAGCACCGGCTCGAAGCTCGCCTCCGTCCGCCACTCCGGGCTGATGCGGAACTGCATCGAGACCCCCAGGGTGTTCCCGACGGCGACCTGACGCCCCTCGCAGAAGCCCGCGTTCACCACGAGGAACGTCTTCGGCCCGAGCTGCCGGCCGACGGCGAACTGCCACCCGAGCAGCGGGTCTCCCTGGCCCCCGCCGGCCGGGCGGATCTCGACGTAGTCGACCGGCACCCCGCCCGACACGATGGTCTGCTCGATCTCTCCCGACAGCACCGAGAGGGCGCTCTGCACCAGGGCCCGCTGGTCGGCGATGCCGCCCTGGTCGCCCGCCAGGTCCACGCTGCTCTTGCCGAACAGCAGGTAGGAGATGAGCTCGGTCTGCGACAGGTCGCGCTTCTCCGCTTCCAGCGTCACCTTCGGTACGAGCAGCGTGCCCCCGATGTGCGCCACCACGGTGATGTCCTCGGGATTCCGCTGCGTCGGGGTCGGGACCGGGTGCACGACGTGCTTCGCCTCGATGTCGAGCGCGGCGTCCTGGTCCGGCGTGCCGAAGTAGCGCACCGTCCCCTGCGACACGACGAACTCGCGCGTGACGGGGCCGACCTTGAGGCGGTAGGTGCCCCGTGGCGCCTGCAGCGTGCCGCTGATGAGATAGGCGTTGCGCTGCTTGGAGAGGGTGACCGTACCCGCCAGCTGGATGTTGGCCTCATCGGAGCGCAGCCAGACGTCGCTTCCCATCTCGAGCTCCAGCTCGTTGATGCGGAGACTGTCGAGGAACACGTTCTGGAACTCAGGGCCGAGCCGCTGCCGCTCGATGATGGAGGCGAGCGACGTGTCGGCGAGCTCGTCCAGGTTCACGATGCGCTTCTGCACCAAGTCCGCGAAATACAACACCCCGGAGGTGACCTTCGCGTGACCGGTGAGCGTCGCGCCGAACACCGGTCCCTGGAGCGCGAGCCGACCGCTCGCGGTGATGGCGACGTCGTTCTTCAGGTCGAGCGCCTTGAACTGGTCGGCCGCGATGCGGAGATCGAGCACGGGATGGGTGAGCTGCTCGAGCCGCACGACCCCGGTCACGTCGGCCCGGCCCCGGTCGCTCCGCGCCGAGAGCGCCTCGATCGCGACGGTGTCACCCGACAGGGCCAGGCGGCCGTTCACGTCCTCGTAGCGCACCGTGAGCGCCGGGATCGTGGCCGCCGCATCGACGATCTGCAGCTCGCCACGCAGCCGCGGCGCGTCCCACGTCCCCGCGATGCCGACGTCGGCCGAGAACACGCCAGCCACGCGCTGCACGCTGGGGGTGAGCGCTTCGAGCACCGAGAGGTCGACGCTGTCGGCCGTAGCGCGCACGGACAACGTGTCGGGGAGCTGGCGCCGCGCGACCGGAACGAGCGACAGGTCGAGAGGCAAATGGGCCTCGACGGCGAGGATCTGGAGCCCCGAGCGCCACAGATGCACGGCCGCACTGAGGCGCCGCTCGTGATAGTCGAACGAGCCGTCCACGAACGGCGTGCGGAACTCCGCGAACGAGCCGTTCGTCAGCGAAAACGCGCCGCTCGACACGGGATTCGCCCGCGTGCCGCTCAAGCCGACGGTGGCCGTGATCGTGCCGCCCACGCCCGCCGTGTCCTGCTCGAGCAGCGTGTACAGACCCACGAGCGGGAAACCCTCGAGCTGCAAGTGCGCGTTCGCCCGGCCCCGGGTGGGCAGATCGCCTTCGAGCATGAGCTTTCCCGACCCGTACGCGCTCTGCAGCGCCAGATGGCTGACCGTCACGGCCGAGTCGGTGACGGCGAGCTCGACCGGCCGCTCGAGCACCCACACGTCGCGGGGGAGCTGGACGGCGAGGGAGTCGAGGCCGAGGCGCCGCACCACGCCGCCCGCGGAATCGGTGCGCCGCACGAAGCGACCGCCCGCGAGGAACGCGCCGCCGCCACCCGCGCGCGAGCGCGCGAACCAGTTCAGCGAATCGGGCGTGCCGCGCGCGGCCGCGCTCGCCCCGGCGAGCCCCAGGACGCCGTGCGCCAGCGAGTCGATCGTCGCTTCGACGGCGAATGCGGGCGTGGGACCGGGCTGCCAGGCGAGCCGCGCCCGGCCCGAGGTGAGCTCCCACCCTCGCCACTTGACCCGCTCGCCGCTCGCCCGTGCCTCGAGTCCCAGGGAGTCGAGCGAGCCTTGCAGCATCAACGCCACGCGCGCCGAGCCCGAGAGCATCTCCGCTCCTTCGCCCCCTTCATCGCCCGGCGGGTCGGCGGCCGCGGTCCCCGCCCGCCCGGGTCCCGCGCCCGTCCCACCGGCGCCGGTGATCCAGGCGACGAGCGAGTCCACCGAGCTGAGGCTGTCGGCGTCGAAGTCGAGCGCCAGGGTGCCGCGCGTGCCGCGGGTCCAGCCGAGCGATCCCGACCCGGTCGTGATCAGGCCGGGCTGGGCAACCCTGAGGGAGTCCACGTATACCCGGCGGTCGGCGAAGCGCAGCAGCGCCGCGCCGCTGTCGAGTGGCGAGCCCGCCAGGAACGACGGGCCGAGCGCTGCCCGCAGGGTACCCGCGGGGGGCACGGCGCTGTCCCCGGTGACGCTCGCGTCCACGCTGAAGGTGAGCCGGGAGTCGGGCGTCCCCCGCCCGCGCGTCCAGCGCGCCAGGTCGAGGTCCCGCGCCCGCAGCACGAACCCCCGCGCGCCGTAGTGCGGCAGGTCGAGCGCCAGGACGCCGTTCCCCTCAAGCGCACCGCCCGGCCCGCGGAGGTCGGCGTGGGTCTCGAGCGAGCGGAGCGTGCCCGCGAGCTTCACCGGACCGGCGACCGCCCCCTGGAGCGGCAAGTCCGGGAAGCTGCCCCGCAGCCCGTCGAAGGAGACCGAGTCGGCGGACACGTCCGCGTAGATCCCGAGGGTGTCGCCGCGGCCGTCCAGCCGCACGGTGCCGGCGATCTTGCTGGGCGGCCGGTCGCCGTCCTTGTGTGCCAGGGCGCCGCTGAACTGCGCGTTCCGGAGCGGCCCTGTGAGGGTGCCCGTGGCGTACAGCATCCCGTGCAGCCGGGCCGCCGGCACGAGCCGTCGGATGGTGCCGAAGTCGACGCTCGACGCTTCGACGGCGAAGGGTTGGAAATGAATTCCGTCCGTCGCCTTGAGGTTCACCTCGCCGCGACCGCGGATCCGCGACTCCGGCCAGCCGGGGACGACCGAGTCCCGGAACGCCCAGTCGATGTCGAGGGCCAGCGCCGCGAGCCGGCCGCCCGCCACCGTGTGTCCGCTGAGCCGTCCCGCGAATGGTAGGGTATCGAGGAACGCCCGCGCGAACTCGAGGTCGAAGTCCCGCGCCTGGAGGTCCGCGCCTTGCAACGCGACGAGCCCCGAGTCGGCGGCGCTGAAGGCCGTCAGATGACCGGACAGGGTGCCGCCGCCGTACGACAGCTGCAGCGGGTCGAGCCCGATTTCGAGCAGCCGCGCGCCGTGTGAGCGCAGCCGTACGTCGCCCGACACGACGCCCGCGCCGGGCACGGAGGCGAGCCGCCGGTCGATGAACGGAAAGTCGCGCAGCGTCGCCGAGTCGGCCCGCAGCTGGAGGTCGTACAGGATGGTGCCGTGCGGCCAGGTGACGACGCCGCGCGCATCCCGCAGCGCCGATGCCGGGAGCCGGGCCTGGGCCACGTTCAGCTCGAGCGAATCCCCCACCACCCGCAGCCGGCCCGCCACGTCCACGAGCCGCACCGGCGGGTCGCTCGCCTCCACGGCCAGCCGCGTCAGATCGATGCGGATGCCCCGTTCCCGGGGCGCCGAGATCTGGAGCGCGGCGAAGCGGGCGTCGACGTGCTCGAAGCGCCGAATCCGCAGGCGACCGTTGACGCCCCCGCTCTGGATCTCGAGCGCGGTGTCGCCCGGGGCGGACCGCGCGGCCTGGAGGCGCAGCGTGATGGTGCCGTCGTCGATGCGCACATTGCGGAACAGGATCAGCGTGGCGGGGCCATGGGGGCGGGGGGGGGGGCGGCCGGTGTCCGGGGTCCCCCCGCCCAGCCGCAGCAGCTCCTCGACGTTCAACCGCCCGCCCGGGTGCTGCACGATGTTGATCACCGGCTGTCGCAGTTGGAGCTCGAACAGCACCACCCGCCCGGCCGCGAAGTCGAGCGGATTGTAGCTCACGTCGGCGCGCGGCAGCCAGGCGACAAGCGTCGTGTCCGCATCGAACAGCCGCACCTGGGAAAGCGACACGCCGGTGAGGAGCGTGCCGTGGACGTCTCCCACCTCGACCGAGCCCGTGAACACGCGTCGCAGCGCGTCCTCGGTCACTCGCGCCACCAGCGCGCGGCCCGCGCCGGTGCTCACGAGCGCGGACAGCGCGCCCAGGAAGCAGGCGAGCAGACCGACCACGGTCCAAAGCGCGACACCGAGGGAGCGGCGCACCATCAGAACGCCTGCCCCACGGCGAACTGTACCACGACCCGTCGCCAGAAACCACGCGGCAACCCGGGCCGGATCGTCACGTCCGGCACGAGCGAGAGGCTCCTGTCTGCGTTGTTCTGGAGAAACAGCGGGCCGGGCTCCGCCGCATGACCATTGTACGCAGCGTCGAGCCGCACGGGTCCGAGCGGCGTCACGAAGCGGAGCCCGAGCCCCGGCGTGACCCGCACCCCGCTGATGGCGCTGAGCGTGTCGTCCCGCTCCCACACCTGCCCCACGTCCACGAACAGCGCCACTCGCATGCGATCGGGAAAGAGCGGCGTCGCGAACCGCAGCTCGGCATTCCCGATGAAGACGGCGTTCCCTCCGGTGGGCGACGCCCGGAGGTTGCGGTAGGTCGTGTCGCTGCCGTTCACTTCAATCGAGTCCGTGACGTACACGCGCGGGCCGAGCTCGTTGCGCGCGTACCCCCGCACCGAGTTGGGCCCCCCGCCGTAGAACCGCTGGTCCGGCGGAACGAACCGCAGGCTCTGGCCCTTCAGCGAGATCTCGCGCGCCGGCAGGATCGTGCCGCCGAGCACACGCCAGGCGAACGCCCCGCGGCGGCCTATTGGGTGGTACCGTGCGATCTGGAGCTGCCCGCGGTTGAACTCGTACAGCGAGTCGGAGCCGACCAGCCGGGAAGAGTGCGTCAGCGAGCCGGTGACGAGGCTCCCCGCCGTCGGGTCGAGCACCGAGTTCGTCTGGTCCCGCACCCCCGAGACCGTCACCGCGCCGAAGCGGCGCCGGTTCGTGAGGAACCTCTGATCGGAAACGTTGCACAGGAGGTACACCAAGCACAGGACCGCCGGATCCGCGGTCGTGCGCCCCACGGAATAGCTGTAACCCAGCGTGACGGGAATGTTGCGACGGGCGTTCAGGGTCACCGCCAGGTTGGCGCCGACGGCCTGCCGCGTGTACACCTTGAACTCGGAGCGCCGCTCGGCGAACACGGCGAAGCTCGCGGCGTGGCGTGGCGACAGGAAGGCGGGCTGGCGCAGGGTCACCGTGGCGTTGTAGTTGGCGGTGTCCGAGGTCGGGTCGCCATCCAGAAAGCGGCACACATTGTGCTCGAAGCCTGCATTGGTCGGGACGCCCACACCGATCTTCGACAGCTGCCCCGTGAGATCGAGGGACCGGGCCCCGCCGATGAAGTCGTACGCGGTCCAGCCGGCCTGCAGCCGGAAGCAGTCGATCGAGCCGTAGCCCGCGCCCAGCCGGATCCGGCGGCGCGGGGCGTCGCTCACACGGACAAGCACCCGCACGGTCGAGTCGCCAGCCGCGCCTGGTGCCGTGTCCGCCAGGGCGACGCTCACCGAGCGGAACATCCCGAGGCCGTAGAGGTCGCGCTGCGTCCGGTACAGCTGATCCTGGCGGAACCAGTCGTTCGGCTTGAGCGAGAGCATGCGGCGGACGGTCGCGCTGTCCACCTGGTCCGCCCCCGTGATCACGACCTCGCCGATGCGCATCCGGGGCCCCGGCACCGCCTCGAGCACCGCCTGCGCCGTCAGCCCCGCCACGTCCACGTCGAAGCTGCGCAGCACGTCCCCGAACGGGTAACCGTGGTTCCGCAGCCGGCTGACGATGGTGTCGGCCGACGCCTGAAACAGGAACCGGTTGAACGGATCCCCCACCTGCAGCGGCAGGCTGCGCTTCAGGTCCGCCACGCTGCCGATCGAGTCGAACCCCGTGATCTCGAGCTTCGTCAGACGCACGGGGTCGCCCTCGTAGATCCGGAAGGTGACGTAGACGTCCCGATCCTCCCGGCGCACGAGCGTGTCCACGACCACGTTCATGTAGCCGCTCTGCCGGTACAACAGCAGCAGCCGGATCACGTCGCGGCGGAACTCGAGCTCGTTGAAATAGCGTTTCTCGCCGAGCCCGAAGTACCGGATGAGGAAAGCCCGCGCGAACCAGCTCGAGCTGGACGTGGAGATGGCAGTGCCGAGCGTGTAGTCGTCAAGCGCGTGATTGCCCTCGAAGGAAAGGTCGCGCACCACCCGCTGCGGCTCTTGCTGCGCGGCGAGGGGGAGGGGGGCCGCCGCGGACAGCGCGACGAGCAGGAGAGCAGCGAGGGCACGCAATTGACGCGGTCGGGCCGGTCCCCTATGTTGGCGCACTCCCGCCGCACTGTCAACCTTTTCGACACCTGACCCCATGCGTGCGTTCCCCGAACTGACCCTCGCCGCTCTAGTTGCGACCGTCGCTTGCGGCGGACGTGGGGCGGGTGGACGCGCGTCGCTCGCCTATTATGAGACCTACGACCCCCGCTCGCTCGACCCGGCGCTCTCGACCGACGTGCCGACGGGCGAGATGGTGACGCTCGTGTTCGACGGGCTCACCCGGTTCGATCCCGACGGCAATCTCGGGCCCGGGCTCGCGGATCGCTGGTCCGTGAACCGGGACGGCCGGCGGTACGTGTTTCACCTGCGACCGGGCGTCAAGTTCCACGATGGGACCCCCCTCACGGCCGCCGACGTGCGTCAGAGCCTGCTGCGCGTGCTGGCGCCGGCGACCAGGGGCGGCCGTCCCTGGCCCCTCTACCCAATCGCCGGTGCAGAAGACTACGCGGCGGGGCGCGCCGGCGATGTGACGGGCATCCGGACGCTGGGCGACACCGCGGTCGCCTTCGAGCTCACCCAGCCACTGGCGATCTTTCCCAAGTTCCTCGCCATGCCGGTGGCGAGCGTCGTCCCGGCGCCGCCGCCCGCCGAGCTGGGCCAGCGCCCCGTGGGGACCGGCCCGTGGCGCTTCGTCGCCTGGCAACACGACGACTATCTCCTGTTCGCGCGGAACCCGCGGTACTGGGAGGGCCCGCCCGCCGCCGACACCCTCGCCGTGCGGATCATCCCCGAGCCGCTCACGCGCGCGGCCGAGTTCGAGGCGGGACGGCTCTCGGTCGTGGAAGTGCCGTTCGGCGAGACGGCGCGGTGGCGCCGTACGCACCCCGCCTGGCTGCTCGAGAAGCCCGCGCTGCGCGTCGTGTACGTGGCGCTCAACAACCGGCGGGGGCCGCTGCGGGACGTCCGCGTGCGGCAGGCGATCAATGCCGCGGTGAACGTCCCCGAGTTGCTCGCACGCGTGTACGGCGGGCGCGGCATCCTCGCCCGGGGCGCGATCCCACCGGGCCTCGCGGGGAGCGACACCGGCCGCCGCGGCTACGCTTACGATCCTGCGGAAGCGAAGCGGCTGCTCGCCGCCGCGGGCTATGGCGGCGGGATCGAGCTGCAGTTGTGGCGCGCCGCGGCGAACGTCGAGCTGTCGCGCGTCGCCCAGGCGATCCAGGCGCAGCTCGAGCCGGTCGGCGTGCGGGTGGAGCTGGTCGAGCGCGACGCGTCCAGCCAGCGCGAGGCGGCCCGCAAGGGGGAGACCGACATGGTAATCCTCGATTGGTGGGCCGACTATCCCGACGCCGACAACTTCCTCTATCCGCTGTTCTACTCGGGGAGCTTCGGCCCCGGCGGCAACTATGCGTTCTATTCGGACCCGGTCACGGATTCCCTCATCCTGCGCGCCCGCCGCACCACGGATGACGCCCGCCGCACCGATCTCTACCGCCGGATCGACGAGCGCGTGTTCCGCGCCGCACCGTGGCTTTATCTCTGGTTCCCGAAGGACCTCTGGGCCCGGCGGCCCGATGTGGCGGGATGGGACATCCCCGTCATCTTCAACGGCCAGCGCTGGACCCGAGCGCGGGTTGCGTCCCATTGATTCGCCTGGTCGGGCGCCGGCTGCTGGGGACGCTGCCCACCCTGCTCGGGGTTCTGGTCGTGGCGTTCCTCCTGTTGAACGTGGCGCCGGGGGACCCGGTAGCCGCCATGGTGGGCGAGCGCGCCGACGCGGCCACCATCGCCCGGCTCCGCGCCGAGCTGCGCCTGGACGATCCCCTGCCCGCCCGGTTCGGGCACTACGTGTGGGGCATCGTGCGCGGCGACCTGGGGCGCTCCTACATCACCGCGCGGCCGATCGCGCAGGACCTGAAGGAGCGCTTCCCCAAGACCGCGGAGCTCGCGCTCGCGGCGATGACGCTCGCCGCCCTCGCCGGCATCACCCTCGGCGTGCTCTCCGCGGTGCGGCCCGGCGGGGCGTTCGACCGGATCGCGATGCTGCTTTCCTATTTGGGCGTGTCGTTTCCCGTGTATTGGGTGGGACTGCTGTTGATCCTGGTATTCGCGGTGGCGCTCCGCTGGCTGCCGCCGTCGGGATCGGGGGGGCTGGCGTACCTCGTGCTCCCGGCGCTCACGCTCGGGATGCGCTCGATCGCGTTTCTCGGGCGCATGACCCGCGCCGCCATGCTCGACGTGCTGTCGAGCGACTTCATTCGCACGGCGCGGGCGAAGGGACTCGGCAGCCGGGCGGTGATCCTGCGCCACGGGTTCCGCAACGCCCTCATCCCGGTGATCACCGTGCTCGGCCTCGACACCGGCAACTACCTCACCGGCAGCATTCTCACCGAGACGATCTTCGGATGGCCGGGGCTCGGGCGCTACGTGCTGAGCGCGATCGAAAAGCGCGACCTTCCCGCCATCCAGGGGAGCATCTTGTTCATGTCGGTGGTCTTCGTGCTCGTGAACCTCGTGACGGACCTGCTCTATGCGAAAGCTGATCCTCGCATCGCTTACGATTAGCTCGACCCTCGCGGCCCAGGCGCCCGGGGGGCCGCCGCGCACCACGCCGCTGCGTGGCTCGCTCGAGCGGCGGCTGGCGCAGCTGCTCGACGTGCCGCCGTTCGATCGGGCGACCTGGGGCCTCTACGTGGTGGACGACCGCGGCCGGGTGCTGTACCAGCGCAACGCCGACCGCTTCTCCGTGCCCGCCAGCAACACCAAGCTGGTCGTGACCGCGGCGGCGACCGTGCTGCTGCCGCCAGAATACCGGGTGACGACGAGCCTGTACGTGAACGGGCGCGTGGACGCGGGCGTGCTGCACGGCGACCTGGTGCTGTACGGGCGCGGGGACCCGACGTGGTCCCAGCGCTGCTACTCGGTGGACACGCTCGCCCCCGGAGCGTGCGACTCCGCGTTCACGGCGATCGACGCCATCGCCGATTCCGTCCGCGCCCGGGGGCTCCGGCGGATCACGGGGAAGCTGGTCGGCGACGGCTCGTACTTCGAGCGGACGATCGTCCATCCCGGCTGGAACGCGTGGGACTTGAACTGGTGGTATGCGGCGCCCGTCTCCGGGCTGGGCTTCCACGACAACAGCGTGGATTTCAAGATCACGCCCGGGCCCGCGGTGGACACGCCCCCCGTGATCACGTGGTCCCCCGACCTCGCGCTGTTCACGTTCGAGAACCGTGCTCGCACCGTGCCGGCGGACTCGAGCTCCACGATCGGCGACAACTTCTTCCGCAAGCCCGGCACCCCGGACATCTGGGCCGAGGGCACGGTCGCGCTGGGGCGCAAGCCGACGACCGAGAGCTTCGCGCTGCCGGACCCCAACCTGTACGCGGCGCGCGCCCTGGCGGCGGCGCTGCTCCGCAAGGGCGTCGCGATCGAAGGCGGGGCGGCGGGCACCACCGATTCGCTCGCCTACCGCGGCGCCCGCTGCTGCGCGCCGCTCGTCGAGTACCGCGGCCGGCCGCTCCCGGACATCCTGTTCCCCATCCTCAACACGAGCCAGAACTGGTTCGCCGAGATGTTGCTCAAGATTCTGGGCCGGGAGATCAAGGGCGAGGGGTCGTGGGAGGCGGGGCTCGACGTCGAGCGGCGGTTCCTCGTCGATTCGGTGAAGCTCGACTCCACGGCGTTCGCGCTCGAGGACGGCTCGGGGCTCGCCGCGGGGAACCTGGTGACGCCGCACGCCTTCGCGCAGCTCCTGGCCTACATGCACCGCCATCCCAAGCGCGCGCCGTTCCTCGCCGCGTTGCCGCACTCGGCACAGCCCGGCTCGCTGCTCAAGCGCTTCGTGGCCACGCCGCTCGAGACACGGGTCATCGCGAAGACGGGGAGCATCGACCGGGTCAACAGCCTGTCGGGCTACATCGAGCGCCCCGACGGCCGCACCATCACGTTCAGCATTCAAGCGAACGCGCACGCGGTGCCATATCAGCAGATGCTGGCCCGGATCGATTCGATTGTCGTGGAGATTGGGAAGACGAAATAGAAGACCGTCTAGTCTTCCGTCTGCCCGAAGATCGCCATGTTCGAGCTGTGGCCCGGCTCGACCTTGGCCGCCGGGTTGATGAGGTGCACCGCGTGGTTCACGGCGATGGCGGCCTCGGCTGCGCCGGTCGCGATGAGCTTGAGCTTCCCCGGATAGGTCGTGATGTCTCCGGCCGCGAAGATGCCGACGATGTTCGTCTCCATCGTTTGCGTCACCTTGATCTCGCCCTTCTCGATCTCGAGCCCCCACTCGGCGATGGGGCCGAGCGCCGAGATGAAGCCGAGCTGCGGGACCACGCAGTCCACGGCGACGCGCTCTTCCTGCTTCGTCTTGTTGCTGAAGATCGTTGCGGCCTCGATCATGTCGCCGCCGTGGATCGCCTTCAGCTCCCAGAAGGTGCGCAGCTCCATCTTCCCCGCGGCGGCGAGCGCCTGCACCTGCTTCACCGTGGCGGCGTGGGCTCGGAACCCGTCGCGCCGGTGAATCATCAGGATCCACTGGGCGACGCCCTGGAGGTTCACCGCCCAGTCGAACGCCGAGTCGCCGCCGCCCACGAGCAGCACGCGCTTCCCGGTGAAGATCCTGGGGTCGAGGATGCGGTCGTGCAATCCCTTCCCGTACCAACGGTCCGCCTCCTTGAGCGGCAATTTGCGCGGCGTGAAGGCGCCGATCCCCCCCGCGATGAGCACGGTGCGCGACGGGTACTGGTCGGTTTCGGTGACGACGGTGAAGGCCGGTTTGCCGTTCTGCGACTCGCGCTTCAGGCCGATCACCTTCTGTCCGAGATGGACCGGGGCCTTGAACTGGAACGCCTGCTCGGCCATCCCCTTGACGAGGTCCTTGGCGAGCACCTTGGGGAAGCCGGCGACGTCGAAGATGTATTTCTCGGGATAGAGCGCCGTGAGCTGCCCCCCCACCTGGTCGAGGTTGTCGATCAAGCAGCAGGTCGCGCCGCGCATTCCGGCGTAGAAGGCGGCGAACAAGCCCGTCGGGCCGGCGCCGATTATGGTGATATCTTTGACTTCCTGCATTGGGGCGAACGTAATGGAAGACCCAGGGAGAAGGGAGAGGGGAGCGGGGGCGCAGGGTGAAGATCTACACCAAGACCGGGGATGAGGGGGAGACCGGCCTGTTCGGAGGCGCCCGCGTGCCCAAGGACGACGCCCGCGTCGCGGCGTACGGCGACGTGGACGAGTTGAATGCCGCGATCGGACTGGCGCGCGCGCTCGACCCACGGGACTTCGCCGACGCGCTGCTCCAGAGCATCCAGCGCGACCTGTTCACCATCGGAGCGGAGCTCGCGACCCCGGACCCGGACAAGCTCCACAAGGCGCTGGCACGGAGCGGGGCGGCGATCGGCCCGTCGGACGTCGCGGCACTGGAAGATGCGATCGACGAGCACGAAGCACGGCTCGCGCCTTTGAAGAACTTCATCCTGCCCGGTGGGGCGCCGAAGGCCGCCACGCTGCACCTCGCCCGCACCGTGTGCCGCCGGGCCGAGCGCACCAGCGTCGCGCTGTCCCGTCACCAGAACGTCAGTCCCGCGATCCTGCAGTACCTGAACCGGCTTTCCGATCTGCTGTTCGTCCTGGCCCGCGCGGCGAACGCGCAGGCCGGACACCCCGACGTCAAGTGGTGACGGTCCGCGTCCCCATCGCGGAGCAGCGCGACGCCTCCTACGACATCGTGATCGGTCGCGGGCTGCTGGGCGATCTCGCGGGGCTGGTGCGGTCTGCCTGCCCGGCAAGCCGCTACGCCGTGATCACGGATTCGCATGTCGGGAAGCTGTACGGCGCGCAGGTCGTGGCCCGGCTGCGCGACGCCACGTTGCCCGCCCAGCTGTTCGAGTTTCCCGCAGGGGAATGGAATAAGACGCGGGAGACCTGGGCGCTGCTCTGCGACCGCATGCTCGCAGCCCAGTTCGGGCGGGACGCGGCCGTGATCGCGCTCGGCGGAGGCGTGGTGGGCGACGTGGCCGGCTTCGTGGCCGCGACGTACCTGCGCGGCGTTCCCTACGTCCAGGTCCCGACCACCCTGCTCGCGATGATCGACTCCTCGATCGGCGGGAAGACGGCCGTGGACGTCCCCGCGGGGAAGAACCTGCTCGGCGCGTTCCACCAACCGCGGCTCGTCGTGGCCGATCTCGACGCCCTGGGCTCGCTCGCGCCCGCGCAGCTGGCCGCAGGCATGGCGGAGGCCGTCAAGCACGGCGTGATCGCCGACCGAGAGTACTTCGCCTTCCTGGAGCGAGAGTGCCCGACGGTCGCCAAGCAAGCCGCCCCCCCGGATGTCGTAGAGAGGCTGGTGCGGCGGTCGGTGGAGATCAAGGCCGAGGTGGTGGCCGCGGACGAGCGCGAGGCGGGGCGGCGGGCGATCCTCAACTTCGGCCACACGGTGGGCCACGCGATCGAGGCGACGGCGAAGTTCGACGTGCTGCACGGCGAAGCGGTGGGGATCGGGATGGCATACGAAGCGCGGCTCGCCGAGGCGCTGGGCGTCGCCGAGGCCGGGACGGCGCGCCGCATCCGCGGCCTGCTTGAGGGCTACGGCCTGCCCGTGGAGCTGCCGGACACGGCGACCGTTGACGGACTGGTCGCGGCGATGCAGCTCGACAAGAAGACGCGCGATGGGACCGTGCGGTTCGCGCTGCCGCGGGCCGTCGGGGTGATGTGCGGCGACCGCCAGGCCGGGTGGACCGTCACGGCGCCGGAGCGGGTGGTGCGGGAGGTGCTGGGTAGGGGGAAGGAGAGCGCCCAAACGAGGTAGGGGCGCAGCAGGCTGCGCCCCTACCGTACCGAGGTCGGGATTTCCAGTCAGAGCGGCTGGTGCTGCGCCCGCTGTTTCCGCACCCGGTAGATCCCGCGAGCGAGGATGAGCACGCCCACGACCGCGAGCGCGGTGCCGCTGTTCGTCCCGACGAGCGCGAGCGTGCCGGTCAGCCCGCCCACGATGAAGATCAGCCCGATGATGATGCTGGTCATGGCGCCCCCAAAGAAAAAAGGACCGGGCACGATACGGCGGCCCGCAGGGTCCGACCATGTCGCGCGTCACGTCCTGGAACTAATTACAAGCCGGTCAACAACTTCCCCACACGATTCCCACCTCTCCACACCACGGCCCCGACGCGTATCAACAGGCGATCAACACGAATTTCTCCACAGCGCCTGTGGATAGTGGACAAACGCTGCACTGGTGCAGTGCGCTAACGATTTGTGATGTGGAAAACGGCGGAGATTTGCACCATTGAGAGGTGATTCCTATATTGGCGCACCCCAACACCGTTTCAACTCGTCCACCGTCGGAGCCCTAGCTATGGCGCGGTCGAACGGAGGTAAGGCGAAGGCGTTCTTTCGTGCCAATCCTTCCGGCGCCTTCGACCAGTACCTCCAAGACATCCAGAAGCTGCCCCTGATCAAAGACCCCGCGGAGGAGCGCCGGCTGGCGCGGCGGGTGCAGCGGGGCGATGAAAAAGCCGCCGAGCGCCTCGTGACAGCCAACCTCCGATTCGTCATCTCCTACGTCAAGAAGTATCAGGGTCACGGTCTCGATCTCTCCGAGCTGGTCGCCATCGGAAACGAAGGGTTGCTCAAGGCGGTGAAGAAGTTCGATCCCGACCAAGGTGTGAAGTTCATCTCGTACGCGGTGTGGTGGGTGCGGCAGGCGGTGCTGAAGGCGTTGGCCGAGCAGACCCGCAGCGTCCGCATCCCGTTGAACCAAAACTCGCAGCTGATCCGCATGAGCCGCACCGAGACGTACCTGTCGCAGGAGCTCGGTCGCGAACCCACCGACGACGAAATCGCCCTGGCCCTCGAAGACACCGTTGAAAACGTCCGCACCGCGCGCCGCATGACGGCCGCCGAGTTGTCGCTCGACGCCCCCGTGGATCGCACCGACAAGGACGCCGCCACGCTGGGCGAGCGGTTCGCCGGCCAGGAGGGCGGCGAGATCGAGGAGAAGACCGACGGCAAGCTGATGCGTGAGTTCATCGACCGCATCTTCCAGAAATACCTCACTCCCCGCGAGCGGAAGATCCTCTACCTCTACTACGGCCTCGAAGAAGGCAGCGAGGCGATGACGCTCGAGAAGATCGGGGCGCTGATGGGCGTCACGCGGGAGAGAATCAGGCAAATACGGGAACGGGCATTCGAGAAGCTGCGCGAATCCCCGGATGGCAGGGCGCTCAAGGGGTTCTGGAGGGCGGCGTAAAGACCAGGCGGGTAGACGGATAGACGGGTAGCGGTAGCTAGTTCGCAGTGGCCAGGGGTGCTTTTCCTGGCCACTTTGCGTTCCTACCGACCGCTCGCCGTCTACCCGTCTACCCGTCTATACTATGTCACTATGGCCCGCGAGCTTCCCATCTTCCCTCTTCCGATCGTCCTGTTCCCCGGGGCTCCCCAACCGCTGCACATCTTCGAGCCGCGCTACCGGCAACTCCTCGTCGACTGTCAGGACGGGGACCGGCGCTTCGGGATCGCCTACGTTGCTCCGGACCGCGCGCCCGCGGCCGATCCGGCGCCGAGCGCGGGCGACGTTGGCTGTGTGGCGCTGATTCGCTCGATTCAGCCGCTCCCCGACGGGCGGTCGAACATTCTCGCGGTGGGCGAGCGGCGCTTCGTGCTGCGACGCTGGGTCGAGCGCGAGCCGCCCCGCCCCTACCAGGTCGCCGAGGTGGAGGAATTCGACGACGAACCTGTCGAGCCGGCCGAAGCGGCGGCGCTCGCCGCCGACGTGCGCACCGGATTCGCCCGCCTGGCGCGGGCGCTGGACGTGCTCACGGAGCGCGCCGAGGACGAGATCGAGCTGGCGCCCGACCCGCAGCTGTTGTCCTTCCAAGTCGCGGCCGCGCTGGAGCTCGACGCGGCGGCGAAGCGGGCGTTGCAGGCGAGCCGCAGCACCACACTGCGACTGCGCCAGCTGGCCGCGGTGCTGGGGCCGCTCGCGACCGACGCCGAGCGCCGCGCGGCCGTGCGCCGTCGGGCCAAGGGCAACGGTCGCGGCGGGCGGCATCCCCAGATCGAGCACACCACGTGACCCCCCCCTCCCAGTCTGATTCGCTCGTCGACGCGCTCGCGGGTATCGTCGGCGCCCGGCACGTGCGGACCGCGCTGCCCGAGCGCGTGACCTACGCCCGTGACGGGCTCCCCACGCACCGCCGCGTCCCCGGGGTCGTCGTTCTCCCCGGACAGCGCGACGAAGTGATCGCCGTCGTGCGCCTGCTCGCGACCCTCGGAGTGCCGCTCGTGCCGCGGGGGGCGGGCACCGGGCTGTCGGGCGGCGCGCTCGCCGACGGGGACGCCGTGCTGATCGTCCTCACGCGGCTGAACCGCATTCTCAAGATCGACCCCCGGAACCGCCTCGCCGTGGTCGAGCCCGGCGTCGTGAACGTGCGGCTGTCGGCCGCCGCCGCGCCGCATGGGCTGCACTATACGCCCGACCCCTCGAGCCAGACGGCCTGCACCATCGGCGGCAACGTCGCGGAGAACTCCGGCGGGCCGCACTGCCTCAAGTACGGCGTGACAGTGAACCACGTGCTCGCGCTCGAGGTCGTGCTCGCGGACGGTCGCGTCGTCGAGCTCGGCAGTCCGGGCGGCGAGCCATGGGGGCCGGACCTCGTCGGGCTGTTCGTCGGCTCGGAGGGCAACTTCGGCATCGCGACCCGCATCACCGTGCGCCTGCTCCCGGTGCCGCGCGCGATTCGCACGCAACTGGCCGACTTCGACTCGCTGCGCACCGCGGGCGAAGCCGTCTCGGCCGTCATCGCGAGCGGCATCGTGCCCGCCGCCCTCGAGATGATGGATCAGTCCTGCATCCGCGCAGTCGAGGATTCGGTGTACGCCGCCGGCTACCCCCGCGACGCCGCCGCCGTGCTGCTCGTGGAGCTCGACGGTGGCTCGGACGCCGCGGTCGAGGCCGACGCGGCGACCGTGGCGGAGATCCTCCGGAGCCACGGGGCGCGGGCGGTGCGCACCGCGGCCGACGCAGCGGAGCGGGAGCGGCTGTGGCTCGGCCGAAAGAAGGCGTTCGGCGCGATGGGCCGGTTGTCGCGCGACCTCGTGGTGCAGGACGCCGTCGTGCCCCGCTCCGCCCTCCCCGACGTGCTCGAGACGATCGGGGGGATCGCCGCCCGGTACGGCCTCACGGTCAGTAACGTGTTCCACGCGGGGGACGGCAACCTCCACCCCAACATTTCGTTCGACGGCCGCGTGCCGGGGCTCAAGGCCCGCGTGGACGCCGCCAGCGGCGAGATCATGACCGCCTGCATCGCCGCCGGCGGCACGATCACGGGGGAGCACGGCGTGGGACTCGACAAGCTGCGCTACATGCCGCTCATCTTCGACGGCGACTCGCTCGCCGCGATGCGTGCCGTGCGCCGCGTGTGGGACCCCGAGGAGCGGGTGAATCCGGGGAAGGTCGTCCCGATCCACGCGTGCCGGGAATGGTACGGAAATCGGAACGCGGAAGCCCCATGAGCCTCGTCGACCGCGTCCGCGCCCTGCTCGGCAGCGACGCCGTGGATCTCGCCGCGACGCCCGACGGCGTGCCGCGCGTCGCCCCCGCCTCGCCCGACGCCGTGGCGCTGCTGCTCGGCACCGCGCGGGAAGAAGGATGGCGCCTGCGCGTCGAAGGCGCGGGCACCTGGCTCCCGGCGGACGCGCCCGCCGACCTCGCCCTCACGACGCGCCGGCTGGACAAGATCCCGGCGATCGAGCCGCAGGACCTCTCCGCCACCGCCGAGGCAGGGATCGGCTGCGACGTGCTGCGCCAGCAGCTCGCGGACCGCGGCACCTGGCTGGCGCTCGATCCGCCGGGACTCGCCGGCCGCACGCTCGGCTCGGTGGTGGCGACGGCGAGCTCGGGCCCGCTGCGTCAGGGGTTCGGCGCGGTGCGGGATCACCTGCTCGGCGTCACGTTCGTGACGGGGGACGGCCGCGTGGTGCAGAGCGGCGGCAAGGTCGTGAAGAACGTGGCGGGCTACGATCTCACGAAGCTCGAGGCGGGCGGCTTCGGTGCGTTCGGCGTGATCGTGCTCGTCCACCTGCGGCTCCGCGCCCTGCCCCGCGCCGACCAGACGCTCGTGCTCGAGGGGACGCGGGAGGACCTGACACAGGTCGCCGAGGACATCGCCGCGGCGGGGCTGCAGCCGGCCGCGCTCGAGCTCATGTCGCCGGCGCTGGCACGCCGCGAGCGCTGGGCGCTCGCGGTGCGGTTCGCGGGGTCGGCGGCGCTCGTCGCCGCGGATGAGGCGGGGCTGCGCGCGGCCACCGGCGGGCGCTTCACGGCGTTGCGGGCCGACGAAGCGCATGGCTGCTGGATGCGCGCGGCGGAAAGCTTCGCCACCCGCCCCGTCACCTTCCGCGTCGGCGGCCTCCCGGACTCGAGCGACGAGCTCCTCGACCTGCTGCAGCACCAAGTGGGCGACGAGTGGGTGTCGGCGAGCCCGGGCGTCGGAGCGATCCGCTGGGGCGGCGAGACGACGGTCGACCGGCTGCGGCGGCTGCGCCGCACGCTCGCCGGGCTCGAGGTACCGCTCACCGTCGAGCGCGCCGCCTGGCCGCTGCGGGCGGCGGTCGGGCACTTCGGCGCCTATCGCGAGGGCGCCGGTCCTCTGATTGCGGGCCTGCGCCGCACGTTCGATCCCGGCGAGGCCTTCGTGGTGGCGGTCGAAGGAACGGAATGACCGATCGGGCTGGGTTCGCGGCGCTCGACCCGTGCGTCCACTGCGGCTTCTGCCTCCAAGCCTGCCCCACGTTCCTCGCCACCGGCGACGAGGCCGACAGCCCGCGGGGCCGGATCGAGCTGATGCGCGCCCTCGAGGCGGGCGAGCTCGCGCCCGACGACCCCTGCGTCGCCCTCCACCTCGACCGCTGCCTCGGCTGCCGCGGCTGCGAGCCCGTGTGCCCGTCCGGTGTGGGGTACGGGCGCGGGCTCGAGACGGCGCGCGCGCTGCTCGCCGAGCACCGGAGGGGGGGCGTATCGCCCCTCGCCCGCCTGGCGCTCGCGGCGTTGACAGGCTCGGGCGTGTCGCCGGTCGTCTACCGGCTCGCGCGACTGCTCCGCGCTTCGGGACTGCCGCGACGGCTCGCCGGGTGGAGCCGGATCGGCTTTGCGATGGGGATGCTGGCGGCAACAAAGCCGGTTAGGCGGTTAGGCGGTTGGGCGGTTCGACGCGCCGCGGATACACTAACCACCTCTCCGCCCAACCGCCTGACCGTCTGGCTGTTTCGGGGCTGCATCATGGACGGCCTTTTCTCCCACGTGCACGACGCGACCATTCGCACCCTCGAGGTGAACGGCTACGCCGTGCGCGAAGCGCCGGGGCAGGTGTGCTGCGGCGCGCTGCACGCGCACGCGGGGCTCCCGCACGAGGCCCGCACGCTCGCGCGCCAGAACCTCGCGGCGTTCGGGCAAGGGGGAGCGGACGAGCCCATCGTCGTGAACAGCGCCGGGTGCGGGGCGATGCTGAAGGACTACGGCCACTTGCTGGGCGACGACGGCGGGGGCGCGTTTGGCGCCCGCGTCAAGGACGTCACCGAGCTCCTCGCGGCGCGGGGGCCGCGCCCGGGGGCGCCACTCGACGTCACCGTGGCGTACGATCCTCCCTGCCACCTGCTGCACGCGCAGCGCATCGCGGAGCCGCCGCACCAGGTGCTGCGTGCCATCCCCGTGCTGCGCGTGACGAGCACCGCGGACGCCGCGCAGTGTTGCGGCAGCGCGGGATTGTTCGCGCTGGTGGAGCCCGCGATGTCGCGCGCCGTGCTCGCCCCCAAGCTCGCCTCGCTCAAGGCGGCCCGGCCGCAGGTGGTGGCGACGGGGAACCCCGGCTGCGTGATGCAGCTCGGGGCCGGTCTCGCCGCGGCGGGCATCCCGGCCGCGGTGCGCCATCCGGTCGAGCTGCTCGACGAGTCGTACCGAACGGCGGGTTATTATGCTTGAACGCACTATGGTCGAAGGAGCCTCGAACCTGTTCCGCCTCGAGCCGGGTAGCGTCGCGCCACCGTTCGTGGCGGCGCTGCGGAGCGGCGCGTTGCTGGCTCGCGTCGACGCGGCGGTGCTCACGCTCGCGGGGCCCGGGGCCGTCACGTGCGTCCAGGGGCTGCTCACGAACGACATCGAGCAGCCGGGCGACGGCGCCTTCGTGTACGGCGCGTTGCTCACGCCCAAGGGGATGATCGTCGTGGACGGTTGGGCCGGGCGACTCGGCACGACCGTGAGCTACACCGTACCCGCGGAAGGGCGTGAGCGCGCGCTCGGCATCTTCACGCATTCCGTGCCGCCGCGGCTCGCACGCGTGAGCGACCGTACGCCCGACGTCGCGGTCTATCGCCTCGCGGGCCCGCGGGCCCTCGCCATCGCCGCCACCGCGGGACTCGGCGTTCCGCCGGCGCCGGGTCGCATGCTCGAAGACTCCCCCCCCGGCGTCCAAACCGCGCGCGGGGGCGACGCCGCGCCGTTCGTCGTGCAGCTCACCGCGCCCCCGCCCGAGGCCGCCGCCCTCGCCGTCCGGCTCGTCGCGGCCGGCGCCGTGGAGGCCGACCCGGTCGCCCTCGAGCTCGCCCGCATCCTCGCCGGTTGGCCGCGGCTCGGCGCCGAGGTGGACGAGAAGACGATTCCGCAGGAAGTGCGCTACGACGAGATCGGCGGCGTGTCGTATACGAAAGGGTGCTACACCGGCCAGGAGACCGTGGCGCGGCTCCACTTCCGGGGTCACACCAACCGCCAGCTGCGCGGCCTCCTGTTCGACGTCGAGCCGCCCGCCGCGCCGGCGGACGGCTGGAGCGCCGTCACGCATCTGGACCGCGACGTGGGTCGCGTCACGAGCGTCGCGTGGGTGCCGGAGCCGGGCGCGGCGGTGAGCGGCGGAGGACGCTGGGTCGGCCTCGCGGTGATCCGCGGGGAAGTCACCCCCGGGGCGATGGTGCGCGCCGCCGGCCGGGACGCGCGGGTCGTGGACCTGCCCTTCGTCCTGCCGGCGGTCGGTCCCGCCTGAAAACGAAAAGCCCGGGAGGTGGTCCCGGGCATCGTCACTGCGCTGGCCGCGTCGCTTACGGCTTCTTCTTGGGCGCGGGCTTCGCGGCGGGTGCGGCCGGAGCCATCTTCTTCGAGGTGTCAGCCATCATCGCGTGCGACGTGTCGCTCATCATCATGTGCGACGTGTCCTGCGTCATCTGACCCTGCGCGGCCGGCTGCTGCTGCGGCTTGGAACACGCGCCAAAGGCCACGACGGCGAGGACCATTGCAAGACGCTTCATGCGTACTCCTGATGGAAGTGGCGGTTAACGGGGGCGTTCGGCGGGGGAAAACCTAGCGTGGGGACCCGGGGAGTCAAGGGCGCTGGATGCGCGACGGACCGCCGCAGCTTTCTCGCGTGGCTCGGCAGTCTGCCGCTGCTGCAACGGTACAGCTCCCCCTCCCACTCCCTCTCCCCCTCCCCCCCTCCGGCTGTCACCATCGACGCGACGCCCACGGCGCTGTATCAGCAGCCGGACGGCCGCAACAACCTCGTCCGCATCACCGTCACCGGGCTCGAGGCGCCTGCGGGGCGCGCCCGCGTGACCGATCGCCGCGGGACGCTCGTCGGCACCGCGGGGCTGCTCCCCACCGCGCCGTCCCCGGGCGCGCCGGCCGCGTTCGCGGGCGAGGTCTGGATCCCGCTGTCCCAGCCCGGCGAGTTCCAGATCGATCTCGAGGTCGGCAAGCAACGAGTCGGCCGCCGGCGCGTGCGGCTCGCCCCGCCGCGCCGCTGGACCCTGTACTGGCTCTCTTCGAGCCACACCGACGTCGGCTACACCGACCGGCAGGAGCGCTGCCTCGAGGTGCACCGCGCGAACCTCGACGCGGCGCTCGCGCGACTCGCCGACCATCCCGAGTACCGCTGGACCGCGGAGTGTGCTCTCCAGGTGCTGTCCTACGTCGAGAACCGGTCCCCGGCGGCCGGCCAGACCCTCGCCCAGGCGATCCGCGACGGCAAGGTGGGCTTCTCCGCCCTGTTCGCCAACCTGCTCACGGGGATCCTCGACCACGAGACGCTCGCCCGCGCCGTGTGGCCCGCCGGCTGGTTCGCGCGCGAGCAGGGCCTCGGGTTCCGCACCGCGCAGATCGCCGACGTTCCGGGGCAGGTCGCGACGCTGCCGACCCTGCTCGCCGCCAGCGGCGTGCGCTACCTCGTGAGCGGCGTGAACCCCGAGCGCGCCGTGCCGCTCCTCTCGCCCGCCGACGGCGCGAGCGCCCAGCTGGCGGGCGCATGGACGAGCTACCCCCAGCTCTACTGGTGGGCGGGGCCGGACGGGAGCCGCGTGCTCCACTGGCGCAGCTACGGCTACGGCGACGCGTTGCGCTTCGGGTTCGACGTGGACGCAGGCGAGATGGGGCGCCGGCTTTCCGATTGGCTGCTCACGCACCCCGTGCTGCTGTCGCCCGACTATCCCTACGACGTCGCCCTGCTGCACGGCGCCGTGGGAGACAACGGGCTGATGGACGAGCGCCTGGTCGCGAACCTCGAAGAGTTCAACCGGCGTTACGCGTTCCCCCGCCTCGTGCCCGGGCGGGCCGAGGACTTCTTTCGGGAAGTGGAGCGGCGTTGGGGCGCGACGCTACCGGTGCGGCGGGGAGACAGCGGCACGTACCGGGAAGACGGCGCCGCCTCGACGGCGGCCGAGCTGGCGCGCTATCGGGCCGCCCAGCTCGCCGCGCGGGCCGCGGAGCTGCTGGCGCTATGGGACGAGAAGACAGAGCCCACGGACGGCGGCGCGGCCGGGCGCATCGCGCATCGGGCCGAGGAGCGGCGCCGAATGTGGCGCGACCTGCTGCTGTTCGGCGAGCACACCTGGGGATCGGCGGCGAGCGGGTCGGATCCCGACGGGGCCGAGACGGTGGCGCAGTGGCGGGAGAAGCGGCGCTTCCTGGACGGCGCCGCCGCTGCCGCGGGTGCCCAGGTCGGGGCTGCGCTGCTCCGGATCGGCCTGAGCACCGGGGGCGGGGGTGGCCCCGGGCGCGTCGTGTTCAACGCCTCGAGCTGGGCGCGGAGCGACGTGCTGCGAGTGCCCAACGGCGCTGGCCGGCGGCTGGTGCACGACGGCCGCGACTGGCCTGCCGTGGATCTGCCCGACGGCTCGGCCCTGGTGGTCGCGCGCGACGTCCCGGCGCTGGGCTACGTGGCGCTCGCGGAGAGCGAGCGGGCGGCGAACCCGCCCCGCGACGACGGCACGGCGCTCGAGGCCCAAGCGGGACGCTTCCACGTGGTCCTCGACCCCGCGAGCGGCGCCATCCGCTCGCTCACGACGGGAGACGGCAGGGAGCGCGTCCGGCCGACCAGTTGGCCGGGGGGGGGGCTGAACCAGCTCGTGTACGTGCGGGGCGGGCGACACAGCGCGCTCTGGACCGAGCCGTCCCGGGAATTCCTCCGCGCCGCACCCGACCTCACGGTCAGCCAAGCGCAACTGGTGTCGGCGCGCCGCGAGCGGCTGCCGGGGATCGGGGTGCAGCTCGTCGTGCAGCGCAAGGTCGAGGGCGCGGGCGACGTCACGTCGGTCGTGACGCTGTACGACGAATTGCCGTGGCTTGACGTCGAGAACCGCATCACCAAGCCCGCCACGCTCGAAAAGGAGGCGCTGTACGTCGCGTTCCCGTTCGCCCTCACCCGGCCCACGGTCGAGGTGGAGGTGCCGCTCGGTCGGATGACGGTGGACCGCGACCAGCAGCGGGGCGGCTGCCGGGACTGGTACGCCCATGCGCACTGGGTGTGGCTGCACGACGCCGCGGACGGGATGCTCTGGAGCGGCCCGGACACCCCCCTGCTCACGCTGAACGACATCTTCCGGGGCCAGTGGCGCCGCACGCTTGAGCCCGACGGCACGCTGTTCGCGTACGTCCTCCACAACTACTGGCCGACGAACTTCGCGGCGCGCCAAGGCGGCGATGTGACGTGCCGGTTCCGCCTCTCGCCGCTGGCGGCGGGCGGCGATCCCGCGGAGCCGGTGCGACGTGGCTGGGCCGCGTGCGACCCGTTGTACGTGAGCGCGCCGTACGCGAGCGCGGGGTCGGGCCGCCTCCCCCGCAAGGACTCGGGTCTCTTCGTCGCGGATCCGGGCGTCGCCGTGGTGGGCGCGAAGCCGGCGGACGACCGCTCGGGCGCCGTGGTGAAGCTGCTCGACGTGACCGGTGTCGCGCGCCCGGTGGCGGTCCGGCCCGGGGCCTACGGGTTCCGGGCCGCGCGCCGCGCGAACTTCGTGGAGAACAACGGCGACCCGGTGCCCATCGCAGCGGACGGGCGCGCCACCCTCGAGCTCCCCGCGTGGGGCGTCGGGGCGCTGCGACTCTTTACATCGCGGGAGCGGGCCGGTTAACTATGGACCTATGACCAAAGCGACTACGCTGGGCGAGCTGCACCAGACCGAATGGGCGAGCGACGCCCGCATCCGCCGCACCGTGAAAGACGAGATGCGGGAGAACCTGATCTGCCTGCTCGAGAACGGCTCGCCCCTGTTCCCCGGCATCCTGGGCTACGAGGACACCGTCATCCCGCAGCTCGTCAACGCGGTCCTGTCACGCCACAATTTCATCCTGCTGGGGCTGCGCGGCCAGGCGAAGAGCCGCATCCTGCGCCAGCTCGTCACGCTGCTCGACGAGGAGATCCCGATCATCGCCGGGAGCGAGGTGAACGACAATCCGTTCGCCCCCATCTCGAAATTCGGCCGCGAGCTCGTGGCCGAGCTGGGCGACCGCACGCCGGTGGCGTGGCTGCCACGCGATTCGCGCTACGTGGAGAAGCTCGCCACCCCGGACGTCACGATCGCCGACATCATCGGGGACGTGGACCCGATCAAGGCGGCCCGCGGCGGGCACCTGCTGTCCGACGAGCTGACGATGCACTTCGGCCTGCTGCCGCGCGCGCACCGCGGGGTCTTCGCGATCAACGAGCTGCCCGACCTCGCGGGGAAGATCCAGGTGGGGCTGTTCAACATCATGCAGGAAGGGGACGTCCAGATCAAAGGCTATCCGGTCCGGCTGAACCTCGACGTGGCGCTCGTGTTCACGGCGAACCCGGAGGATTACACGGCGCGCGGCAAGATCATCACCCCCCTGAAGGACCGGATCGGGTCGGAGATCGGGACCCACTACCCGCACACCGTCGAGCTGGGCGGCGCGATCACGCGCCAGGAGTCGTGGCTCGAGCGCAACGGCCGGCCGCTGAAGCTCCCGGACTTCATGCTCGAGCTGATCGAGCGCATCGCGTTCGAGGCACGCGAGGACAAGCGGGTGGACCGTCGCAGCGGGGTGTCCCAGCGCCTGCCGATCAGCGTGCTCGAGAACGTCGTCTCCAACGCGGAGCGGCGCTCGATCGTCACCAAGGAGAAGACGGTCGTGCCGCGCGTCTCCGACGTCTACGCCGCGCTCCCCGCCATCACGGGGAAGCTCGAGCTCGAGTACGAGGGCGAGCTGCAGGGCCCCGAGGTCATCGCGAAGGACCTGATCCGGCGCGCCGCGGGCAAGACCTTCGAGGCACGGGTCGGCGGCGCCAACGTGGATGACATCGTCCACTGGTTCGACGAGGGCGGCGCGCTGAAGATCTCGATGGACGAGCGCTCGGAGACCTGCCTCAAGGGCTTCAGCGTGGTCCCGGGGCTGCTCGGCTTGATCGACGAGGTGGGCCTCGCGGCCAAGAAGGATCCCGGCACCATGGTGGCCGCGTCGGAGCTGGTGCTGGAGGGCCTCGTCGCCGAGAAGCGCATCTCACGCAGCGAAGAGCTCGGCTACACCCGCGTGCGGGGAGAGTCGAAGGGGCCGGGCTACGGGAAGACGGGAGGGAGCGGAGGGCCGAATTTGTTCCAGTAGTGATAGCTGATAACTGACGACCGACGACCCTCAGGAGTATCTTCCCTTTCCGGACCCCTTCCGGAGTGCTCATGGGCAAGCTCGTCGCCAGCGCCGTCCTCGTCGTCATCGCGTTTTCGCTCCTGCTCTCGGCCGCCACCGTTCGCTCTCAGCGACCCGGTCCCATCGCCAACCTGCTCCGCTTCGCGGGCTACGGCGTGGCGATCCTTGGCCTGCTGGTGGCGGTCGGGTCCACCATGGTCGTGATCGACCCGGGCGAGGTGGGCGTGCGACACGCCTTCGGCTACGTGGACCCGTCGCCCTTGCTCGCCGGGATCCGCTTCGTGCCGCCCTGGTCGTCGATCGAGCGCTACTCGACCCGCGAGGAGCAATGGCCCACGCGCGGCGAGCAGATCGAAGCGATCGAGGCGCTCTCGAGCGAGCAGATGGGGATGCACGTCGAGGTGTCGATTCGCTGGCAGATCGATCCGATGCAGGCCCCCAAGATCTTCACCGAGATCGGGGACGAGGATCAGATCCGCGGAGCCGTGCTCAACGCGATCCGCAAGGGCGTCCGCGACGGCATGGTGCAATTCTCGATCAACGACATCTCCAAGCGCACGCAGATCGCGACGACGATGGAAGGGCTCGTGGACTCGGCGCTCGTCACCACGCCGCGCGCCGGCGGCGGCAAGTTCCGCATCGCCACCGTCACCGCCTTCTTCCTGCGCGACCTGCAGCCGCCCGCCCAGGTGGTCCAGGCGATCAACAACAAGATCGCCCAGGAGCAGCAGATCGAGACGGAGCGCCACCGCGTCGAAGTCGCCCGCCTTCAGACCGAGCAGCAGCGGCTCCTGAACCAGACGCTCTCGCCCGAGGCCCTCACCAAGCAGTGGATCGAGGTGTTGCACGACATGAAGAGCTCGGGCAACCTGATCATCTTCGTCCCGACCGAGGGTGGGCTGCCGTTGCTCAACATCGGCGACCTGCGCAAGAACCTGAAGCCTTGAGATGCCGCCGCCCGTCATCACCATCACCCGCCAGTACGCCGCGGGCGGCTCCGATGTCGCGCGCCTCGTGGCTGCCGCCCTCGACTGGACGGTGATCGACAACGAGTTCGTGGACGAGGTGGCGCGGCGCGCGGGGCTCGCGCCCGAGGAGGTCGCCGAGCGGGACGAGCGGGCGCCGGGGCTGCTCGAGCGGCTCGCCAGAACGCTCGCGGTCGGGTCCCCCGAGCTGTTCATGACCGCGCCCGCGGTACCGCGCGTCGAGCCGGACGAGGCCGCGATCGTCAAGATGACGGAGCGCGTGATCGCCGAGGCGGCGGCGCACGGGCGCGCGGTCCTGGTGGGCCGGGGAGCGCAGGCGCTCCTCGCCCAGCGTCCCGACGCGTTGCACGTGTACGTCGTCGCCTCGAAGCCGTGGCGTATGCAGCTCGCCGTGCGGCGCCTCGGCGCGGATCCCGCCACCGCCGAGCGCGTCGTGGACGACACCGATCGGCAGCGCGATCAGTACGTGAAGACGTACTACGGGCGGCAGCGGCAGGACCTCGGCAACTACGATCTGGTCGTGAATACGGAGCGGTTGTCGACCGAAGGGGCGGCGCAGCTCATCGTGGCGGAGGCGCGCCGGAGAAAATGGAGCTGAGGGCCGGGGCCCGGTGGGGGGCGTTGACGGCGGGTCTGGTGCTGGGATGCTGGCGCGGTCCGGCGCTGGCGCCCGAGCCGCCGCTGGCGGTGATCCCGTTCGACCCGTATGGCGGCGCGATCTACGTGCCGGCGGTGATCAACGGCGACTCCGCCTGGCTGATGCTGGACACCGGTCTCTCGCGCACCGGGCTCGATCGGGATTGGGCCGGACTGATCCACGCCGCTCCCGTCGCGACGGCCGGGCAAGTCGCGGAAACCGCGTCGGCGGTCGTCGAGACCATTCGGCTCGGCGATATCGAGCTGCCGGACCATCAGGTAGCCCTCTACCCCCTGCGCGGATTGAGTGAAGCGAGCGGGCGGCTGCTGCAGGGCCTCCTGGGACACGACCTGCTGCAGCGCTTCACGATCGAGATCGACTACCCGCAACGGCGCGTGCGGTTGTTCGACCCGGCGCGGTACCATTACGCGGGCCCGGGAGCCGCGATTCCGTTCACGCCGGACGCCGATCGGCCGCTGCTCCGCGCGTCCGTGAAGATCCGGGGCCGACCTCCCATCCCCGCCCGACTGCTGCTCGACACGGGGGCGTCCGGCCTCTGCATGATTCTGACCGCGCCGTTCGTGGAGCAACACGGGCTCGCCGGCCTGTCGCCCGCCATCGAGACACCCATCGGCACCGGGCTGGCGGGCGAGCTGCACGGCACGATCGCGCGCGTGCAGGAACTGCGACTCGGCGCCGTGAAGGTTCCCTCCCCCACCACCGGCCTGGGCGGCGAGCGCAAGGGGTTCCTGGCGCGGACGGACATCGATGGCGTGATCGGCAACGCCGCGTTCGAGGGGTCGCGGCTGATCGTCGATTATGCCCGGCGTCGCGTCATCGTCGAGGCCGGAGCCGCACCCCGGTCACGCTGCGACTACGACACGAGCGGCCTGCGGCTGGTCGCCCGGGGACCGGGGCTGAGCCGCCTCGTGGTCGACTACGTGGTCCCGGGGAGCCCGAGCGCGGCCGCCGGGATCCGGGCCGGCGACGAGGTGCTGCTGATCGACGGACGCGCCGTGGCGGGGGCGAACCTGAGCGACGTCCGGACGGTCCTCCGTGTCGACGGCGTGGTCCGCCGGCTCGTGCTGCGCCGTGACTCGGATACCATGCAGGTGGCGCTCAAGCTGCGGCGCTTGCTGTGACAGCACCCGCCTAGCGTCGCGGGTAGCCCACTGCCGCCAGGACCGCGGCGATCTCGTCGAGAGTCGTGGGATCGTCGATGGTGGGCGGCACGCGGTACTCCGTCCCGTCCGCGATCCTCTTGACGGTGCCGCGCAGGATCTTGCCGGAACGGGTCTTGGGGAGCCGCTGCACCACGACCGCTATCCGGAACGCCGCGACGGGACCGATCCGCTCCCGCACCATGCCCACGACCTCGTCCGCGATGGCCGCGGCCGGACGCTGCACGCCCGCTTTGAGGACGACGAGTCCCAGCGGGATCTCCCCCTTGATCTTGTCGGCGACGCCCACGACCGCGCACTCGGCCACGTCGGGATGCGAGGCGAGGACCTCTTCCATGGCGCCGGTGGACAGCCGGTGGCCCGCCACGTTGATGATGTCGTCGGTGCGGCCCATCACCCAGAGATAGCCGTCCGCGTCCTTGTAGCCCGCGTCGGCGGTGAGGTAGTAGCCGGGGTACCGGCTCACGTATGACCGCACGTAGCCCTCGTCGTTGTGCCACAGGGTCGGCAGGCAGCCGGGAGGCAACGGCAGCCGGATCACGATGTTCCCCGTCTGGCCGGGGGGGAGCTCCTGCCCGTCCTCCCCCAGGACGCGCACGTCGTAGCCCACGACGGCCTTGGCGCACGAGCCCGGCTTCACCGGGAGCATCCCCAGCCCGACGCAATTCACGCCGATCGGCCACCCCGTTTCCGTCTGCCACCAGTGGTCGATGACGGGAACGCCCAGCCGCTGCTCCGCCCAGTGGAGCGTGTCGGGATCGCAGCGCTCGCCGGCGAGGAAGAACGTCCGGAACCGAGCGAGATCGTAGCGCCGCACGTGCTCGCCCGTGGGATCGTCGCGCTTGATGGCGCGGATCGCCGTCGGCGCGGTGAAGAACACGCTGACGCGGTGCTGCGAGATCACCCGCCAGAAGGCGCCGGGATCGGGCGTGCCGACCGGCTTGCCCTCGTACAGCACCGTGGTGTTCCCATTGAACAAGGGGCCGTAGACGATGTAGGAGTGGCCGACGGCCCAGCCGAGATCGGACGCGGCCCAATAGACCTCGCCGGGCTCGACGCCGTAGATGTGCGTCATGCTCCACTTGAGCGCGACGAGGTGGCCGCCGTTGTCGCGCACGACGCCCTTGGGCATCCCCGTCGTGCCCGACGTATAGAGGATATAGAGCGGATCCGTCGCGGCGACGGGCACGCACTCCGCGGGCTGCGCCGCCGCCATGAGCTCCGACCAGTCGTAGTCCCGCCCGGCCACGAGCGGCGCCCGCTCCTCGGGGCGCTGGAGGATGATGCAGGAGCGCGGCTTCCCCGAGGCGAGCTCGATCGCCTTGTCGAGCAGCGGCTTGTACGGCACGACGCGGTTCACCTCGATGCCGCACGAGGCGGAGACGATCAGCGTCGGCTCGGCGTGGCTGATGCGGGCCGCCAGCTCGTGCGACGCGAACCCCCCGAACACGACCGAATGGATCGCGCCGATGCGCGCGCACGCCAGCATCGCGACCACCGCTTCCGGGACCATGGGCATATAGATGATCACCCGGTCGCCGGTTCGGACACCTTGACCTCTCAGGACGCCGGCAAAGCGGGCGACCTCGTCACGCAGCTCCCGATACGTGAAGGTCTTGATCGTGCCCGTGACCGGACTGTCGTAGATCAGCGCGGGCTGGTCGGCGCGGCCGCGCTCGACGTGCCGATCGAGCGCGTTGTAGCAAGAGTTGACCACGCCGCCCGGAAACCAGCGGTAGAACGGGGCGCGCGAGCCGTCGAGCACGCGATCCCAATGCTTGTACCAGTGGATGGCTTCGCCGGCTTCGGCCCAGAACCGTTCCGGGTCCTTGGCCCACTGCGCGTAGACTTGGTCCTGGCTGCTCTGCGTGGCGTGGAGGCTGGGCGTGGTGTGCATGGCGCCAAAGCTGCTACGCCTACAGCGTGCGCCGCAACTCCGGGAGGCGCCACGCCGCGAGCGCGACGGCGAGCGCGGTCAACGCCCCGCCCAGCGCCACGGCGTGGGGCGTCCCGATCCGCTCGGCAAGCGCGCCCACCTGTAAGGCGCCGAGCGGCGCCAGCCCCACGAAGACGAACGCGTAGAACCCCATCACCCGGCCGCGCAGCTCGTCCGGCACGATCGTCTGAATCGTGACGTTGGCGAGCGCGTTGTTCACGATCATCGTGCCGCCCGTGAGCGCCAGCAGCGCGACGGACAGGAGGTACGCGCGCGACAGCGCGAACGCGACCAGGAGCACGCCGAACGAGCCGCCGGCCAACAGCAGCGTCGGCCCCTTCCGGATCTGGTGATCGAACAGCGCGACGGCCAGGGCGCCGGTGAGCGCCCCGAGCCCGACGGACGTCATCATCACGCCGTACCCCGCCGCCCCCTGGTGCAGCACGTCGCGCGCGAACACGGGCATCATCACGAGATAGGGGAACCCCAGGATGCTGAACAGCGCCATCAGCACGACGACCGTGGCGATGCGCCGGTCACCGCCGATGAACGCGACGACCTCGCGCAGATGCGCCCGGACCGACGCCGTGCGTGGCCGCGGCACGTAGCGCGGCAGCCGCATCGCCAAGAGGCCGGCGATCACCGCGAGGTAGCTCACGCCGTTCAGGAAGAAGCAGACCCCCACCCCCAACACCCCGATGACGGCGCCCGCGACGGCGGGTCCGATCACCCGCGCCGCATTGAAGGCCGACGAGTTGAGCGCGATGGCGCTCACCAGGTCGTCCTTCTCGACCAGCTCCACGATGAAGGCCTGCCGGGCCGGGATGTCGAACGCGTTCACGAGGCCGAGAAACGCCGCGAGCGCGGCCACGTGCCAGACGGCCACCGCGCGGGTCCACACCAGGGCCGCGAGCGCGAACGCCGGAAGCATCGAGAGCGACTGCGTGAGGATCACGAGCCGGTGTTTGTTCGTGCGGTCCGCGACGACGCCGGCGTAGATGGTGAGGAGCAGCACGCCGAACGAGCCGAGCGCGGACACGAGGCCTACGTAGAACGGCGAATTGGTGAGCTCGAGGACCAGCCATCCCTGGGCTACATTCTGCATCCACGTGCCGATCAGCGACACGCCTTGTCCGAGGAAGAACAAGCGGAAGTTGCGGTGGGCGAGCGCTCCGAAGCGAAACCCCCGCGCGGCTTCGTCCATTGCGGGAAAGCTCGCCGCCGCCCGATATTTCGGGTAGGGAGCACGATGAAATACACGACGTACAGCCGCTACCTCCCCGAGCTGGCCGACACGATCAACCTCCAGGCCCTGCTCGATCAGCTCGCCGACTTCCTGCTCCAGTCGGGCTTCGCCGGAGGCGCGTACTCGCATCCCTTCTGGGGGGAGTTCGGCGAGGACGAGGCCGACCGGTCGCTCGACGCGCTGCGCCAGGCGATCCTCCAGGCGTTGATGGAATCCGGGCAGCTCACGCCCGAGATGCTCAAGGTGTTGCGGGGCGAATCGACCGGCGACGCCGCGCGCGACGCCGACCTGCAGCGCCAGCTCTCCGAGCTGCTCGACAAGATCGTCCAGAAACTGATCGACGAGGGCTATCTGAACGTCACCGAGGCGCCCAAGATGCCCTCCGGCCAGCAGCCGTTGTTCGGCCCCGGCGGCATGGCGAAGGAGGCCGCCCAGCAGGTGCAGTTCAACCTCACCGAGCGGGGCATCGACTTTCTCGGCTACCGGACCCTGAAGCACCTCCTGGGGAGCATCGGCAAGTCGAGCTTCGGCGCCCACGACACGGAGCACCTCGCCACCGGCATCGAAGCCGAGGCCGCGAGCAAGCCCTACGAGTACGGCGACACCCTCAACCTCGACGTCAACGCCACCCTCACCCACGCGCTCCAGCGCGAGGGGCTCGGCGTGCCCATCAACCTCGAGTACGGCGACCTCATGGTGCACCAGGCCGAGTACCGCTCCTCGTCGGCCACGGTGCTGATGCTCGACTGCTCGCACTCGATGATCCTGTACGGCGAGGACCGTTTCACCCCGGCGAAGAAGGTGGCGCTGGCGCTCACCCACCTGATCCGCACGCAATTCCCGGGTGACACCCTGCGGGTGGTGCTGTTCCACGACACCGCCGAGGAAATCCCGCTCGCCCAGCTGGCGCGCGCCCAGGTCGGGCCGTACCACACGAACACCGCCGAGGGACTCAAGCTCTCGCGCCGCATGTTGCTGTCGCAGCGCAAGGACATGCGGCAGATCATCATGATCACCGACGGGAAGCCGTCGGCGCTCACGCTGCCCGACGGGCGCATCTACGTGAACTCGATGGGGCTCGACCCCCAAATCCTCCAGGCCACCTATCGGGAAGTGGCGCTGTGCCGGCGCTCGGGGATCATGATCAACACCTTCATGCTGGCGCGCGACCGCAGCCTGGTCGAGTTCGTGAAGAAGGTGAGCGCGATCTGTCGCGGCAAAGCGTACTTCACCAACACGATGACGCTGGGGCAGTTCATTTTGATGGATTTCATGCGGAGAAAGACGCGGCGGGTGTCCTAGCGGCGGAGCGTTCGCTCAGATCGCTTGCAGACGGCGCTCGGCGGGGGTCAGATCAGTCGCGTTCGGATCTTGATCTCCGAGGTCAGCGTACGGTGGACGGGACACCGATCCGCAATATCCCGTAACCGGGCGCGCTGCTCTTCGGAAAGCTTACCGCTCAGCGAGATCTCGCGCTCGATGAGATCGAGCATGCCCTGCTTGGTCTCACAGTCCGCGCAATCCTCGGCGTGCACCCGCGAATGCCGCAGACGGACGGCGACTTCGTCCAGGGGCCAGCGGTTCCGTCGCGCGTACAGCGCGATGGTCATCGACGTTCAGGCCCCGAGAGCACCCAGGAGGAGGTCGTACGGGCCCGGACCGGTATCGGTGCCGCCGTCGGCAACCGGCTCATCCGCTAAGAAGCGATGACGACCCGCTCGGATCTCCTGCGCAAACCCCGCTGCACTGCCCCGCACCAGTACCACGCCGCCATCGAGGGTCTCGTCCATCGGAACGCTCCGCGTTGGGGACGTCTGGAGCATAACCAGCCGCGAGGTGAGGGCAACATGGATCTTGCACGGATCGTGTTGTGGCTGTTTGTCATCAATCTCGGCATTGTGTTCGGTGCCGGACTCTACGAGGCGAGGATCGTCGTTCCGCTGTGGGCGAGCTCGCCGCCCGAGTCCCTGCGATCGCCCGACAGCGGACGCCGGTTCTGGGCGTTCGTGACAACGATCCCGCTTACCCTGTTGACCCTGGCAAGTCTCGTCGCCGCCTGGCATGCTCCGGCGCCACGGCGCGAATCGTGGCTCGTGGCGGCTGTGGTCATTCTCGTGGAGAGAATTGCCACCTTCTCGTACTTCATTCCGACGATGCTGCGACTGCAGCGCGCCGCGCTGCCGCCGGCGGATGTCAGGGCACGGGTGGCGCTATGGGCGCGGCTGAATTACCTGCGCAGTGCGCTCACGTTGGTGGCATGGTTGGCGGCCATGAAGGCGCTTACGCTCACGACGCCCGCAGCGCGTTGACGATGTTGAGGCGCGCGGCGGGCGCGGCGGGCAGGAAACCGCCCACGATGCCCATCACGATGGCAAACGTCAGCGCGGCGCCGATCACGCCGGGCGACAGCGCGAACCCGAAGCCGATCTCCGAGAACGTTGCGAAGTTCACGGTCGAGACGCGGGGGCCACGGCCGCGTACACCAGGTGCGACAGGTCCCGGACCAGCCCGTACGCGACGCTGTCCTCCTGAAGGCCGCCCGTCAGGACCACGAGCACGTAGCCGCCCCCCGCCGGTGGCGACACCAGCCCCGCGTCGTGGTAGACCACCTGCCCGATCCACCCCGTCTTGTGCGCCACCGGGATTCCGGGGGGCAGGCCGGCCGGAATCCCTTCGTTGAACTCCTGGCGGGAGAGGATGGCGAGCATGGCGGCGCACGCAGCGGGGCTCGCGGCGCGGTGCTGGGCGATCGCGGCGAGCAGCGCGCCCAGGTCCCGCGCGGTGGTCGTGTTATTGAGCCCGGCGCGGTAGGCCTTGCCGTCCTCCACGCCGCGCAGCACCTGGATCGACCACGCGCCGAGCGCGCGGGCGGACGCCTGCGCCCGCGGGGCCCCGACCCGCTCGATCAGGATGTCGGTCGCGAGGTTCGACGAGCGCGTGATCATCAATTCCAGCAGCTCGCGAACCGAGGCTTTGCCGCCCAGTCGCAGGTACAGCGTCGAGTCGGAATCGTCCGCCTTGTCCACGTCGAACGGCGAACCGTCGACGAGCGACGGGAACGTCGCGTGCACGACGAGCGAGTCATCCAGCCTGAGGAGCCCCGCGTCCGCATCCCGGAAGATCTGGACCATCACGGGGACCTTCATCGTGCTCGCCGCGTGGAACCGCAGATTCGC
>WNGN01000107.1_pt1 | contig 100405 bp, 90 predicted proteins | sample 5400561 | NCBI WGS metagenome assembly WNGN01 (sample SAMN13153379, study PRJNA577476) | soil metagenome | isolation source: 115 cm soil or saprolite under Garry oak tree replicate 2 | place: USA:California | collected 2016-06-15 | reverse complement strand
GTTCGATGCCGGCGAGGTCGACGCGCTGGCAAGGCGCGGCCGGCCCCGGCACCCGCGGGCCGGCGAGTTCGTCATCGAGTCGGGCCTGACCGAGATCACCAGCGACCGTACCTGCTACCGCGGCCTGGACATCACCGTCCTGGCCGCCCGCTACGAGCTGGAAGACGCCGCCTGGCTGCTGTGGACCGGGGCGCTCACCGGCCGCGAGCGTGGCTCCTGGCGGGCCACAGAGGCCGCGCTGCGGGCGGGCCGGGCCGCCCAGGCGGCGCTGCCGCCGGGCACCCTTCCGCTGGAGCGCCTCGGCGTGATCGTCCCGGCGCTGGCTGCCGCCGACCCGCTGCGCCTGCAGCTTGACCCGCCCGCCGTCATCGCCGCGGCCCAGGCGATCATGGCGGGCCTGGTGGACTGCCTGCCGGCGCCGGAAGAGGGCACCGGCGGAGACGGGGATGCCGGCGTAGACGGGGATGCCGGCGTAGACGGGGGCACCGGCGGAGACGGGGGCACCGGCGCGGGCAGCCTCACCGACCGGCTGTGGGCGAAGCTGCGTCCCCGGCCGCGGGACGATGCGCTCAAGGGCAGCCTGCGCGCAGCGCTCGTGCTGCTGGCCGACCACGAACTAGCCGCGTCCACGTTCGCCGCCCGGGTGGCCGCCTCGGTGCGCGCCGACCCGTACGCGGTGGTGGCCACCGGGCTGGGCGCGGCCGGTGGCGCGCTGCACGGCGGGGCATCACTGGGCGTGGAGGCCATGCTGGCCGCCGCGGCCGGTCCCGGGGATGTGCCCAGGGTCGTGGGGTCACTGCTGCGCCGGGGGGAGCGGATACCCGGGTTCGGCCATTTCGTCTACCGGGCCGGTGACCCGCGGGCGGCGTTCCTGCTCGGCGAGATCCGGGCCAGGGCCCCGGACTCGCCCCGCCTGGAGGTGGCGGACGCCCTGGTGCGGGAGGTGGTCGGCCGCGGCCTGCCCACGCCGAACATCGACTTCGCACTCGCGGTCCTGGCCAGCGTGGCCGGCCTGGTGCCCGGGGCGGCCGAGGCGATGTTCGCGGTGGCTCGCACTGCGGGCTGGATCGGCCACGCCCTGGAGGAGTACGCGCGGCACACGCCGCTGCGCCCCCGCGCCCGCTACACCGGCCCGCACCACGGGGCCAGCGGGAATCAGGACGGCGTGCTGCCGCTTTCTCCGTGAGAGAGCGTTCCCGTGAACAGGAGCCAGCCATGGCCGTGCGCCGTCTGAATCACGCCGTCCTTTACGTCCACGACCTTGCCAGCGTGGTCCGGTTCTACACCGAGGCCCTCGGCTTCGAGATCAGGACCGAGATGGCCGGCCGGGCCGCCTTCCTGCGCGCCCCGGGGTCCGCGAACGACCACGACCTGGGCCTGTTCGCGCTCGACGGGAGCGGCCCGATCCCCGGGGAGGCCGCGCCGCGGGTGGGGCTGTACCACCTGGCGTGGGAGGTCGGCACGCTGGCCGAGCTGGATGAGGTGCGGCGCCGCCTGGCCGACCGTGGTGCGCTGGTCGGCGCCAGCGACCACCGGGTGTCCAAGTCGCTGTACGCCAAGGACCCCAGCGGCATCGAGTTCGAGGTGATGTGGCGGGTGCCGGCCGAGGACTGGGAGGCGGAACTGTCGAGTGGGCCGATGATCGCCCCGCTGGACCTGGAGGAGGCGCGGGCCCGCTGGGGTGACCGGGCCACCGGGGCGGCGGCCGGCTCGGTCACCTGACGGCCCCGGCCGGCTCCGGCGGTCGCCTCAACTCTGTCGGTCGGCCCAACTCTGGCGGCGGGCCCGGCTCTGGCGGCCGGTCCTGCTCTGGCGGCGGATCGGGCTCTGGCGGCTGGCTCAGCTCAGGGCGGCCTGCTCCGTGCCCGGCGGCCGGCCGGCCACTTCCACGGTGCCCTTGTAGCTGTACCCGCGCACATGCACCACGGGCGCGTTCGCCGACAGCGGCCCGTCCGGGTCCACGCTGCCGGTGGACACCCCCAGCCCGCCCGCCTCGACCCGCACCCCCGGCGGGACGAGGATGTCGATCCGCGACTTGTAGGCGACCGCCGAGATCGTCGTCACCGGCGCGGTCAGTTCCGCCGCGCGCAGGTCCAGCAACCCGTCGCCCTTGTAGACCACGGTCGTGAGATGTTTCGGCACCCGCCACCGTCCGGCCCGGCGCAGGCTGCTCTTGAAGGTGACGGCGAACCGTCCGGGCTGGCTCCCGGCCGGGGCCGGCGGCGCCGCGGGCGCGTCCGTGGGCAGGTCGGTCATCAGCTGGGCCAGGTCCGCGCGCGTCCGGGCGGTAAGCGCCGCCCGCATCCGCAGATCGAACTCGCCGTCGTCGATGCGGCCTTCGGCGAACGCAGCCTGAAGCCGGGTGGCCGCCGCGTCGCGCTCGACATCGGACGCGCGGATGCTGTCAAGCTCGGACATGCTGTTCCCTCCGGCCGCGAGTTTCGCGATATATCTTAACCGGGGGAGACCCGGGCCGCCACACCCGGAGGGCGAGCCGTCATGCGGGGGAGGGCGGGCGCTACCGGCGGCCCGGCTGCCGCTAGCTGGTCGTGCTGCCCCGGCGCATCCGCCGCGTGGCCGCGCGCTGCGCCAGCAGGCGGGCCGTCTCCATCGCCACGCCCAGGACGATCGCCCAGCTCAGTGCCTCACCGAAGCCCACATGGGGGTCGTGCGGGTCGCTGGGCGGTTCCTTGCCGGTGACCCGCTTCCAGCCGGCCGTGACGAGCTTGCGGGTACCCATGCCCGCGGCAAGAGCGGCGATGGTGCCTACCGCCCTGCTGACGCCGTCCCCGCGCTTGTCTGCCATGCCCGTTCCTCTCTGCGCTCCCGGCTCCGCTGGCGGGGGCACGCTCGACGGTCGATCATCCCATGGTGGCGCCGTCCGCCCGGGCAGCGGCCCGGGCGGACTTGATCGCGGCCGCCAGTTCGGCCGGGTGCCGCGTGCCGACCAGCCAGTACGGGCTGTCCGCCGCCGGGCCGGCCGCCTCGGCGCGCGGCCGGAACGCCCGCGGCCGCCGGGGCGGCCGGCGGCTTTCCGACCCGGGCCGCGCCACCTCGACGTACACCGCCCGCCGCAGGTAGGGCCTGGTCATCAGGAACGCCGCCGGGTCACCGCGGGGCCCGCGCAGCGACCGGGTCTGCGCCTCGTCCAGCGCGCTCACCTCGCCGACCGCAGCCAGCGCCAGGCGCGCGGGCCCCGCCCGCAGTTCGCCCTCGCTCACCACCACCGCCGGCCGCCCCCAGGACAGCAGCATGGCCACCAGGCCGCCGGTGAGGACCACATAGACGGCCACCGCTACCGGCCAGGCGAACCCCGCGACCACCTCGGTGGCCAGCAGGAGGATTGCCGCGAGGCCGAGCAGCCACCAGGACAGTGGCGGGCGGAGTCGTTCGTGGTAAACACGCATGAGCCCACGGTAGTTGGTTACATGAAGACATGATGGCGCGACAGAGGTGGCGCGGCCGGTGGGACCGGGGCGCCACGGCCACGGCGGCTCCCGAGGACACGGCCTGCGCCGGTGACAACGGCCTGCGCACCGCGGATCCGGGGCCCGGCGGGACGCTGGCCGGCCCGGACCCCGGGCTGGCCGGGCAGCATGCCCCGGCAGCCGGCCTGCCCGCCGGGCCGGGCGCACGGCCGCGGGTACCGGGGTGGCTGGAGCGCGCGGCCGGCTGGGCATGGCGGCTGCTCGTCCTCGGCGCGCTGCTGTACGTGCTGATCCGCGTGATCGGCATGCTGCGCGTGGTGGTGCTGCCGTGCGTGGCGGCGCTCCTGCTCACCGCCTTGCTCCAGCCGCTCAACCAGCGGCTGCGGCGGTTCGGGCTGCCCGCCCTGGCGGCCACCTGGTGCACCATGCTCGCCGCGTTCGCGGTGCTGGCCGGGGTGGCCACGCTGGCCGCCACCCGGACCTCCGCCGACTACCAGCGCCTGGTCACCGACGTCGGCGACACCACCAACGAGCTGCAGCGCTGGCTGGCCGGAGCGCCGTTCCACCTGCACCGGGGCGGCCTGACGCAGCTGTCCAACCGGCTGCTCACGTTCCTCAAGCAGCACCAGTCGGCGGTGGCGGGCACGGTGCTGTCCGGGGGGAAGATCTTCCTGGAGGTCCTGGCCGGCCTGGTGCTGACCCTGTTCGTCACGTTCTTCCTGCTCAAAGACGGCGAGAGGATCTGGGCGTGGCTGACCTCGTTCCTCGGGCACGAGGCCAGGGCCCGGGCCAGGGGCGCGGGCGCGGCGGCCTGGCAGGCGGTGACCTACTACGTCCGGGGCACCGTCGCGGTGGCGGCCATCCACGCCGTGGTGATCGGCTCCGCCCTGTGGGTGATGGGCGTGCCGCTGCTGGTGCCGCTGGTAATCCTGGTGTTCCTCGCCGCGTTCGTCCCGCTGGTGGGCATCCTCGTGGCGGGCACCCTCGCGGTCGCGGTCACCCTGGGCACCCGCGGCTGGGTGGCGGCCCTGGTCCTGGTGGCGATCTTCATACTGGAAAACCAGTTGGAGGGCCATCTGCTGCAGCCGCTCGTGGTGGGCCGGATGGTCCGCTTCCACCCGCTGGCGATCATCCTGGTGCTGGCCGTCGGCGGCGTGGCCGGCGGCATCGCCGGGGCGGTAGTGGCGGTGCCGACGGCGGTCGCGCTGTTCCGGGCCATGCCCTACCTGCTGGGCCAGCGCACCCCGGCGGCAGACGGCGTGGATCCGCCGGGAGTACTGCCCCGGCCGGGGTAGGGCCGGCCGGCGGCGTGGATCCGCCGGAGTACTGCCGCGGCCGGGGTAGGGTCACCAGCGTGACCGCGCACCAGCCAGCCCCCGCCGCCGTTCCCGTTCTCGTCAAGCGGCTCGACGATGGCCTGCCGTTGCCCGCGAGGGCACATCCCGGTGACGCCGGGGTGGACCTGTGCGCCGCGGTGGACGTGGTGCTGGCGCCGGGGGAGCGGGCGCTGGTGCCCACCGGGCTGGCGATCGCCCTGCCCGAGGGTTACGCGGCGTTCGTGCACCCCCGCTCGGGCCTGGCCGCCCGGCACGGCGTCACGGTCGTCAACGCGCCGGGCACCGTGGACGCCGGGTACCGTGGCGAGATCAAGGTGACCCTGCTGAACACCGACCAGGCGCAGCCGGTCCGGTTCCAGCGCGGCGACCGGATCGCGCAGCTGATCGTCCAGCGGGTGGCCTGCCCCGAGTTCCACGAGGTCCAGGTCCTGCCCGGCTCGGCCCGCGGCGAGGGCGGGTTCGGCTCGACCGGCGGTCACGGCGGGGACGAGACCAGCGCGAGGCATAAGGGAGCTTAAGGTGTTGCGCAGGCGGCGCGGCCGCAACGAGGACCAGCCCGAGGCCGGGCTGGCCGGTGCGGCCGGAGACGAAACGGGCGAGGACCCGGAGGTCGGCCCGTGGGATGTGAACGACGACGTGCCGCAGGCCGAGCGGATCGACTTCGGCTGCCTGCACGTGCCCGTCGCGGAGGGCTGCGAGGTCCAGGTCAGCATGGCCGACGACCAGGCCGCGTGGATCACCGTCGTGCGCGGGGACAGCGGGCTGCAGCTGCAGGCCTTCGCCGCGCCCAAGACCGATGGCCTGTGGGCGGACGTCCGCCAGGAGATCGCCGCCGAGGTGGCGAAGGCCGGCGGCCGCAGCGAGGAGGCGGACGGGCCGTTCGGGGTGGAGGTGCACGCCCGGATTGCGCCGCCGGAGCCGGTGCCCGGTGTCCCCGGCGGCCTGCACCCGGTCAGGTTCCTCGGCGTGGACGGCCCGCGCTGGTTCCTCCGCGGGGTGATCAGTGGCCCGGCGGCACGCCAGCCCGAGATCGCCGCGCCGCTTGAGCAGGTGTTCGCCGGCGTCGTGGTGGTCCGTGGCGACCACCCGGTGCCGCCGCGGGACATGCTGGAGATCCAGCTTCCCGCCGAGGCCCTCCAGGCGCTCGCCGAGGAGGCCGAGGCGCAGGAGGGGAACAAGTGGGGCGGGCTGGACCCGTTCCAGCGCGGTCCCGAGATCACCGAGACGCGTTAGCCGCCCGGTACGAGCTAGGCCCGGGCTCCGGCGGCTCAGTGCCCGGCTAGCAGCCTGCCCAGCTCATCCTCGACATCCTCGCTGGTCACGAACAGCAGTTCGTCGCCGCCCGCCAGCGGGTCATCCTCCTGGGGCACGATGACCCGCCCGCCCCGCAGGATCGCCACCAGCGCGGTGTCCGCGGGCCAGGAGATGTCACCGATCCGGGATCCGGCCAGCGGCGCGTCGTCGGGCATGGTCAGCTCCACCAGGCTCGCCTCGCTCTGCCGGAACGTCATCAGCCGGACCAGGTCGCCAACGCTGACCGCCTCCTCGACCAGCGCGGAAAGCAGCCGCGGGGTGGACACCGCGACGTCCACACCCCACGACTCGTTGAACAGCCACTCGTTGTTGGGGTGGTTGATCCGCGCGACCACCCGGGGCACCCCGTACTCGGTCTTGGCCAGCAGTGAGACGACCAGGTTCACCTTGTCATCCCCGGTCGCGCAGATGACCACGTTGCACCGTTCCAGGCCGGCCTCGTCCAGCGAGGTGATCTCGCAGGCGTCGGCGAGCAGCCATTCGGCCCGCGGCAGGCTGTCCACCTTGATGGACCGCGGGTTCTTGTCGATGAGCAGCACCTCGTGCCCGTTGTCGAGCAGTTCACGTGCGATGGAACGGCCAACCGCGCCAGCGCCGGCGATGGCGACCCGCATCACTGGCCACCTTTCTGCTGCGCCTTCTTGTCGTGCGCTCTTTTCTCCTGCACGCGCCGGCCGGTGCCGTCACGCGTGCCGAACACGGCCTGGAGTTCCGCCAGGTTGCGTTGTGCCGCAATCACATGCAGGACGTCCCCCTCCTGGACCACCATGCCCGGCCCGGGCAGCATCGCCTCGCCCAGCCGGGTGACGAACGCCACCCGGGTGCCGGTCGCCTCCTCCAGCGCGTGCACCTTCTCGCCCGCCCAGCCGGGGTCGTAGGCCACCTCGGCGAGCACCATCTCCCCGGTGGGATCCCGCCACAGCGCCTCGGCACCCTCGGGGAGCAGCCGCCGCAGCATCTGGTCGGCCGTCCAGCGGACCGTGGCCACGGTCGGGATGCCGAGCCGCTGGTACACCTCGGCCCGCCTGGGGTCATAGATGCGGGCCGCGACCCGTTCCACGCCGAACGACTCCCTGACTACCCGGGCGGCGATCACGTTGGAGTTGTCACCGCTGCTCACCGCGGCGAACGCGGCGGCGTCCCGGATTCCCGCGTCTTCCAGCACCCGCTGGTCGAAGCCGATGCCGGTGACCTTCTTGCCCTTGAACGACGAGCCCAACCGCCGGAACGCCTCGGGGTCCTGGTCGATCACCGCGACCGAGTGGCCACGGTCTTCGAGGATGTGGGCGAGCGTGGAACCGACCCGCCCGCATCCCATGATCACGATGTGCACGGCCGCCTCCAGTGAATCCGCTGCCCGTCACGGTAATCCCCCCGCCGCGCACACATCACGCCAGGCCGGCATACTGGGCTCCGACGGCACGGCCATGGGCGCCGTGACGGAGGACCGGGCCGCAGGCCACCGGGGGTCGGTCCCACCGGGCCAGCACTGGCCGCAGGCCAGCGAGGCCCGGGGGGCCCGGGGGGCGTCCCCGGGCCGGCAGGGAGGGTAATGGACGCGGCTGCCGCTGTCGAAGTGCTGGAACTCGACGTCTCCGGGGTGGCCCACGGGGGCTGGTGCGTGGCCAGGGACAGCGGCGGCCGGGTCGTGTTCGTCCGGCACGCGCTGCCGGGGGAACGGGTCCGCGCCCAGGTCACCGACGCCACCGCCGCGTTCGCCAGGGCGGACGCGATCGAGGTGCTCCGCGCGTCGCCGGACCGGGTGGAGCCGCGCTGCCCGCACGCCCGCCCGGGCGGCTGCGGCGGCTGCGACTGGCAGCACGCGGGCCTCGCCGCCCAGCGCAGGCTCAAGGCCGAGGTGATCCGCGAGCAGCTCCGGCGGATCGCCGGGCTGGACCGCGAGGTGACCGTCGAGCCGGTGGCCGGCGACGACGACGGGCTCGGCTGGCGGACCAGGGTCAGGTTCTCCGTCGGCCCCGGCGGCACGGCCGGGCTGCTGGCACACCGCTCCCACGACGTCATCGAGGTGGGCGACTGCCCGATCGCGCACCCGCTGGTGCGGGCGCCCGCGGTGACCGGGCGGGACTGGGCGCCGGCCCGGTCGGTGGAGGTCGTGGTGTCCCCGGCCTCGGCGGAGCGGGCGGTGATCGTCGCCCCGGGCGCCGGGGCGGGCGGCGGCCCGGGCACCGGGGCGGGCGCCGGCCTGGCCGGCCAGGCCGACACCGTGCTGGCGGCCGGGCGGGGTGGCAGGCTCACCACGCTGAGCGGTCGCGGGTCGCTGCGCCAGCAGGCGGCCGGGCGCTCCTGGCGGGTCAGCGCGGGCGCGTTCTGGCAGGTGCACCCCGGGGCGGCGGACGCGCTCACCAGGGCGGTGCTAGACGCGCTCCGGCCACGGCCGGGGGAGGTGGCGCTCGACCTGTTCTGCGGCGCCGGGCTGTTCGCCGGCGTGCTGGCCGCCGCGGTCGGGCCGGACGGCATGGTGGTCGCGGTGGACGCCGACCGGACCGCGGTGCGGGACGCGCGGCACAACCTGCGCGGCACTCCCTGGGCCCGGGTGCACGCCGCGGACGCGGCGGCGGCGCTGGCCCGGGGCGGCTGGCCGGCCCCGGCGCTGGCCGTCCTCGACCCGCCGCGGACCGGGGTGCCCCGCCGGGTCATCGAGCGGCTGCTGGCGCCCGGCGGCGAGCCAGGCGGGCGCCTGCGCGCGGTGGCCTACGTGTCCTGCGACCCGGCCACCCTGGCCCGCGACATCGCGGTGTTCGCCGGGCTCGGCTGGCGGCTGGACGGGCTCCGGGCGTTCGACATCTTCCCCATGACCCACCACGTGGAATGCGTCGCGGCGCTCACCCCGGAGTGACGCCGGAGCGAGCGCCGCGCCGTGCTGCTAGGACGTGACCCGCTTGAAGCCGTGCGGGACCCGCAGCCGCAGCAGTGCGAGCCTGGCCGGGGTCGGCGCGAGCAGCCGGTAGTCGGTCTGGACGACCAGGGACGGACGGCCGCCGTAACCGGAGGACAGCGTGAAGCGGAAGCGCACCGGCAGGTAGTTCGTGGCGTTCACCCACAGAATGTTGCCGGGGATGCCGACGAGCCTGATCGTGTTCACCCCGTCGATGCGCTGGTGACCGGCGACCCTGAGCACATGATGGGCCAGGTCCGCTTTCACCATCCGGCGCAGGCTGGGTATCCCCGGGCTCATTCCGTCCGTCGTGACCATGCCGAACTTCACGTGGCGCGGGCGCGGGCCCGCCCTGGCTGGGGTCTTGGCCAGGTTTCGGCCCGGCATGCGCCACCAGGTGCGGTTCCAGTAGATCACTGCGGTGGTGACCGGTTTGCCGTGCGCCGAGGTGATCCGCTCGCCGAACACGGGCTGCCCGTGCGGGCCGGCCGCGTACAGGCGGCTGAGCCCGGCATAGCTGAGCGCGACCGTGGATCCGGTGTTCCAGGGATAGCCGGGGTAGGTCGGCGCGCTCGCCACCCAGCCATCGACCACCGGAGAGGACCCCGCATCGGCCGAGTACCGGCCCCGCGCGTACTGGATGTACCGGCCGTCGCTGGCTGCCGCCGCGGCCCGCTCGAAACGGCTGACCACGTAGGCGGCGGTTGGTACCCGGGGACCCGTGGCAGGGCTGGAGGCCCCCGTGGCCCCGGCCACCACGGCGCCTGCGGTCAGGGCCGCCGCCGTTCCCGCCGCCGAGGCCACGCGCGCCCGGCGCTGTCGCCGCCGCAGGTGACGGGCGGCCTTGCGGGCGAGCCCGGCCGGCACCATGAGGCCGCGGGTGGACCGCTCCATGCCGTCCCTGAGCAGTTGCTCGATGTCGGTTGTCATGATGATGTTGCCTCCTTCACCCCGTGGGGCTCGTCGTCCCAGGACTCGCTGAGCTCGCGCAGCCGGGCGAGCCCGCGCGAGGTGGCCGACTTGACCGTGCCGACCGAGCAGCCCAGCGCCTGCGCGGCCTCCGCCTCGGTGAGCTGTTCCCAGTACCGGGCCGCCTGGCGCCGCCAGCCGTCGGCGGCCAGGTGGTACATGGTCCGCCGCAGGTACCCCTCCGGGCTGCCCTCGATCGAGCGCCAGTGCCGCAGCAGCCGTTCCAGCGCGGCCTGCAGCAGGTCCTCGCCGGCGGCGGCCTCGCCCGCCAGCAGCGTCGCGGTGCGCAGCAGTGGCTCGCCCCGCGCGGCGAGGAACGCCTCAAGCTCCCCGGCGGCCCGGTCCGGCTTCATCGCTGGCTCCCTTCGGTCACCTCCAAGTACGAACCAGCCGCCTCCGGCGTTGCCACCGGGCGGGTGCCGGGTCCAGCGGGACTCCCCAGGTGGGTGCCGGCTCCCCGGGTTCGTATCGACTGCCGCGCGGCTTCAGAGCTGTTTCAGAAGAAAAGCCGAGCGCGGGCGCAGCGCGCTGCAGCATGCTCGTGGCTGCCGGTGCCCCCCGCCGTCCCGGACGGCGGCCCGGGCCCGATGACCCCGCCGCCGGTCCCGGCGGCCCCGGAGGAGGCAGCCGTGCCGTCACGCCGCCCGCTGCGCTGGCTGCGCTGGTTGCTCGCGGCCGGGGCCGCCGTCGTGGTGCTCGCGATCGGCGGCACGTTCGTTTACATCCACTTCATCGAGGGGCCGGCGCCGGCGCCGCTGAGCCTCGGCTCCGACACGGCGAGCCCGTCGGCGGCCCAGGCGTCTCCGGCCGGGCAGGCCGGCACCACCGCGGCGTCGCTGGGCGGCACCTGGCAGGTGGCCGCCGGGTCGCGGGCTGGGTACCGGGTGAAGGAGGTCCTCCTCGGCCAGAACAACATCGCCGTGGGCCGGACCAGCCACGTCACCGGGAGCCTGGTCGTCAAGGGCAGCACGGTGACCGCGGCCAGCTTCCGCGTGCCGATGGCCACCATCCACAGCGATCAGAGCCAGCGCGACGCGCAGTTCGACGGCCGGATCATGGACGTGGCCAGCTACCCGGTGGGCAGCTTCACGCTCACCCGCCCGATCGCGCTGGCACCCGTGCCCGCGGCCGGGACCATCAAGACCTACACGGCCACCGGCAAGCTCACCCTGCACGGCCACACCCGCGAGATCAGTTTCGGCCTGCGGGCGAAACTGACCGGCGGCAAGATCGAGATCTCCGGGTCGATACCGGTGAAGTTCGCGGACTACGGCATCGGCAACCCGAGCTTCGGCAGCTTCGTCACCACCGAGAACCACGGCGTGCTCGAGTTCCTGCTGGACTTCGGCAAGTCGTGACCCGGGCCGCGTGCACCGAGGGCCCGCGTGGACCGAGGGCCCGCGTGGACCGAGGGCCCGCGTGGACCGAGGGCCGCGTGCCGCGGAGCGGCCGGGGCGCCCAGCCCGGGCCGGGTGGCCGGGGCCGTGCGGTGCGCCGCCGGCCCGGTCACGCCAGCGGCGCGAGGGCCTCGGCCAGCGGGGCGAGCATGGCCGGATCGGTGGCCAGCGGCAGGTTCATGATCACCAGATCGGCTCCGGCGTCCCGGTAGGCCGCGGCCTGCTCGGCGGCCGGCTTGATCCCGTCGGCGCCCTCGACCCGGACGTTGACCGAGCAGGTGATATCCCCCGGATCCCGGCCGGCGCTGGCGCAGTGCTCGACCAGCGTCTCCTTGAGGCTGAGCCAGTCTTCCGTGCCGGGGGTGATCGCGTTCCACTGCTGTGCCAGCCGCGCCGCGGTGCGCAGGGTCCTGGTCCGGCCACGCCCGCCGATGGTGATCGGCGGGTGCGGGCGCTGCACCGGCTTGGGCTCGCACCGCGCGTCGGTGAGCTTGACGTAGCGGCCGTCGAACGTGGAGGTCTCCTGGCTGAGCAGCGCGATGATCGCCGCGACGCCCTCGTCGAACCGGTCGAACCGTTCCCGCAGCGGCGGCAGTTCGATGCCGTAGGCGTCGCACTCCATCTGGTTCCAGCCCGCGCCGAGGCCCAGCTCCAGGCGCCCGCCGGAGATGATGTCCACGGTCGCCGTCATGTTGGCGAGCACCGCCGGGTGCCGGTAGACCATGCCGGTGACCTGGCAGCCGAGCCGGATCCGGGAGGTCGCCTGGGCGAGCGCGGCGATCATCGTCCAGGCTTCGAAATTGGGCCCGTCGTAGGGCTCGGTCAGCGGGTAGAAGTGATCCCAGTTCCAGGCCGACTCGAACAACTCGACCTCGTCGGCGGCCACCCACACGTCACGGAGCTGCGCCCACGTCTGGTGCTCGGGCCTGGTCTTGATCGCGAAGCGCACCGGTATCTCCTCAGATTTCGCGAACGATTGCCGTGAGCGAGGCTATCGCGCCGTGGCCCGCCGGCCGGGCCGGCGGCGCTTGCGGCCCCGGTCAGCCGTTGCGGTCGGCCGCTGCGCCTCCGGCCCGGTGCGGTCAGCCGCTGCGCCGCGGCCCCTCGCCCTGCGTCCACGGGTCGTAGTCGATCTCAAGCGGCTCCTGCGGCGGGCGCTCCGCCTCGGGAACGTGCCGCAGGTTCAGCCGGATCCGGGTCCAGCTGTAGCTGCGCCCGCGCATCGAGTCCACCAGCACGTCCGCGGGCTCCAGGTACGGCCAGACCGCCGGGTGCCGCTGCTTCCAGAGTTCCAGCCCGGCCATGGCCTCGTCCTTGGTGGCCGCGCGGGCCACTTCGATCAGCGGCATCGTGGACCGGCGCCGCCCGGTCGGGCCGCTCGACTTGCCGGGCGCGGGCGGGGCCACCGTGCCTGATCCCTGGGCGGTGTCGCCCATCCGGCGCTTGGACGGCTGCACCCGCGGCGGCTCACCGGCCTGCTTGTCGTAGTGCGGCGGCCAGGGCGCGTCGCCGAGTCCCGCCGCCTCGTGCTCGGCCGCGAGGGCGAGCAGTGGCTCCAGCGAGGCGGCCGTCTCGTCAATACCCGCCCAGGGGTCGCCGATCTCGGCGAACCGGGCGGGCACCGTGTCCACGGTGAACGCGGCGGGGTCGCAGCCGGGTACCTCAGGCCAGGCCAGCGGCGTGGACACCCGGGCGTCGCGGGTGGGCCTGACCGAGTAGGCGGAGGCCACGGTGCGGTCCTTGGCGTTCTGGTTGTAGTCCACGAACACGCCGTGCCGCTCCTCCTTCCACCACTGCGCGGTGGCCAGGTCGGGGGCCCGCCGCTCGATCTCCCTGGCCAGCGCCACGGCGGCGCGGCGCACGTCGGTGAAGCCCCAGCGCGGCTCGATCCGGGCGTAGATGTGGAAGCCGCGTGAGCCAGAAGTCTTTGGCCATCCGGTGAGTCCGAAGTCTGTGAGCACTTCCTTGGCGACCAGGGCCACCTGGAGGATCTGCGGCCACTCCACGCCGGGCACCGGGTCCAGGTCGACGCGCAGCTCGTCGGGGTGGTCGAGGTCCTCGGCCCGGACCGGGTGCGGGTTCAGGTCGATGCAGCCGAGGTTCGCCATCCAGGCCAGGGCCGCCGCGTCGCGGGGGACGACCTCCTCGGCGGTGCGCCCGGAGGGGAAGCTGAGCAGCACGGTCTCGATCCAGTCCGGGCGCTTGTCCGGGGCGCGCTTCTGGAAGAACGGCTCGCCCTCGGCGCCGTTCACGAACCGCTTCAGCACATTCGGCCGCCCGGCGGCGCCGCGCAGCGCGCCGTCGGCCACGGCCAGGTAGTACCGGACCAGGTCCAGCTTGGTATGCCCGGTATGCGGGAAATACACCTTGCCCGGGTTCGAGACCAGCACGGTCGTGCCCCCGACATCCAGGCTCTGCTTCCCCTCAGCCATGCCGCCACACTAACCGGCCGGATTCCGGCCGGTCAGCACAGGGACACGCGCTACGCCACCCCGGCGTGCCCGCCGTCCGCCGCGCCCCGTGGCCCGGAAAGGCCCCGTCCGGGAGGCCCGGGCCCCCCTATGGGCGCAGGTCCGCCACGAGGGAGAGGATGTCGTCCAGGGTCGAGCGGAAGATGGGCAGCCGCGACATCCGGATCAGCCGGTCCACCAGCGGCACCGTGCGATCGATCAGGTAGTAGGTGCGGGCACAGTCCGGCGAGGTGTCGTGCACCCAGTACAGCACGATGCCCAGCGAGTACAGCCACAGCAGCTCGGGCAGCCGGTCGCGGAGGCTGGCGTCCAGGCGCAGCGCCGAGCCCTCGACCACCTCGCGGTACAGGCCGATGGACCCGTCACGGGCGGCGCTGGACTCGGAGCTGAACGGGCTCAGCGGGTTGCTGGGCTCGGCCGCGTGCTTGAAGTACTTGGCGGCGAATTCGTGGTAGGGGCTCATCACGTCGATGAGCGCACGCAGCGTGCCGCGCAGCCGTGCCGGAAACGCCCGCTCGGTGTCCAGGACCGCCCGGCTGGCCGCCGCGTGCTCGGCGGTGTTCCGCGCGTAGAACTCCTGGATCAGCTCTTCCTTGGAGCCGAAGTAGTAGTAGGCGTTACCGGTGGACACCCCGGCCCGGCGCGCTATGGCCCGCATCGTGGTCGCCTCGTAGCCAGACTCACGGAACAGGCTCAGCGCCGCCTCGATGATCGCGGCCCTGGTCTGCTCGGCCCGTGTTGTCAGCGAAGCCTCTGCCATGCAGGTCAATGTAGGACCTCAGCGGCCGGTGGCGGCAGCCGGCCACGCGGCGGCGGCCAGCCGGCCCGGCCCGGGGACCTCCGATTCGACGGCGCCGGGCAGGCCCGGGTCTGTGGTGCCCGCCAGGCCGGCCGCTGCGGTACCGGCCCTGTCTGGCGCGGCCCCTGACCCGCCGGTGGCGGCGCCCGGCCGTCCGGTGACGGCGGCGCCCGGCCAGTCCACGGCGCCGGGCCGGCCGGCGGCGGGAGCCGTGCGTGGCCAGTCCCTGCCCCGCCGGCCGACGGCAGGGCCACCGGGCCGTCCGCCTGCCTCCTGACGGCGGCGGAGCCGGGTGAAGAACATCATGTTCACCAGGTGCAGGACGCCGAGCACCAGAAGTTCCTCACCGACCTTCACCGACAGCACGCCGATTGCCTCGCCCGGTCCGTGGATGTCGCCCGACGTGCGCAGGGTCAGCGCCGCGTAGCCCAGGCTGAGCAGGCAGAAGCCGACGACGAGCATGCGGTTGACCGCCGCGGCCATGCCCTCGTCCCCGCCGAACACCCCGGCCAGGTAGACCCGGCCGCTGCGGGACAGGGCAGAGGCGACGATCACGGTGAGCCCGATGCTGACGGCGAGGTAGGCGGCGTAGACGACGGCGATGCCCATGGCGGCTCTCCTCAGAACGTAGGCCGTTGGCATAGTTGAACACGTTCAAGTTTTCTCCGCGCCGGGCCCGGTTGTCCATGGCCGGGCGCTGTGATTCTGAACACGTTCAACTTCGCCGCCGCCAACTCTCCCGTCGGAGGTCCGGTGGCCCGGAGCCGGGCCGCGGCGGTGGCGGAAGAATGGGACCGTGAGGGTGGTCGTGCTGGCGGACACGCACGCGCCGCGCCGGTGGAAGTCCTGCCCGCCCGCCGTGGCGGCCTGCCTGCGCGGAGCGGGCCTGATCCTGCACGCCGGTGACGTGTGCACCGCGCAGGTGCTGGACGAACTGGCCGGCTACGCGCCGGTCCTGGCGGTCAAGGGCAACAACGACGGCCCGGACGTCGCCGCCTGGGGCGCGCCGGAGCGGCTGGAAACCGACATCAGCGGCCTCCGGGTGGCCATGGTGCACGACTCCGGCCAGGCCAGCGGGCGCCCGGCCCGGCTGCGCCGCTGGTTCCCCGGCGCCGGCCTGGTGGTGTTCGGCCACTCGCACATCCCGGTGCACCATGCCGGGCACGGCCAGGTGATCTTCAACCCCGGTTCGCCCACCGACCGGCGGCGGCAGCCGCACGGCACGCTCGGCCTCCTCGATGTCGCCGATGGCCGCCTGGTCCGTGCCCAGATCGTCGCCGTCACCTGACGGCCAGCGCCGGCCGCAGGCACCGCGCCGGGCCGGTCAGGGCGTGGAGGCCGCCTCGGCGTGCGGGGCGCCGAGCCCGTCGTGGTAGTAGCCGGCCGCGCTGCAGTGCGCCCGGCCGGTGCACGACACCGAGGACAGGGCGGACAGCTCCCGCGGGCCGGCCGTGGCCCCGGGCGGCGGGGCGAGGAACGCGGCCCGCCACTGACCGCCGGACCTGACCATGTACATGGCCACCGAATGGCCCGCCTTGTTGCGCCCGCCGCCGACCGCGAAGCAGACACCCGACGGCCCGCAGGAGATGCCGAGCAGATAGGTGCTCGGCTTGGCGCTGGCGCCCTGGGGCAGCGTGGTGATCGGCGCGGCGCCGCTGAACCGGCCCCCCGACTCGGTCACCACCATCGCGCGGCTCTGCGTGGCCGAGATGGCGTACTGGCCGACGCCCAGGCACGGGCCCGTCGGCAGGCACGAGACCGACGTGATCGCGGTGAACGTGCTCGCGATGGCACCGCGCGGGACGGTGATCTCGGTGGCCCGGTGCCAGGCGCCCCGCGATTCGATGGCACCCATCGCCTCGAACCGGCTCGGGGACACGCTGTAGTTCCCGACCGCCACGCAGTTCCCGGGGGCAGAGCAGGAGATCCCGGTCATGAACGCGTCCGGGTTCGAGGCCGCGCCCGGCGGTGACGCGATCTCGGTGGCCTGCCGCCACGGCCCGGAAGAGGGCTTGGCCAGCACCATGGTCTGCGCGTTGCGGGAGGAGTCCTGGTAGCTGCCGACCGCGGTGCAGGACCCGTCGCGGGCGCAGGTGACCGCTTCGAGCAGCGCGGACAGGGGGGAGGCGGCGTCCGGCGGCAAGCGCGGCGTGAACGCCCGCGCCCATCTCCCGTGGGACTCGGTGGCGATGAACCCCTGCAGGTTGTGTGACCTGCCGTACTCGTAGTCGCCGACCACCACGCAGTTCCCGAGACTGCGGCACGCGATGCCGTTGACCCGGGCGTACGGCTGGGCGGCGGCACCGGCCGGCAGCACGAGCGGGACGCCACGGGACCACCGGCCGTGCGACTGGGCCGCGACCATGGGCTCGATCGGCCGCCCGGCGGCCTGGTAGTTGCCGCCCGCGGTGCACCACCCGGCGGCGGTGCAGGCGATCGTGAACAGCCCCGCGCTCCGGACCACCTGGGTACTGGCCGGCGGCTGAACGGCCGTGGCCGGGTGGTGACCGGGCCCGTCGCCGCCCAGCATCCCCGCGGGGCCCGGTGCGGCCGGGATGATGAACATGAGCGCGCCAACGGCCCCGCTCACCGCGGCGCGGACTTTATACGTAAGCACGGACAGAAAGGGCATGGCTTTCCCACCCATGGCTGGGAAGACCGTCAAGACAAGATTAAACCCAGGCCATGAGTGGGTCTACAACCGTCAGGAGACGACACGCGTCACACGAGTCACAGATTGGGGCCTGAGGAGCTGAAACTCACCGCGGACGAGGCCCGGCGGCGATTCGGGACGGCCGCCGTGGCGCGGCTGGCGACCATCGGCCCGGACGGCCGGCCGCACCTCGTCCCCGTCACGTTCGCGCTGGACGGCGACCGCATCTACACGGCCGTCGACGCCAAGCCGAAGACGACCGCGAACCTGCGCCGGCTCCGCAACATCGACGCCGACCCCAGGGTCACCCTGCTCGCCGACCACTACGAGGACGACTGGGACCGGCTGTGGTGGGCCCGCGCCGACGGGAGGGCGGCGATCCTCGGCAGGCCCGCGCCGCCGGCCGGCCGGCCCGGTGGCACGGACCCCGGTGGCACGGACCCCGGTGGCACGGACCCCGGTGGCACGGACCCCGGTGGCACGGGCGGCCGCGAAGCGGACCTGGCCGGGCCGCTGGCACTGCTGGCGGCGCGCTACCCCCGGTACCGCGCGGCCCCGCCGGCCGGGCCGCTGATCCGGATCCAGGTCGAGCGCTGGACCGGCTGGGCGGCGGGCAGGCCCTAGCTACACGCCCGCGGGCAGCCGGCTCAGCGCGTCCCGCACCGCCTCCTCGGCCAGGTCGAAGTCGGTCATCTGGCCCGACTGGAAGTTCGCGTAGGCGGACAGGTCCAGCAGGCCGTGGCCGCACAGGGCGGTCAGGATGACCTTCTCCTCACCGGTCTCCTTGCACCGCAGCGCCTCCTCGATGCAGGCGGCGATCGCGTGCGTGGGCTCCGGCGCGGGCAGGATGCCCTCCGCGCGGGCGAACCGCAGCCCGGCCTCGAAGCACTCCGACTGCGGCTTGGCCACCGCCTCGATCAGGCCCAGCTCGTAGATGTGCGAAAGCAGCGGCGACATCCCGTGATACCGCAGCCCGCCCGCGTGGATCGGGTCCGGCACGAAGTCGTGCCCGAGCGTGTGCATCTTGAGCAGCGGCGTGAAGCCGGCCGTGTCGCCGAAGTCGTAGGCGTACACGCCCCGGGTGAACGACGGGCACGCGGCCGGCTCGACGGCGCGCAGCACCGGGTTGATCCGGCCGGCCAGCTTCTCCCTCAGGAACGGGAACACCAGGCCGGAGAAGTTGGACCCGCCGCCGGTACAGCCGACGATCACGTCGGGCGTGTCCCCGGCCATGGCGAGCTGCTTGATCGCCTCCTCGCCGATCACCGTCTGGTGCAGCAGCACGTGGTTGAGCACGCTGCCGAGCGCGTACCGGGCCGCCGGGTCACCGCCCGCGACCTCGACCGCCTCGCTGATCGCGATGCCCAGGCTGCCGGTGGAGTCCGGGTGCTGCTCGAGCACGGCGCGCCCGGCGGAAGTGACATCGGACGGGCTGGGGTGCACGGTCGCGCCGTAGGCCTCCATGAGCAGGCGGCGGTACGGCTTCTGGTCATAGGACGCCCGGACCATCCAAACCTCGCAGGCGATCCCGTACAGCGCCGACGCGAACGCCAGCGCGCTGCCCCACTGGCCGGCGCCGGTCTCGGTGGTCAGCTTGGTGACGCCCTCGGCGGCGTTGTAGTACGCCTGCGGCACGGCGGTGTTGGGCTTGTGCGAGCCCGCCGGGGACAGGCCCTCGTACTTGTAGTAGATCCGGGCCGGCGTGCCGAGGTCCTTCTCCAGCCGCCGCGCGCGGAACAGCGGGGTGGGCCGCCACAGCCGGTAGACGTCGGTGACCGGTTCCGGGATGTCGATAAATCGATCTGGCGACACTTCCTGCGCGATCAGCGCCATCGGGAACAGCGGCGCCAGGTCGTCGGGGCCCACCGGCTGCCCGGTGCCGGGGTGCAGCGGCGGCGGCGGGGGCGCCGGCAGGTCCGGGATTACGTTGTACCACCGGCGTGGCATCTCGGACTCGTCGAGCAGGTATTTGACCTGGTGATCCATGGCATGCCTCCCGCTACGCCCAGGGCAGAGGTGATCACTGCGACATTAGCGGCTCCGCGGGCGCGGCGGGAGAGGCCCACCGCGCGACCCCGGCCACGGCACCCCTTGACAACCGGGCATCATCACAACAAGATCAGTCAATAACGGGCACAATGCTGGCCCGGGGGGCGGCCCCCTGGAAACCCCCGCTGGCCTGCGGCCCCGTTCCTTCGTCACGGGGCCCTGGCCCCGCGGGCTGAGCGCGATGCACGGAAGGAGCCAGCACGGCGATGCTGCCGACTCAGCGCCGCCAGGCGATCCTGGCCCAGGTGCGCCAGCACAGCGCCGTGTCCGCCGACGACCTGGCCCGCGAGTTCGGCGTGTCGGTCGAGACGATCCGCCGTGACCTGCGCAGGCTCGGTGACAAGGGGCTGCTCGACCGGGTCTACGGCGGGGCCACCCGGCCGGCCGGCCGGTCCAGCGAGGGCAGTTTCGCCGCCCGCAGCGTCCGCCGGATGGCCGCCAAGCGCGCCATCGCGAATCTGGCCGCCTCGTTCGTCGAGCCCGGCGACACGGTGATCATCGACGTCGGCACCACCGCGCTGGAGGTGGCGCGGGCCTTGCCCGCCACGTTCGAGGGCCGGGTGCTGACCAACTCGGTCCCGGTGGCGATGGAGCTGTCCGCCCGCCGGGAGATCGAGCTGCTGCTGTGCGGCGGGCAGGTGCGGCACGGCGACGGTGCCTGTGCCGGGGCCCACGCCGAGGCGTTCTTCGCCGAGTTCTACGCCGACCGGGCCTTCCTCGGCTCCGGCGGGGTCCATCCCGAGGCCGGGCTCACCGACTACTACCCCGCCGAGGTGGTGGTCCGGCGCACCGTCATCGAGCACACCGCCGCCTCCTACGTGCTGGCCGACTCCAGCAAGCTCGGCGTGATCGCCGTGCACCGGGTCTGCCCGCTGGACCGCGTCACCGCGGTCCTCACCGACGACGAGGGGGAGCCCGGCGCCCACGAGGCGCTCACCTCCGCGGGCGTCACGGTCCTGCGGGCCAGCGGCCCGCGGCGCCGACCCCTGACCGAGGCCGGCTGACGCCCGTCAGCCCGGCGCGCACGACCGCCTCCCCGCGAGGCACCCCGAGGATGTGATGACCGGTGACCACCCTCACCCACCACGACGACGACGCCCAGCTCGGCAGGTACGGGTACCGGCAGCAGTTCGTCCGCTCGCTGCGCCCACTTCGAGTCCTTCGCGGTGGCGTTCTCGTTCATCTCGATCACCACCGGGATCTTCACCACGTTCGCGTTCGTGCTGGCCACGGGCGGCCCGCGGGGGATCTGGACGTGGCCGATCGTCATCGTGGGCCAGACCCTCGTCGCCCTGGTCTACGGGGCGCTGGCCGCCCGGGTGCCGCTGTCCGGGTACTCCTACCAGTGGGCCTCCCGGCTGGCGAACGTGCACGTGGGCTGGTGGCTGGGCTGGATGTCGTTCGCGTTCCTGTCCATCGTCACCGTGTCGGTGGACTACGGCCTGGTGCAGGTGGCGTTCCAGCCGCTGATCGGTGAGGCCTACACCCCAACGAGCGCGGCCCTGGAGACGCTGGTGGTGCTCGCGCTCCAGGCCGCGCTGATCATCACCTCGACCCGGGCCACCACCCGGGTCAACAACACCGCCGTGGCCACCGAGGTGATCGGCATCGTCGGGCTCACCGTGCTGCTGGTCGTCGTCGCCGCCATCCGCGGCCTCGGGCACTGGTCCAACCTGGGCTCCACGGGGATCGTCCCGTCCGCCGGGTACTACAACTGGCTGGGCCCGTTCATGCTGGCCACCCTGCTCGGCGCCTACACGATCGTCGGGTTCGAATCCGCGAGCAACCTGGCCGAGGAGACCTTCGAGCCGCACAAGACGATCCCCCGGGCGATGTTGCGCGCCGTGGTGCTGTCCGGCGTCGTCGGCATGGCGTTCCTGATCGCGCTGGTCTACGCGATCGACTCGGTCAGCGCCGTGTCGGCCAGCGCCGCCCCGGTGGCGCTCATCGTGCAGGACGTCCTCGGCGGCTTCGTCCAGAAGATCTTCCTGATCTTCGTCTGCGTGTCGATCTTCGCCTGCGGGCTGGTGATCATGGTGACCAACGGCCGCCTCATCTGGTCGATGTCCCGGGACCGGCGGCTGCCCGGTTACCAGCTCTGGCGCCGGGTGCCCAGGGCCACCGGCGGGCCCACATGGGCCACCATCCTGGCCGCGGTGCTCGGCGCGCTGATCACCCTGGTACTGCGCACCCACACCGCGGCGCTGGTGACCCTGTTCACCGCCTCGACCATCATGCCGGCCCTGCTGTACGCGTCCACCGTGCTGCTGTACATCTTCACCGCGCGGCGGCACCGAAGCCAGGCCGGGCATTTCTCCCTGGGCCGGTTCGAGATACCGGTGATCGCCGGGGCGCTGATCTGGCTCGCCTACGAGCTGATCGTCCTGATCGGCCCGGCTGAGTTCCGCGACGCCCAGTACTACGTGCTCGGCTCGCTGGGCCTGGGTGTGCTGTTCTACATCGGGCAGTGGCTGCTGGAACCAGGCGCGATGCGGGCGGAGGAAGGGGCGCACGGCGCCGAGGCGCTCACCGACACGGCGGCCCCGTCCACGGGCGGGCCGTCGGCGGGCCATTGAACATCCTCGCGATCGACCAGGGCACCTCGGCCACCAAGGCACTCGTGCTTGGCCCGGGTAACGAGGTGCTCGGGTCGGCCGAGGAACCGGTGCATCCGGCCAGCACCGCCGACGGCGGCGTCGAGCAGGACCCCGAGGAGCTGTACCGGTCGGTCATCGGGGCGGGCAGCGCCGCGCTGGCCGCCGCCCGCGCCCCGGTGCACGCGCTGGCGCTGGCCAACCAGGGCGAGACCGTGCTGGCCTGGGACCGGCGCTCCGGACGGCCGCTGACCCCGGCCATCGTATGGCAAGATCGCCGGTCAGCCGGGGTCTGCCAGCGCCTTTCCGCCTCGGCCGGCCGCCTCGCCGCCGTCACCGGCCTGCCGCTCGACCCGTACTTCGCCGCGCCGAAGATGACCTGGCTGCGGGAGAACCTGACCGCCGAGGGCGTGGTCACCACCACCGACACCTGGCTGCTGGCCCGGCTCGGCGCCGGGTACGTGACCGACGCGGCGACCGCGTCCCGCACGCTGCTGCTCGACCTGGAGACCACGGACTGGTCCGCGGAGGCGTGCGGCGTGTTCGGCATCGACCCCGCGGGCCTGCCCGAGGTCCGCGACTGCGCCGGGGTCATCGGGGAGACCGGCGCGTTCGGGCCGCCGCTGCCGGTCGCCGGGCTGGCCGTGGACCAGCAGGCCGCGCTGCTCGCCGAGCACTGCTTCGCCGCCGGGGAGGCCAAGTGCACCTACGGCACCGGCGCGTTCCTGCTGGCCACCACCGGGCCGGCGCCGGTCAGGTCCACCGCGGGGCTGTCCGCCTCGGTCGCCTGGCGGCTCGGCGGGAAGGCCACCTACTGCCTCGACGGCCAGGTGTACACGGCCGGGGCGGCGCTGCGCTGGCTCACCGAGCTTGGCCTGGTGCCGGGGGCGGAGGGGCTGGACGCCGCCGGGGCGAGCGTGCCTGATTCCGGCGGGACGGTGTTCGTGCCCGCCCTCGCCGGGCTCGGCGCGCCGCACTGGCGCCCGGACGCCCGCGGCGCGTTCCTCGGCCTGGGCCTGGGGGTCGGCCGCGGGCACCTGGCCCGCGCGGTGGCCGAGGGCATCGCCGCGTCGGTGGCGCTGCTCGCCGCCGCGGTCGCCGCCGACCTGGGCGCCCCGCTCGGCCGGCTCCGCGCCGACGGCGGGCTCACCCGGTCCCGGCTGCTCGTCCAGGCACAGGCCGACCTGCTCCAGGCCCCGGTGGAGGTGAGCAGGTCGCAGGACGCGACCGCGCTGGGCGTGGCCGCGCTCGCCCGGCTGGGCGCGGGGGACTGCGCCGCGCTGGCTGAGGCCGTCGGCCAGGCCGAGGTGGAATGGACCGCCGAGCCGGCGATCACCGCTGATCAGGCAGGCGAACGCCTGGCGGGGTTCGAGCGGGCCGTCGAGGCGGTGCTCGCCGCCCGGGGGGCCGCGCCGCGGTGACCGGAGCCGCGGAAACCGGGGACGGCCGGCCGGCCGACGTGGTCATCATCGGGGCCGGGGTGGTGGGCACCGCGATCGCCCGGGCGCTCGCCTGCCAGGACGTGTCCTGCGTGCTCATCGAGGCGGCGAACGACGTGGGCACCGGGACCAGCAAGGCGAACACGGCGATCCTGCACACCGGGTTCGACGCGGTCCCCGGCAGCCTGGAAAGCCGGCTGCTGCGCCGCGGCTATGCGCTGCTCGGCGACTACGCGCGCCGCGCGGGGATACCGGTCGAGCGCACCGGGGCGGTCCTGGTCGCGTGGACCGCGGAGCAGCGGGCGGAACTGCCCGGGATCGAGGACAAGGCCCGCCGCAACGGCGTCACCAATGTGCGCCCGATCGGCGCCGGGGAACTGTACCGGCGGGAACCGCACCTCGGGCCGGGCGCGCTCGGCGCGCTGATCATCCCGGGGGAGAGCATCATCTGCCCGTGGACCACCCCGCTGGCCTACGCCACGCAGGCGCTGGCCGCCGGGGCGCGGCTGCGGCTGCGCAGCCGGGTCACCGGGATCCGGGCCGGTGCCGCCGGGCACCAGGTGGTCACGAGCACCGGCGTGGTGCGCTGCCGCTGGGTGGTGAACGCCGCCGGGCTGCACAGCGACACCATCGACGCGATGATGGGCGGGGCGGAGCTCACCATCCGCCCGCGGCGCGGCGAGCTGATCGTGTTCGACAAGCTGGCCCGGCCGCTGCTGTCGTCGATCCTGCTGCCGGTGCCCACGGCCCGGACCAAGGGCGTGCTGGTCGCGCCCACCGTCTACGGCAACGTGCTGCTCGGGCCGACCGCGGAGGACGTCCCCGACCGGGGCGACGTCGCCACCACCGGGGCCGGGCTCGCCGCGCTGCTGGACGCCGGGCACCGGATCCTGCCGGGCCTGGCCGCCGAGGAGGTCACCGCCAGCTACGCCGGGCTGCGGGCCGCCACCGCGGACCGGGACTACCAGATCTGGGCCGACGGTGCCCGGCGGTACGCGTGCGTGGCCGGGATCCGGTCCACCGGGCTGTCCGCGTCGCTGGGCATCGCCGAGCACGTCACCGGGCTGCTGGCCGAGGCCGGGCTGCGCCTTGCCGGGCGCCCGGAACCGGACCCGCCGGTCATGCCCTACATCGGGCAGGCGGGGACGCGGCCGTACCAGGACGCCGCGCGGATCGCCGCCGACCCGGAGTACGGCCGGATCGTCTGCCACTGCGAGCGGGTCACCCGGGGCGAGATCAGGGACGCGCTGGCCGGCCCGCTGCCGCCCGCCGATCTGGACGGGCTGCGGCGCAGGACCCGGGCGCTGAACGGCCGCTGCCAGGGCTTCTACTGCGCTGCCACGGTGGCCGGGCTGTTCGCCGGCGCCGGGCCCGCCCCGGCGCCGACTGCCCCGGCGCGGCCCGGGCGCGCGACCGTGGGGCCGGCGTGACCGCGGACGTGCTCATCGTCGGGGCGGGGCCCGCCGGGCTGGCCGCCGCGGTGGAATTGCGGCGGCTCGGCGCGGGCAGCGTGCTGGTCGCCGACCGGGACGACGCGGCGGGCGGCATTCCCCGGCACAGCGCGCACACCGGGTTCGGCGCCCGGGACCTGCGCCGGGTGCTGACCGGCCCCGGTTACGCGCGGCACTACGCGGACGCGGCGGCGGCCGCCGGGGCGGACATCCGGCTGGGCACCACGGTCACCGGCTGGGACCTGCCCGGCGCGGGCGGCCCGCGCGGCCTTGATGGCCCGCCCGGCGGCGAGGGCCCGCCCGGCGGCGATGGGCTGCCCGGTGCTCGCGGGCTGGCCGGCGCCGGGGGGCTGCACCGGGTCATGCTGACCAGCGCGGCCGGGGTGCAGGCCGTGACCGCCCGGGCGGTGCTGCTGGCCACCGGCTGCCGGGAACGGCCGCGGGCCGCGCGCCTGGTCCCCGGCGACCGCCCGCCCGGGGTGATGACCACCGGCGAGCTGCAGCGCCGGGTGTACCTGGCCGGGCAGCGGCTGCCCGGGCGGGCGCTGGTGATCGGCGCGGAGCATGTCAGCTTCTCCGCTATGGTCACCCTGGCGCACGCCGGGTCCGAGGTGGTGGCGCTGGTCACCGGCTGGCCCCGGCACACCAGTTACGCCGCGTTCGCGCTGGCGGCGGCGTGGCGCTGGCAGGTGCCGGTGTGGCCGTGCACCGAGGTGGCCCGGGTGACCGGCCGGGGCCGGCTGGAGGGCGTGGAACTCAGGGACCTGCGCACCGGGGAGACCCGGTTCGTGCCGTGCGACCTGGTGGTGTTCACCGGGGACTGGATCCCCGACCACGAACTGGCCCGCGCGGCCGGCCTGGCCATGGACCCGGGCACCCGCGGCCCGGCCGTGGACACCGCGCTGGCGACCTCGGTGCCCGGCGTGTTCGCGGCCGGCAACCTGGTGCACGCGGCCGAGACGGCGGACATCGCCGCGCTCGGCGGCCGGCACGCGGCACGCGGCATCGCGGGGTTCCTGCGCGGGGCGGCCGGGCGGCGCGGGCCAGCCCCGGAACCCGTGCGCCTGCCGGTGACCGTCGAGCCGCCGCTGCGCTGGGTCGCGCCGAACGTGCTGGCCGCGGGGGGACCGGTCCCGCCGCGCGGGCGGTTCGTCCTGCGCGCCGATGTCTTCGCCAGGCTCGCCAGGCTCGAAGTCTGGCAGGACGGACGGCGGCTGGCCACGGGCGTTCCGTATCGGATAGTTCCAGACCGGCCGGTGCGGCTCGGCGCCTCCTGGACGGGGCGCGCCGACCCCGGCGGGGGCCCGGTGACGGTGCGCCTGGCCTGATGGGCGCAGGTTCGGCGGCTACGCGCTGCCGGCGACCGGCGGGGCGGCGATGCTGGCCTGGCTGCGCGCCCTGGCCGGCTCAGCGCCGCGCCGGGGCGCGACGGTCACGGGCCCCCTTCGAGGGTGTACGGCTGGTACCGGTTCTGGCCGGTGCGCACGTAGACCGCCATCGCGCACGGCGAGCCGACCACGCGGACCCGCCTGGGCTCTTCCGCCGCGGTGATCTGCGCCCAGTTCCGCGCGCCGCCGTCCCCGGTCTGGTAGTCCCGGCCGCACCAGTGCACCACCGTGGGCACCATGCCGGGGAGGGCGTGGTAGGTCGCGCCATACCAAAGCGCCCCGGCGAACGCGGCGACGAGCAGGCAGACGGCCCCGCTGCCTGCGGCGTTACGCCAGCGCATCCTGGTCCGGGAAGTCATCGGCGGGAAGCTCCTGCACGGGCGGGGCGCGGGGCGGACATAATGACCGTCGTGGCAGAAGATTATGCGACCGGCGGCGGGCGGGTCGCCGTTCTCGGGCTGGGCACCATGGGCGCGGGCATGGCCCGCAGCCTGCTGCGCGCCGGGCTGCCGGTCGACGTGTGGAACCGGGCCCCCGAGCGGGCCGCCGCCCTCGCCGAGGCCGGCGCGGTGGCGCACGCCGACCCGGCCAGCGCGGCCGCGCACGCCTCTGTGGTCATCACGATCCTGTCCGAAGCGGCGGCGACCCGGGCGGTGGCGCTGGACGCGGGGGTGCTCGCGGCGATGCCGTCCGGTGCGGTCTGGGCGCAGATGGGCACGATCGGGGTCGCCGCCACGGAGGAGTTCGCGGCCGCCGTGGCCGCGCAGCGCCCCGACGTGCTGTTCGTGGACGCGCCGGTGTCCGGCACCCGGGCCCCCGCCGAAGCGGGCGAGCTGCTCGTGCTGGCCTCCGGCCCGGAGCGGGCCAAGGCGCTGGTGGAACCGGCGTTCGGCGCGGTCGGCCGGGCCACCCGGTGGCTCGGCGAGGCCGGCGCGGGCAGCAGGCTCAAGCTGGTCATGAACACCTGGCTGATGTTCCTCATCGAGGGCGCCGCCGAGGTGATGGCGCTCGCCGACGCGGTCGGCGTGGACCGGTCGGAGGTGCTTGACCTGCTGGGCACCGGGCGGATGGGGTCGCCGGTGGCGGCGGGCAAGGCCCGCAAGATGGACAGCGGCGACGACTCGCCGGACTTCGCCCTGGAATGGGCGGTGAAGGACCTGAGCCTGGCCCTGGACGCCGCGCCCGGCCGGTCGCTCGACGTGCTGGCCGCGCTGCGGGACCGCTGGCAGCGGCTCGTGGACCAGGGCCTGGGCGGCCTGGACATGAGCGCCGCCCGGCACGGGCTGTGATCTGATCTGCCGGGGTTCACGGCCCGCGGGAGTCCTATGCGCGGCGCACCACGGACCTATTAGGACTTACAAAGTCAAAGACGGCCCGCGGCGTCTCTAATTGCCGCGCCTGCTGGCCTGACCGCATCAGCATGGCTAGTGTTCTGTGCTGAGATTTTCCTGGTCAGCATCGTTCCGGGATCGAGCCGATCGGCGCGGCCGCCAATACTACAGCCGGCGTGGTTCATTCTACCTAGAAGCTGGGGGGATCCAGGTGAGTCGCACATTCAAGCGAGGGCGAATGCCACGGCCATGGGCATTTGCCGCGATGGTCGGGCTAGTCGTTTTTGCGGGCGCGGCCGGCTCCTGGCCGGGAGTCAGTGCCAGCTCCATGGGCAACCCAATTAGCTTGTCCAGCATGTACTGGATCTTCTACAAAGAAGATTTCAATCATATCAACGCCAAAGCTCCTGCCCTCATCAAGCAGATGGTCGCCGGCCCAGGTACATACGTGCTGGAACAACGTGCAGGCGGTACCCCCCTGCCCGCGCACGTCATCCCCGTCCAGTACTTCTTCAGCAGTGCGGGCCTGCAGGCTGCCATCGATCACCACCAGGTCATTCCCGGCGTGAAGGTCGTCGCCGATGACCTGGAGAACTTTGCGATCACGCCAGCGCCCGAGCGGAAGAATCCGATCCCGGCCATGAGGGGATTCGCCGATGCCGCGCATGCGAACGGCTACCGGCCGATCCTCATCCCGGGCCGCGACCTGATGCGGGTGCCGCGAGCGGTATGTTCCCAGCAGCCGGGAACCACCATTTCCCAGGCGTACTTGCGCTGCGGCCTGCCGGCGGCGGCGGCTTACGCGCCGATCTACGTGATCCAGGCCGCGGCCGTCGAGACCAATCTCAGCGCCCTGCGGCAGCTCATACAGGACGGCGCGGCGCGGGCACGCAAGGCTAACCCCCGCGCGCTTATTCTCGCGACGCTGAGCGTTTCGCCCAACGGCCTCTATGTTCCGTACACCGCGGTCGTCGTGGCGGCCAAGGCGATCCGCCCGTACGTCCAGGGGTTCTTTATCAACAACCTCCGGCCGTCCGACTCGCGCATGATCGGCTTCCTGAAGGCGCTCGGCAAGTCCTGATCCGCGTGCCTGCCGCGGGGCGCGCGAGGCCCGGCCGGGCCCGTGCCGGGCAGCGCAGTCGTACCGGTTGTCTACCCTGGAGCGTGTGACTCAGCATGATGTCGAGCAGGAGCAGGCCTACGTGTCCATGCTCTACGGGCATCTGGATGAGCTCCGCGAGCGGGCCTCCGGGCGGCTGGCCCAGACGCTGCGGCAAACCGGCGGCAGCCCGCAGGCGCGCACCGAGCGCGACGTCATGGTCGGCATGTACACCCAGCGGCTGGCCCAGCTTGACGCGGCGGAGAGCGGCCTGTGCTTCGGCCGGATCGACTCCGACGACGGGGAGCAGCGCTACATCGGCCGGCTCGGCATCCGGGACGAGGACGCGGACTACAAGCCGCTGCTGCTGGACTGGCGGGCGCCGGCCGCGCGGCCGTTCTACCTGGCCACGCCGGTCTCTCCGGAGGGGATCCGGCGGCGGCGGCACATCAAGACCGTGGGCCGCGAGGTCACCCGGCTGGACGACGAGGTACTCGACCTGGCCGCGGCCGGACAGGCCGGCCCGACCAGCGGGCTGAACGGCGAGGCGGCCCTGCTCGCCGCGCTGAACGCCAGCCGCACCGGCCAGATGACCGACATCGTCGAGACGATCCAGGTCGAGCAGGACTGGATCATCCGGGCACCGAACAAGGGCGTGCTGGTGGTCCAGGGCGGCCCCGGCACCGGGAAGACCGCCGTGGCGCTGCACCGCGCCGCGTTCCTGCTGTACACGCACCGGGAGCAGTTGGCCCGGCGGGTGGTCCTGGTGATCGGCCCCAGCCCCACGTTCCTGCGTTACGTGGGGCAGGTGCTGCCGTCGCTGGGGGAGACCTCGGTGCTGCTGTCCACGATCGCCGACCTGTACCCGGGCATCACCGCGCGGCGCGAGGAGCCGGTCGGGACCGCGCGGCTGAAGGGCCGGCTGGAGATGGCGGAGGTCATCGCGGCCGCGGTCCGGGACCGGCAGGGCCCGGCCGCCGGCGGCCTTGAGGTTCTCTACGACCGGGACACGCTGCGGCTGGACCGGCGCACCTGCGTCCGGATCCGGGACCGGGCCCGCCGCGCCCGGCTGCCGCACAACCAGGCCCGGTCGCTGGCCCACCGGCTGCTGCTGGACGCGCTGACCCGGCAGGTGGCTGACAAGATCGGCTACGACATCCTCGGCGGCGGGAATCTGCTGGGCGGGGAGGACATCGCCGGGATCCGGCAGGAGCTGCGGGAGACCCGGGAGGTGCGGGTCGCACTGGAACAGTTCTGGCCCGCGCTGACCCCGCAGCGCCTGGTGGGTGACCTGTTCGCGGCCAAGGAGCGGCTGGAGACCGCGGCCGCCGGGCTGGAGGCGGCCGACCGGGACGCGCTGCTGCGCGAGCCGGGCGGCGGCTGGACCGCGGCGGACGTGCCATTGCTGGACGAGGCGGCGGAACTGCTCGGCGAGGACGACCGGACGGTGCGCGAGCGGGCCCGCAAGGAGCGGCGCAGGCGGATCGCCTACGCGCGCGGGGTGCTGGACCTGGCCTACGGGTCCCGGTCGGTGGACCTGAACCCCGAGGAGGAGGCCGAGATCCTGTCGGCCTACGACATCCTCGACGCCGAGCGGCTGGCCGAACGGTACGAGGAGGACGACGACCGGACCGCCGTGGAACGCGCGGCGGCCGACCGGACCTGGACGTTCGGGCACATCGTGGTGGACGAGGCGCAGGAGCTTTCCCCGATGGCCTGGCGGATGCTGCTGCGGCGCTGCCCATCCCGGTCGATGACCATCGTCGGGGACATGGCCCAGGCCAGCGAACTGGGCGGCGGCTCGTCGTGGCAGGAGGTGCTCGCACCGAACCTGAGGGACCGCTACCGCCTGGAGCGGCTGACCATCAACTACCGGACCCCGGCCGAGATCGCCGAGGTGGCCGCCGACGTGCTGGAGGCCATCGATCCCAGCCTGCACCCGCCGCGCCCGGTGCGGGAAACGGGGTTCACGCCGTGGCAGGCCCAGGCGCCGCCCGGGGAACTGGGCACGTTGCTCGGCGAGCTGGCCCGGGAGGAGTCGGCAGCGATCGGGGCGGGGAACCTGGCCGTGATCGTGCCCGCCGACCGGCTCGACGAGCTGACCCGCGCGGTCGGGGTGGGCGTCCCGGACGTGGTGCTGGAGGACGCGTCGCTCGACCGGCCCGTGGTGGTGCTCAGCGTCACGCAGGTACGAGGGCTGGAGTTCGACTCTGTCCTGGTCGCGGACCCGGCCCGGATCGTGGCCGACTCGTCGTCCGGGCTGAACGACCTCTACGTGGCCATCACCAGGGCCACCCAGCGCCTCGGCGTGGTCCACGAGGGCGACCTGCCCGGGGCCCTGTCCCGGCTGCGCACCCGGTGACATGCGGCTGCTGGTGTTCCTGCATGGCACCGTGCTGATGCATGCCGGTGGTGCCGGGGTGACCCGTGCCGAGCGCGTCGCCCAGGTACGGGCCGGGCACCCGACGGTCGGTGACTTCGCACGGCTTCCCAGTCGGCCGGGTGCTCGCCCGCCAGCCGGCGAACCCACGGCGATGTGCCCGCGCGTGTCCCCCCGACGTCCTGATCGAAGACGACTGCGCAAGCATCGGCTCCGGCCAGATCACCTACCGCAGATACCGTCCGCCGTCCGGGCCCGCATCAAGTCGATCATCATCCCCGAGTTCGGCGGCATCGACCGCCTCCTCGACAACCCCCAAGCCCTGCTGACCTTCACCCCTCCCGGCCCCACTTCTCCCGAAACCGCTCAATCAGCTCATTAGCCTCGGCCTCGCTGACCTGAACTAGCTCGCCGACCAAGTTGCCGTATTCCCACTCGATTATGGCCGTGTCGCGTTGCCATGTCATGTCGGCGCGCAACGCTTCGTCGAGCCGCCCTTTATCGGTGAATCTGCGGCGCACAAGCCCAGCGGGATCTGCTGGATTCTGGCCAATCCCTGTGATCGCATAGTAGACAGTCTGCTCATCCATCATTGATCTTCCCTGCGGTATTCAGGAATGTCCTGCCAGCCATGTGGCTCTGGGACCTGTGCGCTGATGTGCTTCTGATACGCTCGCAAGCCCTCAATCTCCTCGACGGGTGTTCTGATGTCATTAATTCTCTCATACGCTTTGTGTGTCTGCTCTTTGGCGCCCAAGCTCTCGTAGGTGTGAACTTGAACCTCGAAATAAGGTCACTATCTGAGTCGCGCCATCTCATATTCATGCCCTTGTATTCTTCCTCACCCCAATTGTTGATGCGCGCCATGAGTTCGAAGCCGCCTTCTTGAAGCCTTCTTGAAACATCGCCGAGATTTGATAAGTATGCTTCTGTCGTGCTCACGAAAGTGTAGCGAACTCCGTCGTGGATCAGTCTTGTCAGATCCTCCGGAGACTCGCCGGGGAATCGGGCGATGAGCTTGGCAAGCTTTTCTTTGTAGCGATCGGGCTCTTTAAGAGCGAACTGTTCTGTGTTAGGGGCGAGGTGACCGTGCTCGAGTTGGGCTTCGATGTGGCGCATGGCGGGTGTGAGACCGTGTTCGCCGTAGTTGCCTTCAGCGTCGCGCCCTTCTCTTTCATGGCAACGGGCAAGTCCCTGATCTCCCGCGCGGGACTGTGCCGGTGAGAGATCGTGGGCCTTCCAGTGCCAGGAACCGTCGGGGGCAGTGCGGGCCCGGTCTGTTGGGGGTAAGTCGGGAGCATCGCCGGGCAGTGAGAAGTCGTGCTCAGCCAAGTCCGGCGGCGAAGGCCGGCGAGAGCCGTCGTCGCGGTACGGGGATGATGGGTGCCCGGCGGGAAGGTGTTCTAACCGTGCATCCAGATCATCCTGCTGCGGCGGAACCTCTTGCGGCCTGTCGGTTTCCCTGGGCTGCTCCTGGTCCGCTGTGCGATCGTGAGCCACCAGGCTCAGTCCTCCCGGCTCCACTTCTCCCGAAACCGCTCAATCAACTCCGTAGCGTCAGCCTCACTGATCTCAACTAGATCGGCGCCGGCGTCCCCGTATTCCCATTCGATGATCGCCGAATCCCGCTGCCATGTCAGATCGCGTCGGAGCGCTTCATCGATCTGTCCGTCGTCGCTAGCTACACGGCGAGCGAGGCCAGAAGGGTTCTGCAGCGTGCGGCCGGACCCAATAATGGCGTAGTACTTGACCGCATCTCCCATGAGTTTACCTCCCTTCTCTGCGGTACTCGGGAATATCTCGTGCCGCAGGCGGTATTGTGATCGCCTGTGAGATTTGCCTCTGATATTCGCGCAGGCTCTTCACTTCGGCCGGTGGCGTTCTTGGATCTGTTATCTTCTCGTAGGCATCGTGTGTCTGTTGTTTCGCATCCCAGCTTTCTCGTGTATGGAATTGGATCTCGAAGAGTCTTCCGCTCGATGGATCGAACCACCGGCTGTTGATCCCTTTGTATTCCTCGCTGCTCCAGCTATTCCGTCGCACCTCTAATTCGTATCCCGCACTTTCAACCTTATCCTGCGCATCCCACAAGCCTTCGCTATAGCCTTCTACCGAGAATATAAACGTATACCGAATCGCATCGTGTATTTCGTTTGCCAGCTCAACACAAGACTTATCAGGATTACGGGCAATGGCGTCAGCGAGCTTTTCTTTAAAGCGGTCGGGATCCTTGAGAGCGAACTTCTCGGTGCCCTCAACGAGGTTGCCATGGCCGAGTTGGGCTTCGATATGTCGCATGGCAGGGGTGAGGCCATGGTCACCATAGTTGCCATCGCTGTCTCGTCCCTCCGCTGTGCGGCTTTCGTCGAGAATCTCATCGGCCGTCCGCGAGTCATCGGGTGACAGGTGGGAGGCCTTCCAGTCCCAGGAGCCGTCGGGGGCGGTGCGGGGCTGGTCGGCCTCCGATAAGCCTGGGTCGGCGGGGGAGTCGGACTCGTCGGGGAGGGGGAGTTCGTACTTGGCGATGTCCGGGGGCGGGGGCTTGCGGGAACCGTCGTCACGGAAAGGGGACGAGGGGTGATTGAGGGGCAGTCGTTCTAGGCGGACCTGTAAGTCGTCCGGGCGCACTCGGGCGTCGTGAGGGTCATCTATCGAACGAGGGCGTGCCTGGTCAGGGGTTTGTCCATGCTCGGCCAGATGGTCGTGGGGCCCCGTCATGCCACTGCCTTCCGCACGTTCGGTGACCGCGCCATCGTAACCGGCTACCGGCTCCCATGTCGGCTCCACGCGACCGGCCAGTGATTGCGAGGCCGTCAGTAGTTCCAGGACGTTGGCGATCGTGGCCACCGCGGCGGCCGGCGCACTTACGAGGCTGGCCCAGTAGCGAAGCTCGGTGTACCCGTCCTCGTCAACGATGACCTGGATTTCGCGGCAACCATGAGGGTGCAGGGTTGCGGTCAGATCCGTCCCGGCCCGCGTTCTATGCAGGCGCGTCACCAGGCCGAGCGTGGCAAGCTCGGCCGCAATCTCCTGCAGGCGCACAGCGTCCGCGCCGTACGGCTCGCCGGAGTCGGTCATGGGCAGTCCAGTTCGAACCACACCGTCCGCCCGGACTCGTCACCCGTGATGCCCCAGGCACGCGCAAGGGAACTCACGATGACTAACCCACGCCCGTGCACCTCGTCCCCGGCCGTGCCCGGCAGCCAGAGACCGCCCTGATCGGCAACCTCGACCCGTACGTCGCCCGACCGGTGAAAGACGGTCACCGTGAAGGTGCCGCCTCGGCCCGAGGCGCTGTGCGCCAGTGCGTTGGTAGCCAGTTCGCTCAGCAGCAAGGTGGCATCCTCGGCCACTGGGCAGGCGCCGAGAGCTGTGCGCAGCCACTGTCGGACCCGCGGGAGATGCTCCGCAGTGCCAGGGAACTCCGATCGTGTGGCAACGGGCGTCCCGGAACGCGGGACGGGGGCTGTATGTGCTCCCGACGGCATGACCTGTCCTGCCCCCTTTCAAGCGTTCGGCAGCCTGTTCACTGCTCGGGCTGGCATGCTCCATGCGTAAGGATTCCATGCATGGTTTGCTGTGCATAGATGTATAGCAGATAGATGTGCGATGTGTTTGGCCGACTCAGGAAGTAGGAGGCACTAGTGACCATCGGCTCTGGGCCGACCGTCCGCCGACGGCAGCTCATGGCGGAGTTGAAGCGGCTCCGCGAAGCGGCCGGGCTCAGCCAGGAGGCTGTCGCGGAGCGGCTGGACTGGCACCACACCAAGCTGATGCGGATCGAGACCGGCCGCACCTCGCCGCATCCCAACGACGTGCGCCTCATGGTCGAGGTCTACGGGCTGACCGACCGTGAACAAGCGGCCGCACTAGTCAAGCTCGCCAGAGATGCCCGCCAGCGAGGCTGGTGGTACTCCTATCGCGACGTCCTGCTAAACCGCTACGACTTCTTCATCGGCCTTGAGTCCGAGGCGGCATCGATCCGAGATTTCGAGCTAGCGATGGTCCCAGGGTTGCTACAGACCGAGGACTACGCCCGGGCTCTGATGCGGGGAGACTCTCCCGAACTCCGCGACGAGGAGGTCGAGCGGCGCGTGGAGGTACGGATGGCCCGTCAGCGCGTACTGGTTCGCGATGATCGGCCACAGATCTGGGCGATCCTCGACGAGTCGGTGGTCCGGCGCGTGGTCGGTGGCCCAGCGGTCATGCATGGTCAGCTTGAGCGCCTCATTGACGCTGGCCAGGGTAGGACAACGATCCAGGTCATACCTTACGAGGCGGGTGCGCATCCCGGGCAGGTCGGCCCATTCATCATTCTGGGATTCGCCGAGCCGTCCGAGTCCGACGTCGTGTATTTGGAGACTGTCGGCGGAAACCTGTACGTGGACAAGTCTGAGGAGACGCGGCTGTTCGCCACCGCGTTCGACCACCTTCGTGCAGTGGCGCTGAGCCCAGGAGAAACCCTGGCTATGCTTCGCGCAGCGGCGGATACTTTGAAGTAGCCGCGAAAGGAGGGATGCGATGACCTGCTACGACCTCTCCCACGCTGCATGGCGAACAAGCTCCTACAGCGGGACGAACGGAAGCTGCGTGGAGGTGGCCCGCGACGTGCCCGAGGTCGTCGCGGTTCGGGACTCCAGGGACCGGGGCGGGGCGGTGCTGGCGGTCGAGCCTGATGAGTGGCGGGCCTTTACGGACAGAGTGAAGGCCGGGCAGTTCGACTAGGCCTGAACTCTGCGGCCGAGGTTGATAGGCGGATAGGCAGGCGGTCCACACCAGGCCGATGTGCCTGAGGATCAGCGCGCCATCGGCGTGGTTGTCCTCATCGTTGCCATCCGCGACGACGGACTCCCATCGGTAGGCGAAGCCCCGGGCAGCGATCGGTTCATCGGTCTTTCCAACTGTCCAGGTCGTGGGCTCTGGCATAGCGGGTTCGCCGCACCGGACGCATACGGTGAGTCTGCCAGCGCCCGGCCGTGTACAACCCTGAGGCAACCAGCGGTTCGATCGGAATGTCGCCGGCCGGTGGCACGGTGGCAGGCATGAGTCGTGGGAGGCAGTATGAGTGTTGTGACCCTCACCGACGCCTGGCCGAAGCCGGGGGAGCCGTTCACGGTCAGCGATCTCGACCGGATGCCCGACGACGGGCACCGTTATGAGTTGCTTGACGGGACGCTAATCGTGAGCCCCGCACCCGGGCCGCTGCACCAGCGCGTGTCCGCTGTCCTGGTGGTCCTCCTGGAACTGGCCTGCCCCGAGGAGCTTGTCGTCTTCCCGAACGTCGGCGTGCGTATCGGGCCACGGAGCGCACTTGAGCCTGACGTAGTAGTCGCGCGACCCTCTGACGTGAGCGGCGCCCGCCTGGCCCGGCCGCCGCTGCTGGTGGCGGAGATCCTGTCACCGGACTCGGCTCTGCGGGATCTCAACCTCAAGAAGGCCGCCTACGAGCGGTTCGGCATTCCCTCGTACTGGGTCATAGACCCTGACCTGGAACAGCCCAGCCTCCGCGCATTCGACCTGGTGCATGGCGAGTACCGCGAAGCCGCTCAAGCGGTAGGGGACACGCCGTTCCGTGCCGACCGGCCCTTCCCAGTCGAGATCGTCCCCTCCCGCCTGGTGGCAAAGCTGCGAATGCGATAGGCGGCCCGCGGTCCATTCGTGATCATGAGATTGGTGGCGCTGTCACGCCCTGCAGGTCGTGATCACGAATGTGGGCTCACAGAGGGGCGTGACCGCTCCGGGCCAGTTACTGGTCGGCAGCCGTGGTGTCCTCGCCTAGCTGGTCCAGGGTCCAGAGGGCCCAGTCACGGAGGGTCTCGAACGAGCGCAGGCCGAACTCGACGACCATGCGGTTCAGCGGAGAGGGGCACCAGATTCGGCTAGCGCGTCGAACTTGTGCACCTGCTCCCGCAGATCGGCGAGCGCGGCATCGTTCTGGGCGAGCAGGCCGCGCAGGGCCGCGCGGGCCTCGTCGGGCTCCAGGGCCGACAACAGGATCAGCTGGGCGCCTTCCTGGCCGAACTCCGCGCCCGGGTGTGCCCCGGCCGGACGGTAGCCGGGGCGGCGCAGCTCGGCTGAGGCACGCGGCCCGGCGCAGGCGAGGCCAGCACGGGCAAAGGCAAAGCCAGCCCGGGCAAAGGCAAGGCCAGCCCGGCAAGGGGCGGGCTCAGTGCGGCTAAGGCTGGGCGGCGCGGTAGCGCAGGCCGTCCATGAGCAGATCGAGGATCCGGCGGGCCTGGTCCGGCTGCGCCGGGTCCACGGTCACCAGGGAAACCCCGCTCAGGCTGGCCAGCACATCGGCCGGCCGGACATCCAGGCGCAGCGTCCCGGCCGCCGCGCCCGCCTCCAGCAGGGCCGTGATCGCGGCGAGCAGCCGGTCGCGGCTTTGCGCGAACGGGTTCCCGCCGGAGGCGATGACCGCGCGCAGCGCGTCGGCCATGCCGCGTTTGGTGGTCATGTAGTCGACGAACCGGTCCATCCACAGGCGCGTCGCCCGGTCCGGCGGCTCGGCCAGCAGCAGTTCCGGCACCGCGTCGCACAGCCTGGCCAGCTCGTTGCGGTAGGCGGCCTCGACCAGCGCCTCCCGGGTCGGGAAATGGCGGTACAGCGTGCCGATGCCGACGCCCGCGTCCTTGGCGATCGCCCCCAGCGTCACCTCGGGCCCGCCACGGGAGAAAGCCCGCACGGCGGCGTCGAGCACCTTGGCCCGGTTCCGCTGGGCATCGGCGCGCAGCGGCCGGGCGCCTGTTGCCGCCACGGGACCTCCGGGTTTGCTAAACGGAGGATCCTCCGGTTAGGGTGAATAAACCGGAGGTTCCTCCGGTTCAGATGCTAGCGCAGACGGGACCGTCATGACTGGACACACGCCCATTACCACCGCGTTCACGGCCGAGTCCACGGCAGCCGAGGTCATCGAGGGCATCGACCTCACCGGCCGGCGGGCCATCGTGACCGGCGGGGCGTCCGGCATCGGGATCGAGACCGCGCGGGCGCTGGCCGGCGCCGGGGCCGAGGTCACCCTGGCGGTGCGCAACGTCGCGGCGGGAGAGCGGACCGCCGACGACATCATCGCCAGCACGGGCAACAAGCAGGTCCTGGTCGCGCCGCTGGACCTCGCCGACCGGGCCTCGGTCGCGGCGTTCACCGCCGCCTGGGACGGCCCGCTGCACATCCTGGTCAACAACGCCGGGATCATGGCCTGCCCGGAGGCGCGCACGCCGGAAGGGTGGGAGCTGCAGTTCGCCACCAACCACCTCGGCCACTTCGCCCTCGCCACCGGACTGCACCGGGCACTCGCGGCGGCGGGCGGGGCCCGGGTCGCCTCGGTCAGCTCGACCGCGCACCTGCGCTCGCCGGTGGTCTTCGACGACATCCACTTCCGCGCCCGCGACTACGAGCCATGGGCCGCGTACGGGCAGTCCAAGACGGCGAACGTGCTGTTCGCGGTGGAGGCGGCCAGGCGGTGGGCCGGCGAGGGCGTCACCGTCAACGCGCTGATGCCCGGCGGTATCCGGACCGGCCTGCAGCGCTACGTCACCGACGCCGACCTCGCCCGGCTGCGCGCCGAGTCCGGCAGCGCCGAAGAGTTCCGGTGGAAGACGCCCGGGCAGGGCGCGGCCACCTCGGTCCTGGTGGTTACCTCGCCGCTGCTCGACGGCGTCGGCGGCCGGTACTTCGAGGACTGCAACGAGGCGGGGCCGAACCAGCCGGGCAGCCGCCGGGGCGTCGCGGCGTACGCGCTGGACCCCGACGCGGCCGCGCTGCTGTGGCAGGTCTCGCTCGACCTGCTGGCCTCGTAAGAACTCTCTCGCAGCGGCCCGGTGCGGGGCCGGGACGGCCGCGCCGGAACACGCCCCGCCGAGACGGCTGCGCCGGAACAACCCCCGCCGGCGCGGGCCGGGCTAGTCGCTGTGATGCTGGCGGATGGTCTGCGGCTCGGCGGTCCAGATGACCCAGGCCGTCCACGACTGCGCGGTGTCGCCGCCCGGGAGCTTGGACGGCCCGGTGATGTACAGGCCCTCGCGCTGGGAGTTGCCGCGGGAGGCGTAGCAGCCGCCCACCGGGCGGAAGTTCACGTCGCACACGTTGTTGCCGGTGATCTGCGTCGGCGTCTGGGTCTGCGGGCTGAAGTTCCGCACCGTGTACTGGTTGTACCCGGGCAAGCCTTTCTTGCCGGTGCAGGTGACCGCCCGGTGCCCGGCGCTGCTGCACGGCTTCCACGGGGTGCCGACCTCGTTGCCGTTGGGCATGGCCCACCCGGCGTGCACGTACACGTAGCCCTGTATCCCGTTGTAGGTGATCGTGATGGGGTCCTTCCCCTTCACCCGGTTACCGACCGCGCAGGTGCCGTTGGGGAAGCCCAGCGCTCCCTTGGACCTGTTGGGGGGGTTCCCGCGCGCGTAGTGGCCACAGTTCACCGCGTCCGGCGTGACGGTGACGGTGCGGTAGGTCTGCATGGTCTTGAGCGAGACCGCGGTGCTGTTGCTGTGCCCGTGAGGCGGCGGGTCCTTGGCGGTGACCGCCTTGCCCACGTGTACGACGAGGAAGCCGCCGACGACGATCGCGGCGATCACCAGCAGGCTACGCATGCGTGCCTCCGTATTCATCGGCGGTGCCGTAGCCGGCCGCCTCGCGCTCCACCCGGATGCGGAACCCGGACCGGCGCACGGCGAGCACCACGGCCGCGAGCAGGATCACGATGAGCAGGGCCCAGAGGGACTGGGTGAACACCGGCCACCAGAACCCCGGTGCCGGGTCCGGTGCGACCCGGAACTCCAGCAGGGTCGCGGCGGCCGCGCCGAGGTTCGCCGGGCCGGCGGACAGCCGCCCGGCCGCGGTGGCCACGATGTCACTGACGTAGAAGCCGGGCCTGGCGCCCGCGGGCACCACCAGTTCCAGCGAGATCCGGACCGCGTGGCGCGGCGCGAGCCGCACGGCGGGCACGCCGGGCCGGACCCAGGACGGCGGCACCACCCGGCCACCGCCGCGCGGGTCGCGCTGCACTGCGACCCGGATCGTCTCGCGCCGGGTGCCGGCGTTGACCACCGACACCGGGGGGAGCGCGACGCTCTGGCCAGGGTGCGCCACGCCGGACAGCCGGACCGGGTCGGCCTGGATGCCGACCCCCACGCTCGCCTGGGCGGCCTGCGGGACGGCCACGAGGGCGCCGGCCAGCACGGCCGGCACCAGCGTGCCTAATAGCCCCCGCAGGTGCATGAGCCCGCCTCGCGTTCCGCTTGTCCTACGGAAATATGTGTCCAGTTTGACGCCTGAGGCACCCCGGGCGCCTCCATGCGTTCGTGTGTTACGGATTGTCAGTCTGTGATCGTGAATGGTCAAGGCCCGGGCGGGGCAGTGGGAACCGGCGAAGGCACCGGACGGCGGCCGGCAGGCAGGCGATTTAGCTTGACGTCGAGAGACTTCCCTCCTACGGTGGAGGGAGGTAGCTCGACATCAAGATATTTGCGGGCCCGGATCACCGCCGCCGGGAGATTGCGGCAGGATGCAAGGGACACGCGGGAAGAGCACCTCAGTCGGAGGAGGCGAGCCACGCCATGACGGCGAACAGCTTCGGGAGCCGGGCCACGCTGCGAGCTGGCGGGACCGACCACGTGATCTACCGGCTGGACGCGGTCGAGGGCGCGGGCAGCCTTCCGTTCAGCCTCAAGGTCCTGCTGGAGAACCTGCTGCGCAACGAGGACGGCCAGCAGGTCACGGCGGACCACGTCACCGCCCTCGCCGGGTGGGACCCCGCCGCCGAGCCCGCGACCGAGATCCAGTTCACCCCGGCCCGGGTCATCCTCCAGGACCTGACCGGCGTGCCCGCCGTGGTCGACCTGGCCACCATGCGCGAGGCCATGCGCGACCTGGGCGGTGACCCGGCCAAGATCAACCCGCTGGTGCCGGCCGAGCTGGTCATCGACCACTCGGTGGTGGCGGACGTGTTCGGCCGCCCGGACGCGTTCGACCGCAACGTGGACCTGGAGTTCCAGCGCAACAGGGAGCGGTTCGCGTTCCTGCGCTGGGGGCAGCAGGCGTTCAGCCGGTTCAAGGTGGTGCCGCCGGGCACCGGCATCGTGCACCAGGTCAACATCGAGCACCTGGCCCGGGTCGTGATGACCCACGACGGCATCACCTATCCCGACACCTGCGTCGGCACCGACTCGCACACCACCATGCAGAACGGCCTCGGCGTGCTGGGCTGGGGCGTCGGCGGCATCGAGGCCGAGGCGGCCATGCTCGGCCAGCCGATCAGCATGCTCATCCCCAAGGTGGTCGGGTTCCGGCTCACCGGGGAGCTGCCCGACGGCGCCACCGCCACCGACCTGGTGCTCACGATCACCGAGCTGCTCCGCCGGCACGGCGTGGTCGGCAAGTTCGTCGAGTTCCACGGCGACGGGGTGGCCGCGGTGCCGGTGGCCAACCGGGCCACGATCGGCAACATGAGCCCCGAGTTCGGCTCCACCTGCGCCATCTTCCCGATCGACGAGGAGACGCTGACCTACCTGCGGCTCACCGGCCGCCCGGCGGACCGGGTCGCGCTGGTCGAGGCGTACGCCAAGGAGCAGGGCCTGTGGCACGAGAGCGGGCAGCACGCCCGGTACTCCGAGGAGCTGTCCCTCGACCTGTCCACGATCGTCCCGTCGCTGGCCGGGCCGAAGCGGCCGCAGGACCGGGTGGCGCTGGCCGACGCCAAGACCGCGTTCCGCGAGGCGCTCGGCGCCTACGTGCAGGCCCCCGGCCTGGACAACGGCCTGGCCGGCACGTTCCCCGCGTCGGACCCGGTGGCCAGCGAGGCGCCCGGCCGCCCGTCGCACCCGGCCCAGGTCACCCTGGAGGACGGCACCAGGACCGCCGTGGACCACGGCTCGGTCGTGATCGCGGCCATCACCTCGTGCACGAACACCTCCAACCCGTCGGTGATGGTCGGCGCCGCGCTGCTGGCCCGCAACGCGGTGGAGGCGGGCCTGGAGCGCAAGCCCTGGGTGAAGACCACGCTCGCGCCCGGCTCCAAGGTGGTCATGGACTACTACGAGCGGTCCGGCCTGCTGCCCTACCTGGAGAAGCTCGGCTTCAACCTGGTCGGCTACGGCTGCACCACCTGCATCGGCAACTCCGGCCCGCTGCCCGAGGCGATCAGCGCGGCGGTCGCCGACAACGACCTGGCGGTCGTCTCCGTGCTGTCCGGGAACCGGAACTTCGAGGGCCGGATCAACCCGGACGTGAAGATGAACTACCTCGCGTCACCGCCGCTGGTCGTGGCATATGCGCTGGCCGGCACGATGGACATTGACATGCAATACGATGCGCTCGGCAGCCGTCCGGACGGGACGCCGGTGTATCTCCGTGATATCTGGCCGTCGCCGGCCGATGTCGCCGAGGTGGTCCGGTCCGCGGTGGCCGCCGAGATGTTTTCCCGGGACTACGCGGACGTGTTCGAGGGCGACGACCGCTGGCGCGCCCTGCCGGTGCCCGAGGGCGACACGTTCGCCTGGGACGGCGAGTCCACCTACGTGCGCCACCCGCCGTACTTCGACGCGATGACCGCGGGCCCGGAGCCGGTGACCGACATCCGCGGCGCCCGGGTGCTGGCCATGCTCGGCGACTCGGTGACCACCGACCACATCTCGCCGGCCGGCGCGATCAAGACCGACAGCCCGGCCGGCCGCTACCTCACCGAGCACGGGGTGGAGCGGCGGGACTTCAACTCCTACGGCTCCCGGCGCGGTAACCACGAGGTGATGATCCGCGGCACGTTCGCCAACATCCGGCTGCGCAACCAGCTCGCCCCCGGCACCGAGGGCGGGGTGACCGTGAAGCTGCCCGGCGACGAGCAGATGAGCATCTACGACGCGTCGCGGCGGTATGCCGGGGAGGGCACCCCGCTGATCGTGCTCGGCGGCAAGGAGTACGGCTCCGGCTCGTCCCGGGACTGGGCCGCCAAGGGCACGCTGCTGCTCGGGGTGCGCGCCGTGCTTGTCGAGTCGTTCGAGCGGATCCACCGGTCCAACCTGATCGGGATGGGCGTGCTGCCGCTGCAGTTCCGCCCGGGGGAGTCGGCGGCGTCGCTGGGGCTGACCGGCCGGGAGGTCTACGACGTCGCGGGCATCGAGGCGATGAACTCAGGGCCTGTTCCCCGCGAGGTGACCGTGCGGGCCGACGGGCGGGAGTTCCGGGCGGTCGTCCGGATCGACACCCCCGGCGAGGCCGAGTACTACCGCCATGGCGGGATCATGCAGTACGTTCTTCGTTCACTGCTCGCTCAGGATTGACACGTGGCCGGGGCCCACGGCTCACGGGAGGATGGGTAACGCAACCGGAAATGCCCAATATGTTATTGATTTACGCCTGGCCGGGGGCTGATCACCGGGCCCCGTGGCAAGGCGGTAACGTGGCCGGAGATGTCCGAGCCCGCTGTGCGCCCAGCCCCGGCCAAGGCCCGGACCGGCGGCCGTGCCTGGGCGCCCGCGCTGTTCATGACCGGCATCCTCGCGCTCGCGTTCAACCTGCGTGGTGCGATCACCAGCCTGCCCCCGGTCTTCCCGGAACTGGCCTCGGCGCTGCACCTCTCGTCGCTGAAGATCGCGCTGCTCGCTGCCGCCCCGGTGCTGTGCTTTGCGGTGTTCTCGATCCCGGCCGCCCCGCTGGCCCGCCGGTTCGGCGAGGAGCGGGTGCTGCTGGCCTCCCTGCTGCTGCTCGCTGTGGGGCTGCTCGCGCGCGGCGCATGGCCCGGGCTGCTGCTCTTCCCCGGCACTGCGGCGGCCGGTGCCGCGATCGCGCTGATGAACGTGCTGCTGCCCAGCCTGGTCAAGCGGCGCCGCCCGGATCAGGCAGGGTTGCTGATCGGCCTCTACCTGCTCGCCCTGGCCGGCGGGGCGATCCTCGGCTCGCTGATCGCGGTGCCGGTGTTCCAGTCCTCCGGCGGCTCGGTCCGGCTGACCCTGGGCCTGTGGGCGCTGCCAGCGCTGGCCGGGGCGCTGGCCTGGCTGCCCCAGTGGCGGTTCCGGACCACACCGGACGGCCGGGGCGGCGGCCGCTCGGGCGGCCGGCCGCTGGTGAAGGTGTCCAGGCACGCACTCGCCTGGCAAGTCATGGGCTTCATGGGGCTGCAGAGCCTGATTTATTACGCTGCGCTCTCGTGGCTGCCGATCCTGCTGAGGGACCGGGGCGCGGGAGCGGTACACGCGGGCAGCCTGCTCGCCCTGATGAACCTCGGTAACGCGGTCACCGCGCTACTGGCCCCGATGTTCGCCCACCGGTTCAGGGACCAGCGGTGGCTGATCGCCGCCACGGTGGCGGTCAGCGCCGTGGGGCTGGCCGGGGTGTGGTTCGCGCCGCTGGCCGGCGCGCCCGCCTGGACCCTGCTGTTCGGCCTCGGCCAGGGCGCCGCCCTGGGCCTGGCGATCTATTTCACCGCCGCCCGGGCGCCCGACCCGGTGACGTCCGCCTCGCTGTCGGCGTTCACCCAGGGGGCCGGGTACCTGCTGGCGGCGGCCGGCCCGCTGGCCGTCGGGTTCCTGCACGCGGTGACCGGGACCTGGACCACGGCCGTGCTGGCCATGCTTGCCGTGATCGTGTTCGAGGGCGTCGTCGGCTGGCAGGCCGGCCGCGCCCGTACCCTGCCCGCGGCCTGAGCCGCCAGGCTCCTCCGGCGCCCGCCCGGCCGATTGGCGGTGAATTGTGCCGGTACTTACGCCCTGCTGGGAACTTACCCACCGGGTAGCTTTTGCTCACTGGGTGCTATCTAACCCGGGTTCCGCCGTAAATGCTGACATTCCGGCCGTAGGCTTCCTACCCTGTCTGGTAACGGACAAGACGGCCAGACGCATGCGGACAGCCGCGGCAAATCGGGAGAAGCCGGCATCGAGGAACGCAGGGGGGAAGGTGCACAACCGTGACTTACACGCGCGCGCAGGTTATAGAGAGCCGGGGTCACGCAAGAAAGCTCACCAGCGCGCTGTCGGGTGGATGGCGCCCCGAGCCAATTGGCACGCCGATCCAGCTCGGGCCCGGCGAGCGCTGTTACGCCCAAGCAGAGGCGCAGCTGTGGCAGTACCTCGAAGGCGACGGTTCCTACATTCACAAGAGCCGTGGCGGGCTCGGCCTGCTCGGCATGGCGGTAGTGGCAGGCACCGCCGCCGGCAACAGCTCCAGGAAGAGGCGCGCGGCGCGGGAGGCCGCACCGCGGTTCCGGCCGGTGGACCAGGGGTCGTTCTTCCTCACGGACAGGCGATTCGCCGTTCAGGGCCAGACCCAGTGGGTCGACCTCTGGTTCGAAAACATACGGATGTCGAGCTGTGACGGCACCAGCATCACGCTGCACATAGCTAACCTGGCACCCACCCAGGTCCATGTATGGCCAATCGACTACTACTTCGCGCTCTACCATTTCCTCGCTAACGGCGACATCATTGAGATCCCGCCGGACCCGAGCTAGCTTCATGCCCGTCCGACGCGCGGCTATCCCTCGATGACCGGCGCAGGATCCGGAATTCCGCCAATCCAGCACATGCGTTGCCAGTGGGCACAGTGGCCGGAAAGCAAGCAGGATCCGATCTCGATCGCGATGACCGTCGACGGCGCACTGGTGGTGCGGACGGTATGCCCGCGATGCCGCGGCCTCACCGTGCGGCACTTCGCCGATGTTGTGCCTGGCCCAGGCGGCTACAAGGGGCGCCGTGCCGGGCGGGGTGCCCCGCCCTCGTACAAGCCTCGTGACCGCACGATCGTGTGCGGGTGCGGCATGCCGCATGACGGGCGTCCCGATGGGGAGATGGAGTATGGCTGCGGTGCTTACTGGAAGGTGCTCGCATGAGCGACGGAGCGGGCGGCCCGGCCGACCGGGCGTCCAGCCGCCGGCGCACCGTTCAGGACAGCGACGGCCCTGTCTCCCAAGAGCTGCCGACGCCGGAAGAACGACGGTGGGCGCTGCTGGCAGCCCAGCTCCCGTTCGACCAGCTCATGCACGCGCGGGCACAGGCCGAAGGCTGGCGCAACGGGCTGGCCGCCGCGACCGGTGTCATCGCCACGGTGACCCTGGTGCGCGGCCGGACGGACCTCACGCCACTGGCCACAAGCTGGAAGGTCCTGATCGTCACCGGGCTGACCGCGGCGTTCGCCTCGCTAGTGGCGGCTTTCCTCGTGGCCATCCGCGCGGCACACGGGCGGCCGGGATTGATGATCCAGGCGGACGGTGAGTGCCTGCGCAAGTACATAGCGGACGAATCTCGGCGCATCATGCAACTGCTGCCCTGGGCTGCCTACCTGTCGGTCATCGGCGTCACCCTGGTCCTCGCCACCGCCGTTCTCACCTGGCTCGCGCCGTCGGGTGGCCCGGGATGACTGAGCCCGTCGACGTCGCGCTCGTGGTCGGCATATGTGAGTACGACGATCCCGCGTTAGCGCCGCTCCCTGAGGTCGAGCAAGAGACGGCACTGATACGGGCCGGGCTGGCAGGCGCCGGGTTCGTCACCCCGCCGCCCCTGGTCGGCAGGCACTCGCTGGCCGCCGTGCTTGAGTACCTGTCCCAGGCATCCGCTTCGACGCGGCGTGTCGTCATGTACTGGACCGGGCACGGGGCGGCTGGCCCGGACGGTCACTGGCTGTTCACCTCCGACTCGCGCGCCGCGGCGCCGGACGAGGGCTCCGCAATGAGCGCGGCCCGCCTCACCGCATGCCTGGAAAGCATCCCCCGGGCCAGCCAGGTTGTCGCCATCCTGGATAGCTGCGGTGCCGGGGCGACGGCGGCCCAGGTGGCCCGGGCCGTCAACGACGCGCCCCGGCAGCGGCCGCGAGCGGGCCGCCGGCCGGTCGCACTCTCGATCATCAGCGCGACCTACGACGAGGCCGACGCGCTTCCGATGGTGTTCGCCCGGTCGCTGGCCGCGGCCCTGCGCGATGGGCCGCCATGGACAACCTGGCCGGTGCAACTGCCGGTTATCTCACCGCAGGACCTGGCCCGTGCCGCGGACGGCTGGCTGCGCGAGAACGGGGCGCCGGAAGCGCAGCGGGTGCGCTGCACCGGCGTTGAGGCAGGCACCGGCTTCTTCACCAACCCGCGGTACCACCCAAGCGCCCGTGACGTCGTTCTCGGCGGGTCGGCCTTCGTAGAGCGCCGGGGTGTGCTGGACGCGATCCGCGGCTGGGCGGCCAGCAGCCCAGGCGGGCTGTTCCTGCTCACCGGCTCGCCAGGCACCGGCAAGTCCTCCGTGGTGGCGCAGTTGGCCGAGCCGGCCGGTGCCTCGGGGCCGCGCGGCCACGGCGTGGTACTCGTCAACCTGGCTGGCGGGGCAACCCTGCGCAGCATGCTGGAGGGTCTCGCACCGCGGACAGGCGTGCCGGGCGCGGCCGCACCAGAGGAGTTGGTCGCGGCCCTGCGGGACAGCGGCCGCCGGATCATCGTCGTCGTCGATTCGCTGGACGAGGCGGATCCGGTCGACCGTGGGCAAATCGTGCAGCGGATGCTGCTGCCATTGTCCGCTGTTCCCGGAATCCATGTCGTCGTGGCCGCCCGCGGCGGTGCCGGGGATGTGCCAGGGCGTGACGTGGGCCTGCTCCGGCAGTCGGCCTCCGGCTCGTTCAACCTCGACGTCGATCCGGATGCCGAGGAGGACATCGCGCGCCATGTGTCCAGGACCCTGACCGGCACCCCGTCCTCGCCATACCGCGACGATCCGGGCTTGGCCGGGGCGGTCGCCGCAGAGGTGGCCGGGGCCAGTGGCGGGGTATTCCTGATCGCCAGCACCGTGGCGGCGGCCCTTGCCCGGTCGCCGCACGCCGTGGGCACCGCTGACCCGGTGCTCCAGGAGGCGCTGCGGGCCGGGATCGGCGGTGCCGTGACAACCGACCTCGCCCGGTTCGGCGCCCGGCGCGAGACAGTCGTGGCTGCCCTGGCCCCGCTCGCCTGGATCCAAGGGCCAGGGGTGCCGGCGCGGCCAATCTGGGTCCGGCTGGCCCAGGCGCTGGCCACCGGCGGCGCGGAACGGATCAGCGATGAGACCATCGACTGGGTCATTGCCAACGCCGGCTTCTACCTCACCGCCTCCAGCCGGGACGGTGCGCTGGTCTACCGCCTGCGGCACCAGTCATTCGCGGACTACCTGCGCACTAGCAACGGCACGGGCCCGCCAGGCGACGCACGGTCGGTGCACCGCAAGATCGTGGCGGCGCTGCGCCCGGAGCCTGGTGGCTGGCCGGCCGCGGACCCGTATGTGCGCCGCTACCTGCCGGTCCATGCCGAGCAGGCGGGCCAGGTGACCGGCCTGTTCGATGACCCGGACGTCATGGCGTGGGCCGATCCCGCCACTTTGGCGGACGTCGCCTCCCGGATGCCCGCCGGGTCCCGGGACAATGCGGTGAATCTCTTCCTCCGTGCCGGGCCGCGGCTGGAGCGGCTGGATCCACCGATGCGGGCCTTTGTGCTCCAGTCCCTGGCCGCTGAAGGGGCGCCGGAGAGCGGCTCCCGGCCGCGCGCACCGCTGCCCTTCTCTGTGCCACCGCCATGCACGACGCTGTGGACCTCCGCACCTGCAGCCTCACAGCACCGGCTGCTGCGGGCCGGTACCGAAAGCCTCGAGTCGTTGGCGGTGCTTCCGGCAGAAGGCCGCTACCTGCTCGCAACGGCCGAGCGTGCTTGGGGTTCGCGGGACCGATCCGCTCCGGCCAGCGTCGAGCTGTTCGACCCGGAATCCACGGCCCCGGCGCAGCGGCTGCTCACGCTCACGGGCGAGGGAGTCGAGGCGATGGTGCATGTCCCCGCGCCCGGTGACCAGCTGCTGGTGTGCGCCCATCGGAACGACGTCCTGGAGGCGTGGAGCCTGCGCCGCCGCGCGCCCCTGTGGTCGCGGGACACCAGCCGCACGATGTTGCGCTGCCAGCGGCTCCGCTCCCGCGGGGAGTACCTGGTGGCCACGGCGGGCGTGGGCGGCTCCGCGCATGTCTGGCATCCGGTGACCGGCACTTTCCTGCGCTCGGTGGAACCCAGCGGGGACACGATCTTCATGGTGTGGTTCACGGTTGACGACCGGAACCGGCTCTGCCTGGGCACCAACACCGGAGTGCTCAGCTTGTTCGACGCCGACACCTTCGAGCCGCTCGGCGATGTCGAGCCGGAGGAATGCTGGACCGCGGCGGGTTTCGCCACCGTCCGGGGACAGCCCACGCTGATCGGGGCGCGCCAGGACGGCCGCCTGGAGATGCGGCATGCCCGGGACGGCCGGCTCCTCGCCGTCAGCCGGGACGAGTCAGAAAACATCGCGGAATTGCTGTGCGTGGTGGATGGCCCGAGCGGCCGGCCGGTAGCCGCCACGGCCAATGGTTCCGTGATCGACCTGTGGACAACGGCGCCGCTGGAGCGAGCCTGGTTCCTCACCGGGCATACCGACGACGTCACCGCGTTCGGGGTACTGCCTAGGAACAACGGGCTGAACTCCCTGGTGAGCGCGAGCAACGATGGCACCGTCCGGGCGTGGCCGCCGTTCGACGACCTTCGCCGGGGTTTCGGCAGTCCTCCCGCCGTGACCGACTACAGCTCAGTGCACCGCACCGAGCTGGACGGCCGTGCCGTCCTGGTGGCCGAGGAGCTGACGGGGGTGACGGTGGTGGACGCCGAGAGCGGGGCGCCGGTCCGTTCGTTCGGGGTGCCGATGATGACGACCCGCGACCCGGATTACGCGGTGCCCGACATCCGCGGGGTTGTCGCCCGTGGTGCGGACGCGATGGCGCTGACGTATCACGATGGCGGCGCGCAGCGAATGTGGAGCCTCACCAGCGGGAAGCACTACGCGTTGCCCGCCGGCCGGTTCGACCCCAAGGCCGCCCGGGTGACGGTGCTGGGAGCGCAGGCCGGGGCGCTGCTGGTCATCGGCGATGGCGTCCGTCCCGTGGCCTCGTTCGACCCGGCGGGCGCGCTCGCCGCGACCCTTGCGGGCTCCGACGGCGCGATGCCCGGCCCTGCCCTCGCTGGCCGCGAGGATCTGCTCCTGCTGTACAAGGAGGGGTGGCTGGCTGGTTACGACGCACGGACCGGAACCAAACTCGCTGAGATCGTCCTGCCGCACCCGGACGGCGGGCCGCAGGCCGCGGCGGCGGATGAGGGCGGCGCCTGGGTGATGTACGGCACCCGGGACGCCACCTGGCTGGCCCACCTCAGCTTCCCGGGCGACCGCCCGGGCCAGGGAGATGGCGCACCAGTGCTTCTGTTGAACCGGTACGCCGGCGGCGCGACCGCGGTGATGTGCGGAGGGCGCAGTTACGCCGCCGTGGCCGACGAAGATCAGTTGTTGCTCATCCGGCCTGCCGACGGATCGGTGGCCCTGCGGATCCCGTTCGTCGGGAGGGTCTGGGACGCTGTCACGACCGGGCCGGGCCGGCTGTGCGTCGTCGCCGGGGGGCGCCTGGTCCACGTGCAGATTGCCGCGGCGGGCGTGGCTCCCCCGGCCGGGCCGGTCAGCCACGCCCAGAGCGTGGCCAACCTCCACTGAGATGAGGCTGGGCAGCCATGGTCGAAACGCTCGTACTCGCCGGCATCATCGCGGCTGTCATTGTGTGGTGGCGGATAAGCCACCGGCGCCCACACTCGTCCAGGCCGGCACCGTTGGCCTACACCCGGCCACCGTCCCTGGGCAGCCCCGGCATCCCGCTAGACGACCAGGCAGGGTACCCCGCGGGGAACGCTGCGCTTGCGGCGAAGGTCCGGCAGCAGGCCTTCGACACATTCGACCGGTTCGGGCCCGGCGGCGACCCGCAGATCCTGGCCGACGCGGCCGAAGGGTTCCGCCGCGCGGCGGACCTGAGCGCGGCTGGTGATCCCCGCAAGGCTCGTGACCTCGTGCATGTCAGCACGGTGCTGCAACAGTTTTACGACGAAACCACTGAGCTGTGGGCGCTCAACGATGCTGTGGCAGCAGCACGGGCGGCGCTGGAGGCCGGCCCGGACGAGGAGACCCGCGGCAATGCCCTGCTCCGGCTTGGAATCTGCCTGCATTCGAAGTTCGGCGCGACCAAGGAAAGCGGGCCGCTCGCGGAGAGCGCGGACGTCCTGCGCACCGCGGCGGCGATGGCCACGCCCGCCCGCCCGCTATCCATGGCCAGCTTCTACCACCTGGCTGCCGCCCTGCATTCGCGCTATGACGCCACCCATGATCCGTCGTTCCTCGAGGAGGCGGTGGCCGCTGGGCGCCGGGCCGCTCAGAACGCGGACCCACTTCAGGTGCCGGCAATCTGCCAGTTGGTGTGTCACCTGCGCGAACTGTCCGGGGTCCGCGAGGACCCGGCGGTGGCGCGGGAGGCAGAGGCAGTTGCGCGCCACGGCGTCAGGCTCACCGCCAGCGCCGGCCCCGAAGAACAGTCGTGGTGCCTGTTCGAACTGGCCCGCGCCCTGGAGAACCTCGGCCTCAGAACCGGCAGTGTGGACTACCTCCGCGAAGCGGTCGACACGGTCGACGAGGCCGTCCGCCGCACCCAGGACCCGATAGACCGGCATTTGCGCGGCGCCGTCGGTACTGGCATGGTGGCGATCCTGCGCAGACAGCTACAGCCCGCCAGCGACCCAGCCGGCGAGCCCGCCGAAGGACCGGCCAGCGCGTATGACGACCGCCCGCCACCGCCGCCGCCGCTGGACGCCACTGGATGAAGCGGGCAGCCCCGGGAACCGCCCGGCGCTGGCGGTGTGATGAACGCCATGAGGTGGGGCTCCGTCGGCGCCGGTAGCGTCGGGCGGGAGATGAGCCCCGACGTCTTGATCGCCGTTGCCGGGCTGTTCGTCGCCCTCGGCGGGTTCGTGCAGAGCGGGATCGGGCTGGGACTCGGGCTGATCGGCGCGCCGATTGTGACGCTGCTCGACCCGGCGCTTATGCCCGGTTCGATGCTGGTGGCCGGGGCGGGCCTGCCGATGCTGATCCTGGCCAGGGAGGCCCTGCACACCGACTGGCCTGGGGTGTCCTGGGCGCTGGCGGGCCGGGTGGCAGGCACCGCGGGCGGGATCTGGGTGCTCGCCGTGGCGTCGCTGCGGGCCCTCGGCATCGTGGTCGGCGGCATGGTGCTCGCCGTCGTCGCCTTGTCCATCCGCGAGGCCGTGGTGCCCAGGAACCGGATCACCCTGATCACCGCGGGGATGATCTCCGGGGTGACCGGTACCGCCACCTCCATCGGCGGCCCGCCGGTAGCGCTGCTGTACCAGGACCAGAGCGGTCCCCGGGTACGGGCGACCCTGTCGGTGTTCTTCACCGCGGGAAACAGCCTCGCGCTGACTGCCCTCGCCGTCACCGGCCACCTGCCCGGCCGTGATGTCCTGGCCGGCCTGGTGTTCGTCGGGTGCGCCGCGGCCGGCTTCGCGGTCGCCGCCGGGCTGCGCCGGTTCCTCGACGCCGGGCGCACCCGGGCCGCGGTGCTGGCCGCCGCCGCGGGATCTTCACTGATCCTGATCGTGCACAGCATCCTGGGCTGACCGGTCGGCCGGCCAAAGGCCCCGTGACGAAGGAGCGGGGCCTTGAGCCAGCGGGGGTTCCAGGGGTCGCCCCAGGCCGGCAGGAGCCCGATAGTTTCGCGAAACCTTTTGCCCTGTCACGGGCCCAGGTAGCTTATTGATCACCAGGTAGCGTTGGCGCGTCGCCACCGGGGAGGTTGCCGCATGCTCGTGGCCGGCGTGGATTCCTCGACCCAGTCCACCAAGGTGATCCTGTGTGAGGCCGGGGACGGCACCATCGTGGCCCGGGCCAGCGCCCAGCACCCCGGCGGCACCGAGTGCCCGCCGCAGGCCTGGCAGGACGCGCTCACCAAGGCCGGGGGCGGCCTGCTCAGCCGGGCGGCCGCGGTCGGCGTTGCCGGGCAGCAGCACGGCATGGTGGTGCTGGACTCCGGTGCCGAGGTGATCCGGCCCGCGCTGCTCTGGAACGACCTGCGCTCCGCCGCCGCGGCGGCGGAGCTGGTCGCCGAGCGCGGGCCGGGCTGGTGGGCGGAGCGCACCGGCAGCGTGCCGAACGCCTCGTTCACCGTGACCAAGCTCCGCTGGCTGGCCGAGCACGAGCCGGACCACGCCGCCCGGGTATTCCGGGTGATGCTGCCGCACGACTGGCTGACCTGGGCGCTGCTCGCCGGGCCGCCGGCCGGCCAGGAGCCGGTCACCGACCGGGGCGACGCGTCCGGCACCGGGTACTTCTCGCCCGCCGACGGCGCCTGGCTGCCCGAGGTCGCGGCGGGCGCGCTGGGACACCAGGTCCGGCTGCCCCGGGTGGCCCGCCCGGCCGAGGCCGTGGGCGAGACGGGCTGGGGCGCGGTGGTGTCGGCCGGCACCGGGGACAACATGGGCGCGGCCCTGGGCCTCGGCCTGGCGCCGGGCGAGGTCGCCGTGTCGGTCGGCACCTCGGGCACGGCCTACGCGGTGACCACGGTGGCCGCCGCCGACCCGAGCGGCGCGATCGCGGGCTTCGCCGACGCCACCGGACGGTTCCTGCCGCTGGTCTGCACGATCAACGCCGCGCTGGTGCTCGACTCGGTGGCCGCGCTGCTCGGCACCGACGCCGCCGGGCTGTCCGCGCGGGCGATGGCCGCCGGGCCCGGGGCGGGCGGGATCACGCTGCTGCCCTACTTCGACGGGGAACGCACCCCGGTCCGGCCCGGCGCCACCGGCGCGCTGCACGGCCTGACCACCCGCAACGCCACGCCGGAGAACCTGGCCCGGGCCGCGGTGGAGGCGGTGCTCGCCTCGCTGGCCGACGTGGCCGGCCTGCTGAACCACGACGGCGCGCGGCCGGACCGGGTGCTTCTCATCGGCGGCGGGGCCCGCTCCGAGGCGGTCCGCGCGGCGGCCCCGGGCATCTTCGGCTGCCCGGTGGACGTGCCGGAGCCGGAGGAGTACGTGGCGCTCGGCGCGGCCCGCCAGGCGGCGTGGGCGCTGGCCGGCACCCCGGACCCGCCCGCCTGGCCGCGCCGGCCCGCCCAGCGCTACGAGGGCCCCGACCAGCCCGGCATCCGGGAGCGCTTCACCGCGCTCCGGGACGCCACCACCGGCTTGGACGGCGGGCTCCCCGCACGCATCGACTCCTGACCACAACCGCGTCCGGGCCCAGGCCAGCCGCGGGCCATCGTTCATCAGAAAGGAACGTCTCGCCGTGACCGCAGATGCTTATCCGCAGGCGCCAGCCGGCCGCCACCGGTCGGAAAGGAACATGTGAGCCATGACCGCAAATGCATATACGCCTGCCCCAGCCGACAAGTTCTCGTTCGGTATCTGGACGGTCGGCTGGCAGGGGGTGGACGTGTTCGGCCTGGCGGTCCGGCCGCCGATGCCCGCCGACCGTGCCGTGCGCAAGCTCGCCGAGCTTGGCGCCTACGGGGTCAACTTCCACGACAACGACGTGTTCGACTTCGGCGCCAGCCCGGGGGAGCGGGACGCGCGGATCGGCGACTTCAAGCGGGCGCTGGCCGACACCGGGCTGGTCGTGACCACGGCGACCACCAACCTGTTCTCGCACCCCATGTTCAAGGAGGGCGCGCTCACCGCCAACGACCGGGACGTGCGCCGGTTCGCCCTGGCCAAGGTCATGCGCAACCTGGACCTGGCGGCCGAGCTCGGCGCCGGGATCTTCGTGTGCTGGGGCGGCAGGGAGGGCGCCGAGTCCGGGGCCAGCAAGGACGTGCGCGCCGCGCTGGACCGGTACAAGGAGGCCTTCGACATCCTCGGCGGCTACGTCCTCGACCACGGTTACGGCCTGCGGTTCGCCATCGAGCCCAAGCCGAACGAGCCGCGCGGCGACATCCTGCTGCCCACCGCCGGGCACGCGCTGGCGTTCATCAACGAGCTCGAGCACCCCGAGCTGGTCGGCATCAACCCCGAGGTCGGGCACGAGGAGATGGCCGGGCTGAACTACGCGCACGCGATCAGCCAGGCGCTGTGGCACGGCAAGCTGTTCCACATCGACCTCAACGGGCAGCACGGCCCGCGCTACGACCAGGACCTGCGGTTCGGCGCGGGCAACGCGCGCGGCGCCTTCTGGGTGGTGGACGCGCTGGAGGCCGGCCGGTACGACGGCCCGGTGCACTTCGACTACAAGCCGCCGCGCACCGAGGACGACGACGGGGTGTGGGACTCGGCCGCCGCGTGCATGCGCAACTACCTGATCCTGCGGGACAAGGTCCGGGCATTCCGCGCCGACCCCGAGGTCAAGGCCGCCCTGGCCGCGGCCCGGGTGGGCGAGCTGGCCGAGCCCACCCTGGCGGCCGGGGAGACCTGGCGGGATGTGGCCGGCTTCACCCCGGACGTCGAGGCGCTGGCCGCCCGGGGCATGGCCTTCGAGCGGCTCGACCAGCTCGCCCTGGAGCACCTCTACGGGGTGCGCTAGGCGGGAGCCGGCGGGCGGGCGCCGGCCGGCCGGCCGCTGATACCCGGCCTACTTCTCCAACCTCAGCGTCACCGGCCCATGACCGGTCCCGCCTGCCCCCGGTAATCCATTTGCGCAGGTTAAGGCCCCGCCGATACCGTGGAAGGAGTCCTTTAGATACCCGCCGCGGCGGCCTAGCCCCTGCCTGTCCCGGCTCGCACGCACAGAACGGATGTTCGCAATGCCGTGGCATGGCCTGGCCCGCCGGTTCCCCGTGCTCGGCTACCGCGACTTCCGGCTGCTGCTCGCCGACCGGGCGCTCGCGCCCGGGGCCTTCGCGTTCTCCCTGGTCGGGGTGTCGTTCGCGGTCCTGGACGCGACCGGGTCCACCGCGGACCTGTCCTACGTGCTGGCCGCGCAGATCCTCCCGTCACTGGTGTTCGCCCTGGTCGGCGGGGTGTTCGCGGACCGGGTGGCGCCGCAGCGGGTGATCGCCGCGGCCAACGTGCTGATCGCGGCCGGCGAGGGCGGTTTCGGCCTGCTGGTGCTGCTCGGGCAGCCGCGGCTGTGGCAGATGATCGGCCTGGAGACGCTGACCGGCGCGGGCATGGCCATCTTCTATCCCGCCTCGCAGGCGCTGCTGCCCCGGCTCGTGCCGGACAGCCTGCTCCAGGAGGCCAGCGCCATGAGCAGGCTGGCGATGAACGGCGCGCAGATGGCCGGTGCCGCCGTGGCGGGCCTGTTCGTCGCCGCGACCGGGCCCGGCTGGGCGCTGGCGACCTGCGGTGCGGGCATGCTCGGCACGGTGCCGCTGCTGCTGTCCATCCGGGCGCCCGGCGCCGAGCGCACCGAGCGGCACAACGTGCTCCGCGACCTGCGCGACGGGTGGTCGGCCTTCGCCTCCCGCCGCTGGCTGTGGGCCACCACGATCCAGTACTGCGTGGTGCTCGCCGCCTGGTACGGCGCGTTCGACGTGCTCGGGCCCGTGGTCGCCCGGGAGCACCTGGGCGGTCCCGCGGCCTGGGGCCTGATCACCGCGGCCGACGCGGTGGGCCTGATCATCGGCGGCGTGATCGGCATGCGGTTCACCTCCCGGCGGCCGATCCTGTTCGTGGTGCTCATCGGCGCGACCTGCGCGATCACGCCGCTGGCGCTGGCGGCACCGCTGCCGCTGCCGCTGATCTGCGTGGCCGCGGCCGGGCTGGGCATCTCGCTGGAGGTCATGATGGTCCAGTGGACGGTGACCATGGCCAGGAATGTCCCCCCGGACCTGCTGGCCCGGGTCTCGTCCTACGACATCCTCGGCGCGGTGTCCGCGATGCCCCTCGGCGCGCTGGCGGCCGGGCCGATCGCCGCGGCGGCGGGGGTGCCGGCCACCGAGCTCGGTGCCGCGGCGCTGATCGTCATCGCCTCGGCGCTCACCCTGCTGGCGCCAGAGGTGCGGCACATGCGCGCCGGGCCGGCCTCCGGCGCGCAGGCGCCCGCGGCCGTGGCGGAGGTGCGGGCGGCGCAGGCCGGCCCGGAGGCGGCGTAGCCGGCGGCGCGCTGACATCGGGACCTTTCGTCCCATCGCGGCAGGGGCGGAAATAGACTCGGCTGAAGTCCCGCCCCTGCCCCCGGAGGATTTCCGGCCCGGGGCCGACGATGAGGGAGCCGCTCACGTGAGGATGCTGGAGTCCATCGCAAGCCCGCGAGATCTGAAAGCACTCACCCCTGACCAGCTCCCCGCCCTGGCCAGCGAGATCCGTGACGTCCTGATCGAGACCGTGTCGCGCACCAGCGGCCACCTCGGGCCGAACCTCGGCGTGGTGGAGCTGACCATCGCGCTGCACCGGGTGTTCGACTCGCCGTCGGACCGGATCGTCTTCGACACCGGCCACCAGTCCTACGTGCACAAGCTGCTCACCGGGCGGTACCCCGAGTTCGGCACGCTGCGGCAGCGCGGCGGCCTGTCGGGGTACCCGTCCCAGGCCGAGTCCGAGCACGACATCGTGGAGAATTCGCACGCCTCCACCAGCCTGGCCTACGCCGACGGGCTGGCCAAGGCCTACCGGCTGCGCGGCGAGAACCGCAGTGTGGTGGCCGTGATCGGCGACGGCGCGCTCACCGGCGGGATGGCCTGGGAGGCGCTGAACAACATCGCGGTCGCCAAGGGCTCGCGCCTGGTCATCGTCGTCAACGACAACGGCCGCTCCTACCAGCCCACGATCGGCGGCCTGGCCGCCCACATGGCCGCGGTCCGCGCCTCCCAGCGCTACGAGCAGGTGCTCGACTACATCAAGACCTCGCTGTCGCACACGCCGCTGGTCGGCCCGCCGCTGTACGAGACGCTGCACGGCATCAAGAAGGGCCTCAAGGACGTGTTCCAGCCCCAGGTGCTCTTCGAGGACCTGGGCATCAAGTACCTCGGCCCGGTCGACGGCCACGACGAGCAACTGGTCGAGCAGTTGCTGCGCCGCGCCCGCGACTTCGGCGGCCCGGTGATCGTGCACGTCATCACCCGCAAGGGGTTCGGCTACCCGCTCGCCGAGCAGAACGAGGAAGACTGCCTGCACCAGGTGCCCCCCGCGCCGTCCCCCGCGCAGGCCGGCGCCGCGCCCAAGCGCACCTGGTCGGAGGTGTTCGGCGACGAGCTGGCCGCGATCGGCGCGCGGCGGCCCGACGTGGTGGCGATCACCGCGGCGATGCTGCACCCGACCGGGCTCGCCACGTTCGCGCGCGCCTACCCGGACCGGGTCTTCGACGTGGGCATCGCCGAGCAGCACGCGATGACCAGCGCGGCCGGCCTGGCCATGGGCGGGCTGCACCCGGTGGTGGCGATCTACGCGACGTTCCTCAACCGGGCCTTCGACCAGCTGCTCATGGACGTGTCGCTGCACCGGCTGCCGGTCACCGTGGTGCTGGACCGGGCCGGCGTCACCGGGCCGGACGGGGCCAGCCACCACGGCATGTGGGACGGCTCGATCCTGCAGGTGGTGCCCGGGCTGCGGATCGCGGCGCCGCGCGACGCCGCCCGCGTCGCGGAGCTGCTGAACGAGGCGGTGGCCGTCGCCGACGGCCCCACCGTGGTGCGGTTCCCCAAGGGGACGGTCGGCGGCGAGGCGGAGGCCGTCGGACGGCTGGGCGGGATGGACATGCTTTACGGGCCCGCCGGCACCGCCGCACGGGACGTGCTGCTCGCCGGGGCCGGCCCGATGGCGGTGATGTGCGTCCAGGCCGCGGCCCGGCTCGCCGACCAGGGCATCGGCGTCACCGTGGTGGACCCGCGCTGGGTCAAGCCGGTGGATCCGGCGCTGGCCGGGGCGGCCGCCGAGCACCGGCTCGTGGTCACCGTCGAGGACAACGGCCGGGCGGGCGGCTTCGGGGATGCGGTGTGCCGCCTGCTGCGCGACGCTGGGGTGAGCACCCCGGTGCAGACCTACGGCCTGCCGCAGGAGTTCCTGGCGCACGGGAAGCGCGAGGAGATCCTGGACGAGGCCGGCCTCGTCCCCCAGCACCTCGCGCGCCGGATCACCGAAGCGGTGGCGCGGCTCACGCCGGAGCTTGCCGACCACACGCAAGCCTGACAACTCGGAGTTCTCACCGATGACCACCCTGTCCGTCGCGGTCGTGGGCTCCGGCCCGGCCGGGCTCTACACCGCCGAGGCGCTCGTCAAGCAGGTGGCCGCGCTCGATCCGCCGCGCCGCGTGGCGGTCGACGTGATCGACCGGCTGCCGACCCCCTACGGCCTGGTCCGCTACGGCGTCGCCCCGGACCACCCGTCGATCAAGTCCATCGCCGAGTACCTGCGCGGCGTCCTCGAGCATGACGACGTGCGCTTCCTCGGCGGGGTCCGGCTCGGCGGCGAGGTCACCAGGGAGGACCTGCTCGGCTGCTACGACGCGGTGGTCTACGCGACCGGCGCCATGCGCGACCGGCGGATGGGCATCGACGGCGAGGACCTGCCCGGCAGCTACGCGGCGACCGACTTCGTCAACTGGTACTGCGGCCACCCGGACTCCGACGCCGGCTCGTTCACCCTCGACGCCGAGTCGGTGGCGGTGGTCGGCGTGGGCAACGTCGCGGTGGACGTGGCCCGGATCCTGATCAGGGACCCCGACGAGCTGCGCACCACCGACGTGCCGCAGCCGGTACTGGAAACGCTCATGGCCAGCAAGGTCCGCGAGGTCCACGTGATCGGGCGGCGCGGCTCGGCCCAGGCCAAGTTCACCACCAAGGAACTGCGTGAACTCGGGGAACTCGCCGGCGTCGACATCGTGGTCGGCGCCGGTGAGGCGGCCCCGGAAGCCTTCGACGCCACCGGCGGCAGCGCCGGGCTGGCCGAGTCCGACCGCCGGGTGCGCGGCAACCTTGCCGTGATCGGCGGCTGGGCGGCCCGGGTGCCGGCCGGGCACCCGCGGCGGCTGGTGCTGCGGTTCTGGCTGCGGCCGGTCCGGGTGGAGGGCACCGGGCACGTCACCGGGCTGACCGTCGAGCGGACCAGGATCGACGAGAACGGGACGCTGACCGGGACCGGGGAACTGGAGACGATCCCGGCGCAGATGGTGCTGCGCAGCGTGGGGTACCAGAGCGTGCCGCTGCCGGAGGTGCCGTTCGACGAGCGCAGCCACACCGTGCCCAACGCCGAGGGCCGGGTGCTCGGGCCGGACGGGGCGCCGCTGCCACGCGAGTACGTCGCGGGCTGGCTCAAGCGCGGTCCCACCGGGGTCATCGGCACCAACAAGTCCGACGCGGCGCAGACGGTCCGCGCCCTGCTGGCCGACCTGTGCCCGGACGGCGTGCGGGCCGGTGACCCGGCGCCCGCCGGGGCGCTGGAAGCGCTGCTGGCCGGGCGGGCGGTGGCCCCGGTGAGCTATGCGGACTGGCTCAAGGTGGAACGCGCCGAGGCGGAACTGGCCGCCGCGCTGGGCCGCGGCGCGCGGGTGAAGCTGCCCAGCCGCGAGGACATCGACGCCCGGTGCCGCGGCGAATACTGACTGGCATGCGCCGTTTGACCGGGAACCGGCCGGGTGAGTCAAAAATAGCTTTTGCCCCGTAGGCTGTGCGCATGGCGGTCCGGGCGCGCAAACGGCTGGTGCTCAGCACCATCGAGCGGGAACGGCTGGCGAAATGGGCGGTACGGCCCGGCCGCGGCCGGGCGGCCGTGCGCGCCGCGATCATCCTGGCCTGCGCCGAGGGACAGCCGGACACCCGCATCGCCGCTCAGGCCGGGGTGTCCCGGGCCACCGTCGCCAAGTGGCGGGCCCGGTTCATGGCGGCCCGGCTGGCCGGGCTGCGGGACGCGCCCCGGCCCGGCACCCCCCGGAAGATCACCGACGCGCAGGTGCGCGACGTGCTGGCCCGCACCCGCAGCGAGCCGCCGCCGCCCGGCCGGAGCCACTGGACCACGCGGACCATGGCGGCCGCGTCCGGGCTGAGCCAGTCGGCCGTCAGCCGGATCTGGCGGTCCGCCGGGGTGCAACCCGGGAGTTGTGGGCCGGGGGACGCTGGGGACAATGAAGGCGTGAGGATGGAACAGGACGGGGCGCGGCAGAGCGGGCAAACCCGGCCGGCAGCAGCGGTGCGCGGGGTGGCGCGGGGCGTGGCAGGCAAGGAACCGGGGGAACTCCCGCCCGGGCGGTTCCTCGATCGCGAGGAAAGCTGGCTCCGCTTCAACCAGCGGGTACTGGAACTCGCCGAGGACGAGCGCGTGCCGCTGCTGGAACGAGTCCGGTTCCTGTCCATCTTCGCCAGCAACCTGGATGAATTTTTCATGGTCCGGGTCGCCGGGCGGATCCGCCGGATGGCCACCGGCCTGCCGGTGGAGGGGGCCAGCGGCCTGGCGCCGGGGCAGATCCTCGCCAACACCCTGGAGACCGCCCGCGAGCTGAGCCTCCGGCACGCCGAGTGCTTCGGCAACGAGGTGCAGCCCGCCCTGGCCGAGCAGGGCATCGAGATCCTGCGCTGGAAGGAACTGTCCGACACCGAGCAGCAGGACCTGCACCGGCTGTTCCGGGAGCGGATCTACCCGGTGCTCACCCCGCTGCTGGTCGACCCGGCGCACCCGTTCCCCTACATCTCCGGCCTGTCGCTGAGCCTGGCCGTGATGATCGCCGACGCGCGCACCGGCGCCACCATGTTCGCCAGGGTCAAGGTGCCGCCGCTGCTGCCCAGGTTCCTCAGCGTGGCCAAGCGGCGGTTCGTGCCGCTCGAGGACGTGATCGCCGCGCACCTCACCGAGCTGTTCGCCGGCCTGGACATCCTGGAGCACCATGTGTTCCGGGTGACCCGCACCCGCGACCTCGAGGTGGACGAGGACGTCACCGAGGACCTGATGCAGTCCCTGGAGCGGGAACTGCAAAAGCGCCGGTTCGAGCCCGCCATCCGGCTGGAGGTGGAGGACTCCATCTCCAGCGACGTGCTCGACAAGCTGGTCACCGAACTGGGCATCGACCACCGCGCGGTCTACCACCTGCCCGGGCCGCTCGACCTGTCCGGCCTGTCGGTGATCGCCGACGAGGACCTGCCGCGGCTGAAGTACCCCGCGTTCGTCCCGTCGGAGTCCGCGCTGCCGCAGGACACCGACATCTTCACCACCCTGGCCCGGCAGGACGTCCTGGTGCACCACCCCTACGACTCGTTCACCACCAGCGTGGAGCGGCTGATCGAGGCGGCCGCCGCCGACCCCGGCGTGCTGGCGATCAAGCAGACCCTGTACCGGACCAGCGACACCTCGCCGATCGTGGACGCGCTGATCGACGCGGCCGAGGCGGGCAAGCAGGTCGTGGTGGTGGTTGAGCTCAAGGCGCGGTTCGACGAGCGCGCCAACATCATCTGGGCCCGCAAGCTGGAGGAATCGGGCTGCCACGTGGTGTACGGGATCGTCGGGCTGAAGACCCACTGCAAGATGGCGCTGGTGGTGCGCGAGGAACCCGACGGCACGCTGCGCCGCTACTGCCACGTCGGCACCGGCAACTACCACCCGACCACCGCCCGGCTGTATGAGGACTTCGGCCTGCTGACCGCCGAGCGCACCGTCGGGGAGGACGTCACCGACCTGTTCAACCACCTCACCGGGTACAGCCGCCAGAGCACCTACCGGCGGTTCCTGGTCGCCCCGGCGGCGCTGCGCGCGGGCCTGGTCGAGCGGATCGAGCAGCAGCAGGCCCGGCACGCCCGCGGCGAGCGGGCCCGGATCCAGCTCAAGTGCAACTCGATCATCGACGAGGCGGTCATCGACGCGCTGTACCGGGCCTCGATCGCGGGGGTGCCGGTGGACCTGTGGGTGCGCGGCATCTGCGGGCTGCGGCCGCAGATCCCCGGCCTGTCGGAGACCATCCGGGTGCGCAGCGTCCTCGGCCGGTTCCTTGAGCACTCCCGGATCTACGCGTTCGGCCACGGCGACGACCCCGACAGCGAGGTGTGGATCGGCTCCGCCGACCTGATGCACCGCAACCTCGACCGGCGGGTCGAGGCGCTGGTGCGCGTGAAGGACCCGGCACAGCAGGCCGAACTGCACGCGCTCATCGACCTGGCCATGGACGAGGGCACCGGGTCATGGTGGCTGGACGGTGACGGCACCTGGACCAGGCATCACCTGGACCCCGACGGGAATCCGCTCCGCGACCTGCAGCAGTATCTGATCGCCAACCGGCGCACCCGGCCCGCCGATGGCTGACGCCGTCATCGGCGAGATCCAGGCCGCGGGCGCGGTGTTGTGGCGGGCACGGGCGGGGGGCATCGAGACCGCGCTGGTGCACCGGCCCCGGTATGACGACTGGAGCTTCCCCAAGGGCAAGAGCATGCCCGGGGAGCACGTGCTGCTCACCGCGGTCCGGGAGGTCGAGGAGGAGACCGGCGTCCGGGCCGCCCTCGGCCGCAGGCTGCCCTCGCAGAGCTACCCGGTGGACGGCCAGCTCAAGCGGGTGGAGTACTGGGCCGCGCGCCCGGTCTCGCCGGAGCGGTTCACCCCCGGGGACGAGGTGGACGCCCTGGCCTGGCTGCCGCTGCCCGCGGCGCGGGAGCGGCTGAGCTATCCGCGCGACGTCGCGGTCCTGGCCAGCTTCACCGCCGCGCCGGCCGACAGTGCCCCGGTGATCCTGCTCCGGCACGCCAGCGCCATCGGCAAGAAGGCATGGCGGAAGGCCGGCCCCGCCGACGACCGGTCCCGCCCGCTGTCCGACCGGGGGCGGGAACAGGCATGGGCGCTGGCCGGGCTGCTCAGCGTCTTCGCGCCCGCGCGGGTGATCAGTTCGGCCGCACGGCGCTGCCTGGACACCGTGATCCCCTACGCCGAGCGGGCCGGGGTGCCGGTCGAGTCGGAGCCCGCGTTCACCGTGGACAGCAGCGCCCCGGCGCACGGCGAGGCCGCCTGGACGGAAACGCAGGACGCGCGGCGGCGGATCGCCGAAGCGGCCAGATCCCGCCGGCCCGTGATCATCTGCGCGCACCGCCAGAACCTGGCCTGGCTGCTCGCCGAGGCCTGCGCGGCGGTGGGCGCGCCGGTACCGGACGGCCCCCCGCTGCGGCGCGGCGCGTTCTGGGTGCTGCAGATGGCCGGGCAGCGGCTCGCCTCAGCCGAGCTGCATCAGGCCGAGGCCGAGCCCGGGGCCGGCCCGGTCGGCTGAGCCTCGCGGGTGGCCGCGTGCGGGCGGTACGGCCCCCGTGGATCCCAGTCCAGGGTGGCCGGGAGCGCGCCCTCGAACACCAGCAGCCAGTGCTTCACGTCGGTACCGCTGCCGCCGCTGTACCCGCCGAGCCCGGTGCCGGCGACCACCCGGTGGCACGGCACGATGAGCGCGACCGGGTTGGACGCCATGATCTGGCCCACCACCCGGGCGGGCGGCACGAAGCTGCCCGGCCCGGTGCCGTCCGGCCCTCCGTCCGGCGCGGTGCCGTCCGGCCCGGTCGCGGTCAGGCCGGCCCGGTCGGCCAGCCCGCCGTAGGTGATGGTCTGCCCGAACCCCACCGTGCGGTGCAGTGTGGACAGCACGGCGCGCCGGGATCCCTGGGCGCTGCCCAGGTCCACCGGCACGTTGAACCTCTTCAGGTGGCCGTCGAAGTAGTCGCCGAGCTCCTCCAGGGCGGCTTCGAGCAGCACGGACGCCAGCGAGCCCCCGGCCGGGCCGGGGCCGGACGGCGGGCCGTAGGTGACCCGGGCTATCCCGGCGTCGCTGCAGGCCACAGACACCTGGCCGACGGGGGTATCCAGGCAACCCCATCCAAGTTCTGTCACGCCGTCCATTGTGCCCGGCGGGTCAGACAGTATTGGCCCGGGGGAGCGCCCCCCCTGGAACCCCCCGGTGGCCTAACGGCCCGGTTCCTTCGTCACCGGGCCGCGGCCGTGTTGGCCTGGGGGAGCGACCCCCTGGAACCCCCCGGTGGCCTAACGGCCCGGTTCCTTCGTCACCGGGCCGTGGCCGTGTTGGCCCGGGCCTTGCCGCTGGCTCAGTTGTCCGCTGGCTGCGCCTCGCCCGTGGCCTCCGCCGCCGCCCCGGTTTCCGCCTTCTCCACGAGGCGGCCGAGGGCCCGGCTGATCGGCAGGGCGGTCAGCCCGACCTGCCACGGCCGCGCGCCGTGCGCGGCCAGCTCGGCCGCCACCTCGGCTGGGCCGGCCGGCTCGGGGGGCTGCCAGGCGAGCCGGCGCACCACGTCCGGGGGGAGCAGGTTCTCCGCGGGAACGGTGTGCTCGTCGGCCAGCGCGGCGACCACCGTCCGCACCGCCGCGAGCCGGCCGGCGGCGATCGGGTCCCGCTCCTGCCAGCGGTGCGTGGGCGGTGGCCCGTCCGGCGGCGGCAACGCCGGGCCGGGGAGCTCGGTATCGGCCTGGCCGCGGACCCGCTGCACCGCGCGCAGCCACGCCGAGGCGTGCCTGCGCGCCCCCCGGCCCTGGAACGCCGGGAGATCGGTGAGGCCGGCCCGAGGAGAGCCGGGCAGCGTCCGGGCAGCCTCGACGATGGCCGTGTCGGGGAGCACCCGGCCCGGGGACAGGTCCCGCCGCCTGGCGATCTTGTCCCGCTCCTGCCACAGCTCGCGGACGATCGCCAGCCCGCGCCGGCTGTGCACCCGGTGGATGCCCGAGGTGCGCCGCCACGGGTCCGGGCGGGGGCCCGGTGGCTTGGCGGTCAGCACGGCCGCGAACTCCTGTTCCGCCCACTCGGTCTTGCCCTGCGCCGCTAGCTGGGCCGCCAGTGCGTCGCGCAGCTCCACCAGCAGTTCCACGTCCAGTGCCGCGTAACGGAGCAGTTCGGCCGGCAGCGGGCGGACCGACCAGTCGGCCGCCGCGTGCCCCTTCTCCAGGGCCCAGCCCAGCACCGACTCCACTAGCGCGCCCAGGCCGACCCGGGGGAAGCCCAGCAGCCGCCCGGCCAGTTCGGTGTCGAACAGCGCCCGCGGCCGGAACCCAAGCTCGGCCAGGCAGGGCAGGTCCTGGGACGCGGCGTGCAATACCACCTCGGTATCGGCCAGCGCCTCGTCGAGCCCGGTAAGGTTGGGGCAGGCCATCGGGTCGATCAGCATGGTGCCCGCGCCGTCCCGGCGCAGTTGCACCAGGAAGGCGCGGTGCCCGTACCGGAACCCCGAGGCACGCTCGGCGTCCACCGCGACGGGGCCGGTGCCCGCGGCCAGTGCGGCCACCGCCCGGTCCAGGTCGGGGACCGAGGCGATCAGCGCGGCCGGCCCGTCCCGCGGCTCGAGCAACAAGATCGGGCCGACGGCCTTTTGGCCCGGCTCCGCTGTCTTCTGGGCCGGGCCGTCCGCCGACGCACCGTCGGGGGACGCACCACCGAGGGACGCGCTGCCTGGAGACGCGCTGCCTGGAGACGCGCTGCCTGGAGACGCGCTGCCTGGGGAAGCCGGGCCGCCGGGGCGCACGGCACCGCCTGCCGCCCCCGGCCCGCCGCCCCCGCGTGCCCGCGTGCCGTCGGTCATGGGCTCCGCCGCCGGCCCGCCGGGCGCAGCGCGCTGACCCCCGCGGCCAGCGGCGCCAGCCCCGCCGCGGCGCACATCGTCCCGCACCAGGCGGCCATGTGGCCGGCCAGGCCGTCCTGGTGCCCAGCTAGACCGTCCTGGCCGTCGTCCGCCGCGGGCCCGGCCTCCTCGGCGTCGAGCGGTGACCAGGAGGCCCGCAGCTCGAAGCCGGTCGCGCGCGGCTCGGCGCGCTTGGCACCGAATCCCTCGGTGACCACCCGGGTCACCGTGCCGCTGGGCTCGGCGTAGCCCGCGGTGCGGGCATCGAGCGCCTCGGTCAGCCAGGACCATGCGACCTCACCGACCATGGGATCCTCGGCGATCTCCGGTTCTAGTTCGGCGCGGATGTACACGATGACCCGCAGCGGGCCAGCCCAGCCGCGCTGTCCGGCCGGGTCGTAAAGCAGGACAAACCGGCCAGTCGCGATCTCGGCGCCGTCCACCCGGACGGTCGCGCCGACGGCGGTCGCGAACGGCGCCAGCGTCCGCGGCGCGGGCACCTCTTCGAAGCACAGTTCCGGCCGGATTCGTTGCACCTGGTCCTGGCACGAGCGCAACCCGGCGACCGCGACACGAAACGTCGCTGACGCCTCCTCGTCCGGCACCGTGACCCTGCCGACCTGCCTCATAGTCCGAGCGTACGCCGTGAGCGCCCGCTCCTCATGCCACCCGGCCAGCCACGTCCGCCAGGGCGGCCGGCCACGACGGCTGCGGCAGCACCATGACGATAAGAGCGGCACCGCATTCGGTGCAGGACCATTCCGGGCACAACCCGTCAGGCGCGTCCGGGCAGTTGCCCAGCATCGGGTGCGGCTGCTCGAACAGCTGTTCCCCGCCACAGCCCTGGCAGGGCCGGAACATCGGGCCCATGATGGCGACCTCCTCCACCGCCGGGGGGAATACCGCCAGTAACGGCGGATGACCAAAACCCGGCCGTTTTGATGGTGGCACGGGGCGCCGTCAGGATGCGGGACCTCCGGCGGCGTGTTGGTGTTGGGCTGGGGAGCGCCCCCCTGGAACCCGCCCTGTTAGCCCGGGGGGCGACCCCCCGGAACCCCCGGTGGCCTACGGCCCGGTTCCTTCGTCACCGGGCCGGGTCCCTGTTAGCCCGGGGGAGCGACCCCCCGGAACCCCCCGGTGGCCTACGGCCCGGTTCCTTCGTCACCGGGCCGGGTCCCTGTTAGCCCGGGGGAGCGACCCCCCGGAACCCCCACGGCCATGGGCCCTGGTGGCTCGGGTCTGCAATCGAGCTACACCGGCTGGCGAACGTTTTACGGCGCGGCGCGCGCTACCCGTGCGAGCTGCCGCTCGAGCGCCTTAGCCGCTCCGTCGTGCCAGCTGTCGGCGATGAACGCCGATACGGAATCGGGGAAGATGTCTTCCTCCCCGTTGTCCACGGCGTCGAAGATGGCCCGGGCGACCGATTCCGGGGAGGCCTTGGGTATGTCAACGCCCCGGAGCATATCGGTATCCACAGGGCCGGCCAGGACCGCGTGAACCCGCACCCCCTGCCCGGCCAGGAGGGCACGCAGCGACTGGGTCAGGGAGAACGCGGCCGCCTTCGAGATCGAGTAAGCCGGGATGAGCGGCAAGGGAGCGATGGAGTTCAGCGACAGTATGTTGACGATGGCCCCGCGGGACCGGGCCAGCGCCGGCAGGAAGGCCTGGGTCACGGCGTAGGTGCCGAAGAGGTTGACGGCCAGGTGGCGTTCGATCGCGGCCGGATCGGTGAGGTCGTCCACCAGCGCGATGCCAGCGTTGTTGATCAGGACATCCAGCGACCCTATCTCGCCGACGGCCGCCTGAACCTGCTCCGGGCTGGTGACGTCCAGCGTCAGGGGCGTGACCCGCGCGTCGGGGTGAGCCAGCGGCCGACGGGTGCCTGCATACACCTGCCTGGCGTTCCTGGCCAGGGCTTCGGCGGCCAGCGCCCGCCCGATGCCGCGGTTGGCGCCGGTCACCAGGACCGTCTTGTCCGAGATTGTCATGCCCGTTGCTCCCGTTAGCGTCAGCATCATTTATTTATCGAACGACCAATAAGGGGTACCATGGCCGCTTGGCACAGGTCAAGATAAACTTGATCGAACGGCAAACAAGTACGGAGACTCATCCAGATGGCTACCCGCGGCAGGCCGCGCGCGTTCGACCGGGACACCGCCCTGCGCCAGGCACTGGATGTGTTCTGGGAACGAGGCTACGAAGGAACCTCGCTGAGTGACCTCACCCAGGCCATGGGCATCGCCTCAGCCAGCATCTACGCCTGCTTCGGCAGCAAGGAGGCCCTGTTCCGCGAGACCGTGGCGCTCTACGGCACGATCTCGGGATCGCCGCCAAGACGCGCGCTGAGCGAGCATCCGACCGCGCGCGCCGCGATCCACGCCATGCTGCGGGCCACGGCCGACGAGGTCACCCGCCCGGGTACGCCGCACGGCTGCATGCTCATCCTCGCCGCGCCCACCGGTGCCGTGGAAAATCACGAGGTGCGGGAGTTCCTGGCCGGCCTCCGGCGCGACATGCTCGACACCATCCGCGACCGGCTCGCCCGCGGCATCGCCGACGGCGACCTCACGGTGTCACCCGCCAGCCTCGACGCCATCGCCCGCTACTACACCACCCTGGTGCAGGGCCTGTCGGTGCAGGCCCGCGACGGCGCCAGCCGCGCCGACCTGGAAACGGTCGTCACCTGCGCGATGGCCGCCTGGGACACGCTCGTATCCGCCGGCGGGTACTAACCCGGGCGTTTCCAGTCGGTCCGATGTCACCAGCCACGAATACCCGGTCAACGATCGAGGCGCCTAGCGGGTGCGGCACTCGGCACTGCCTCCACATGAGATGATCCCCATCGTGACAGCCGGCCCGGGAGAATCGCTGTTCCTGCGGGCCTGCCGCCGTGAGCCGGTGCCGGCCACCCCGGTCTGGTTCATGCGCCAGGCAGGCCGGTCGCTGCCGGAGTACCGGGCCGTACGGGACCGGTACAGCATGCTGGCGGCCTGCACCACGGCGGACGTCATCGCCGAGCTCACACTGCAGCCGCTGCGCAGGCTCCCGGTGGACGCGGCCATCCTGTTCAGCGACATCGTGGTGCCGCTGCGGGCCGTGGGCCTGGACATCGACATCAAGCCGGGGGTGGGCCCGGTGACCGCCCACCCGTTCCGCGGTGAGGCGGACGTGGCGCGGCTGCGCGGCCTGGAGCCGGGCGACGTGCCGTACATCACCGAGGCTGTCGTCACCCTGGTGAAGGAACTGGGCGCGACACCGCTGATCGGGTTCGCCGGCGCGCCATTCACGCTGGCGTCCTACCTGATCGAGGGCGGCCCGTCCAAGAACCACGAGCGGACCAGGGCCCTGATGTACGGCAATCCGGCGATGTGGCACGCCCTGCTCGGCCGGCTGGCCGACATCACCATCGCGTTCCTGCGCGTGCAGGTGGAGGCGGGAGCCGCCGCGGTGCAGCTGTTCGACTCCTGGGTCGGGGTGCTCAGCCCCGGCGACTACGCCGCGGCCGTGCTGCCGCACAGCCGTCGCATCTTCGACGCCATGGCGGGCCTGGGCGTGCCCCGGATCCACTTCGGCGTCGGCACCGGTGAACTGCTGCGGCTGATGGGGGAGGCGGGCGCCGACGTCATCGGGGTGGACTGGCGGGTCGGCCTGGATGAGGCGGCGCGCCGGGTGGACGCGGGCAAGGCGCTCCAGGGCAACCTGGACCCCGCCCTACTGCTCGCCCCGTGGCCGGTGCTCGAGCAGCGGGTACGGCAGGTGCTGGAGCAGGGCCGGGTGGCCGAGGGTCACGTGTTCAACCTCGGCCATGGGGTGCTGCCACAGGCCGATCCCGATGTGCTGGCCCGGGTCACCGAACTGGTGCACGAGGTGTCGGCCCGGGCGCCCTCCTGAGCCGTGGCCCGCCGCCCGCCGGGTCTGTCCAGCCCGCCGGGTGCCCTCAGTCGGCCGGCCGTGCGCTGGCGGACCGGCGGCGGCCCAGCCAGCGCCGCGCGGCGACGGCGGCCAGCGCCGCCAGGCCCAGCGGGATAGCGAACGGCAGGATCGCCCCGGCCGCGGTGAGCAGCCCGGAGACCACGATGCGCAGCGCCCGCCAGCCCGCGGCCAGGCCGGCAAGGAACCCGGCCGCTCCCTTGGCCTGGTGGTGCGTGGCAGCGTGGCTAACGATGCCGGTGATCGTCATCGAGATCGTCGCGTAGCTGGTCTCGCGGGCCAGCGCGCGCTGCTGCGACTGCAGCGCTTCGAGGCTGGCTTCCTCGGAGTTGATCTGCTCCTGGACGGTGAGCAGCCCGCCGACGGTCCCGGCCCGGGTCAGCAGCTTGCGCAACTGGGCGATGGCGGCCTCCGCAGAGGCCACCCGGCTGTTCACGTCCGCCACCGTGCCGGTCACGTCCTGCGCCTGCTGGGTCTCCGACCGCCTGGTGCCCAGGCTGCCCAGTGCGCTGAGGGTGGACTGGTAGACGGCGGACGGGACCTTGAACTGAATGCTGACCACGGCCCTGGCGTGCCTGGACTGGGTCATGCTGGCGCGCTCGCCGGACACGTAACCGCCCGCCGCCCGGGCGAGCTGGGTCGCGCGGGCCGCCGTGGCCCGGACGTCCGATGCGCGCACGCCGAGAAGATCACCGCCTGCCCGCCGGGGAGCGGGAGCGCGGTCAGGCCCGCGCTCCCGGACGCCCCGGAGCGGTTGAATTTGGCCGGCCCGGCCACGGCACCCGAGCCTGCGGCGCGCCCCGGTTGCGCCGCGGGCACGCCCGTGCCGCCCGCCGAGGTACCTCCCGCCGACGAGCTGTTCGCCTCGGTGCCACCCGATGAGCAGCCGGCGGCCAGCAGGCAGGCACCGGCGGTGAGCGCGATGGTCCAGGCGGCGGCGGCCCAAGTACGGCGCCGGCGCGGAGAGCGCGCAAGGGGAGCTGTCAAGCGGGGCACGTACGATGTCATGCCGATGTGACGCCGGCATTGCCATGCCGGTTCCCATGGTTAAGTCACGACTTGGCAACTCTGCCAGCCCGGGGGGACGACCCCCCGGAACCCCCCGCTGGCCTTGAGGCCGCCGCGACGGAGTCGCGGCGGCCTCGGCCCTGTCGGCTGGGGTGCTGCTCCTCGGGATCCCAGGTGTCTGCGTCCCCTTGCTTTGTCACGGGCCTTGGCCGTGCCGGCTCCGGGGGCTCTGCGCTGAGCGTTTCGGGGGGTGGGGCTCAGTTGTTGGTGTCGTTGGCGGGTGGCAGTTCGCGGAGCATGCAGACGCGGGCAGCGGAGTTGCCGCCCTGGTCCTTGTTGCGAGCCGCGAGGCCCGAGGTGACCTCGCTCTCGGCAAGCTCGCGGAAGCCGAGGCGCTCGTAGTACGGCGCGTTCCAGGGCACCCCGCGGAAGGTGATCAAGGTCATGGCGTGCATGCCCTGTTCGGCCGCCCAGTCCGCCACATAGTCGAGCAGCATGGCCCCGATCCGCTGCCCGGCGTGGGCCGGATGCACGCTGACCTGCTCGATGTGCGCGGAGCCGTCGACCACGTCGGCGACGACGAAGCCGACCGGCTCGTCGTGCTCGTCGGCCGCCACCCAGGCCCGGCCCGCCCGGCGGTAGCCGGACAGGGACTCGGCCGGGAGCGGGAAGGTGTCCGCGGCCGCGGACATGCCGATGTCGCGGAACGAATTGCCGGCGGCGAGCTGGATGGCCTGGAGCCGGCCAACGTCCTCGGGCCTGGCCTGCCGCACCGTTACCGCACCAGATTCCGAGGCCATGGCACAGAAGTATGGCAGGAATGACCCAAAACCCATCAAGAGGTCAGCGGCTGAAAAATCACTGAGAACGGCATTGTTTACCGATGGCCGCACGGGCCTGCGGTATGGCAGTGGCGGGAGTTGCTGGTGCGCCCACCGCCGCATCGCGGCCGGCCCCGGTCGCCCGGGCGCCCGGGCTCTGCCAGGGTAGAGCGGTGAGCAATCCCGGGCAGCCGCACGTCGTGGTCGTCGGCGGCGGCATCGCCGGGCTGGCCGCGGCGTTCTTCCTCCGCGAGGCCCCGTGCCGGGTGACCGTGCTGGAGGGATCCCCCCGCCCGGGCGGCAAGCTGCGGGTCAGCGAGATCGCCGGGGTCGCCGTGGACGAGGGCGCGGAGGCGCTGCTCGCCCGCCGCCCGGAGGGCACCGGGCTGGCCGCCGCGGCCGGCCTGGCCGGTCAGCTGGTCTGGCCAGGGACCACGGTGGCGCGGATCTGGAGCCGGGGCCGGATGTGCCCGCTGCCCCGCCGCCAGGTGCTCGGCGTGCCCGCCGACCTGACCGAGCTGGCCGGAACCGGGCTGGTGTCCGAGGACGGCATGGCCCGGGCGCGGCAGGACCTCGGTCTTCCGGCCACCGGCCGGGACGGCGACGTGCCGGTGGCCGGCTTCGTGGCGGCCCGGTTCGGCCCGGAGGTGGTGGACCGCCTGGTGGATCCGCTGCTCGCCGCGGTCTACGCGGGCCGGTCGGAGGAACTGTCCTTCGACGCGACCCTGCCCGCCCTGGCGGCCGAGTCGCGCAAGCATGCTTCCCTGGCCGAGGCGGCGACGGCGGTGCTACCGGATCCGGCCGGGCCCGGGCCGGCGGCCACGCCGGTGTTCACCACCCTGGCGGGCGGGCTCGGGACGCTGCCCGCCGCGGTGGCCGCCGCCTCCGGCTCATGCGTGCGCACCGGCGCCATGGTGCGCGGGCTGGCCCGCACGGCCACCGGCTGGCGGCTGACCGTCGGGTCCGCGCACGACGCGGAGTACCTGGCGGCGGACGCCGTCATCCTGGCCGTGCCCGCTGCCCCCGCGGCGCGGCTGCTCGGCGGCGTGCCCGGGGCGTCGGCCGCGATGGCCGCGCTCCAGGAGATCCGCTACGCCAGCATGGCGATCGTCACCCTGGCCTACCCCGCCGCGGCGTTTCCCGGCCCGCTGGAAGGCAGCGGCTACCTGGTGCCCGCCGCGGACGGCCGCGCGGTCAAGGCGGTGACGTTCTCCACCGTCAAATGGCCGCACCTGGCGGACGGCGGCGCCGGGCCGGTCATCGTCCGGTGCTCGCTGGGCCGGGTCGGCGAGGAGGCCCTGCTGCAGTCCGGCGACGCCGAGCTGGCCGGCCTGGCCGCCGCCGACCTCGCCGCGGCCACCGGGGCCAGCGGGGCCCCCCTGGCCACCAGGGTGACCAGGTGGGGCGGAGGGCTGCCGCAGTACACCGTCGGCCACCTGGACCGCGTGGCGCGGATCCGGTCCGCCGTCGCGGCCCAGCCCGGCCTGGCCGTGTGCGGCGCCGCCTACGACGGGATCGGCATACCGGCCTGTGTGGCCACCGCGCGGGCCGCCGCCGCCCAGATCGCAGCGCACCTGAGCGATGACCGACAATAGAGGTGACACCGGGTTTCGGGGGCACCCGGCCAGCAGGGCCAAGGCCCGCGCGGCGAGGTCGCGAGGGCCGCGGCCACCGGGGGGCTCCGGGGGTCGCTCCCGGGCCGGCACAGGGCAGGGTTTGACTGATGGCAGGCACTGACAAGAGCGCGGCGGGCGGCCGCCCGCGCGCCCGCGACCTCAACGAGCAGATCCGGTACACCATGTGGTCGGTGTTCCGGGTCTGCGACCGGGCCGCGCTGGCGGCGGGCGCGGAGAACCGGGACGGCCTCGCGGCGGAGCTGGAGGAGTTCGCCGACCAGGCCGCCGGCAAGGACGTGATCACCCGGGGCTGCTACGACGTGCAGGGGCTACGGGCGGACGCGGACTACATGTTCTGGTGGACCGCCCCGGCCGCCGACGACCTGCAGGAGGTGTACGCCCGGTTCCGGCGCACCGGGCTGGGCCGGGCCAGCGAGCCGGTCTGGTCGGTGATGGCGCTGCACCGGCCGGCCGAGTTCAACAAGGGCCACGTCCCCGCCTTCCTCGCCGGGGAGGAACCGCGCGCCTATGCGTGCGTGTACCCGTTCGTCCGGTCCTACGAGTGGTACCTGCTGGACCCGGCGGAGCGCCGGGAGATGCTCGCCGAGCACGGCATGATGGCCCGCGAGTACCCCGACGTCCGCGCGAACACGGTCGCCTCCTTCGCCCTGAACGACTATGAGTGGATCCTCTGCTTCGAGGCCGATGAGCTGCACAGGATCGTGGACCTGATGCGCCACCTGCGGGGCGCCCGGGCGCGGCTGCACACCCGTGAGGAGATCCCGTTCTACACCGGGCGCCGCAAGCCGCCCGGAGAACTGATCGCCGCGCTCGGCTGACGGTGCTAGCCCGGGGGAGCGACCCCCCGGAACCCCCCGGTGGCCTGAAGGCCCCTGCGACTTCGTCGCGGGGGCCTTGGCCGCGCTGGCCCGGGGGAGCGCGAGCGGCGCCCCGGCCCGATGCTCCCCGCTGTTTCAGGCACATGGCGAAAGCCGCCGCAGGAGCGGCCGCTGTAACCCGGTCCGCTATCTGGAGGTGGGCGCGGGCCTGCCCGACCGGGCAGCCATGCCATGGCGAACCCCGGCCCGCTGCGCCCGTTCGAGAGGATCGGAGTACATGGCCCGTAGACATGCAATGCCCGCCGTACTGGCAGGCGCCGCGCTCGCCGTGGGCGTAGCCCTGCCGGCCTGGGCCGCACCTGCCGCCCGGCCCGCTAGCCACGCCGCCCACCAGACGGCGGCCAGTCCGTTCGCCCCGGGCTCGGGGCAGCCGGTGGTGGACTGGAACAAGACCCTGATCGCCATCCTCGGCACGCCCGGCGCGCAGCCCGCGACGGTCCATCCGACCCGTAGCTTCGCGATCCTCCAGGCGGCCGAGTACGACGCGGTCGTGTCCGTCACCAAGGTGGGCCACCCGTACCTGTTCCGCGTTCACGTCCACGGCCGGGCGAGCGCGGCGGCCGGCGGCCTCGTCCAGGTGTACGCGCCGCGCCCGGGCTGAGCCCGGACACGGCCCCCGGTGGCCAAGGCCCCGTTCCTTCGTCACGGGGCCTTGGCCGTTACGCCGCGCCGGTGGCGGTCACTCGGACGCGATCGCGGCCAGCATGTTGAGCTTGGCCGCGCGCCGGGCGGGCGCCACCGAGGCGAGAACGCCCGCCAGCACCGCGGCCGCGGCGAACGCCACGAGCTGCGCGACCGGGACGACCACCGTGGGCTGCTGCGAGCGGGTCACCGCGTAGGCGAGCGCCGAGCCGAGCCCGAGCCCCATCACGATGCCGAGCGCGGCGCCGATCACGGCGATGATCACCGACTCCGCCGCGATCATCTGGGCCAGTTGCCCGCGGCGCATGCCGATCGCCCGGAGCAGCCCGAGTTCCCTGGTGCGCTCCACGATGGACAGCGCGAGCGTGTTCGCGATGCCCAGCAGCGCGATGATGATCGCCAGCGCGAGCAGCGCGGTGACCAGGCCGAGCAGGTTGCCCAGCATGGCGCCGCGGCTCTGGGCGTACGCGGCCTGGTCGAGCAGTTGCGCCCCGGGATAGCCCGCCAGGGCGCGGGCCAGCGGGCCGCGGGCCGAGGCGGGAGCGATGACCAGGTCCACGGTGTCGATCCGGCGCCCGGTGTCCGCGGTGAACGTGGTGATGCTCACCAGGTAGTCGGCGAGCGGGCCGACGTTGGTGAAGATCCCGCCGATGCGCAGCCGGGCCACCTCGTAGGAGCCGAACCCGATCGTCACCGTGTCGCCCAGGTGCCAGTGGTGCGCCCGCGCCGCCGCCGCGCTGACCAGCAGCCGGCCAGCGGCCAGCGAGGACACGCTGCCCAGCACCGGGCCCAGGCTGGCGAAGCGGGCGATCTGGCCGGGCTGCACGCCGTCCACGTTGCCGTGCGCCGCACCGGCCACCGTCGCGTCGGTGCTGCGCACCTCGGTGACCGCGGCCACCCCGGGCTGCCGGGCGAGCACCCCGGCCAGGGCGGGCGTAAGCCCTGCGTCGGTGTTGGCGGCCTGCACGTAGAAGCTCGCCCGCCCGGCCGCGGCCACCTGGCCGCTGATCATCGAGCGCGCGGAGCTGACCAGCACCGACACCGCCGTGACGACCGCCAGGCCCACCATCAGCGCGGCCGCCGTGGCGCTGGTGCGCCGGGGGTTGCGCGTGGTGTTTCCGCGGGCCAGCGCGCCCACCCGGGCCGGCAGCCGGGCCAGTGGCGCGCCCGCCGCCGCGGCCAGCGGCCCGGCCAGCAGCGGCCCCGCGATCGTCACGCCGAGGAAGCACAGCCCGGCGCCGGTGGCGGTGGCCGCGATCGGCGCACCGGCGAGCAGCCCGGCGAGCAGCAGCGCGGCACCCGCGCCGGTGACGGCCAGCGCCGCCGCCAGCCGGCGGCCGGAGAACCCGGGCGCGCCGGGCGCCGCGTCCCGCAGCGCCTGGACCGGCGCCACCCGGGTCGCCCGGTAGGCCGGGGCCAGCGCCGCGGCGAGCGTGACCGCGAGCCCGATGACGCAGGCCAGCAACATCTGGCCCGGCGGCACCGACAGCCCGGTGACCGGCAGGGAGAAGCCGAACGCCGACAGCAGCGCGGCAAGGCCCTTGGAGGCGGCGAGCCCCAGCACGGCGCCGGCCGTCACCCCGGCGGCGCCCACGATGGCGGCCTCGGCGAGCACCGAGCCGAAGACCTGGCCGCGGCCGGCGCCCAGCGCCCGGAGCAGGGCCAGCTGCCGGGACCGCTGGCCGATCATGATGGAGAACGTGTTCCAGATCACGAACGCGCCGACGAACATCGCCACGCCCGCGAATGCCACGAAGAACGTGGTCAGTATGCCGAGCTGGCCGTTGAGCTGGCGGGCCTCGGCGGCGGAGGCGCTGGCGGCGGTGACCGCCTGGACGCCGGCCGGGAGGATCCGGGCCACCTCGGCGCGCAGCCGCGCTGGGCTGACCCCGGGCACGGCCTTGACGACGATGGTGTCGTACTGGCCGGGCCGGCCGAACAGCCGCTGCGCGGCGGGCAGGCCGAAGATCGCCATCGACCCGCCCGCGATGCTGGCCGCGCCGCCGTAGCCGGTGATGCCGCTGATGGTGAACGGCAGCGCATGGCCGCCGACGGCCACCTGGATGTGGTCGCCCACGGCGAAATGGCCGGTGCGGGCGGAACCGCGGTCGATCATGACCTGCCCCGGCCCGGCCGGGGGCCGGCCCTGCCGGCCGGTGAACACCGCCTGGAACGGCGCGTGGGATGGCCAGCTCAGCGCGGCCACGAACGGCGCGGGGAGCGGCCTGCCGTTCCGGCCGAGCAGGACGGCCCGGCCGCTGACCGTGCCGTCGGCGGCGGACACGTCAGGCAGCGCGCGGACCGCGGCCAGCACCGGTGCGGGAACCGGCCGCGCCGCGGCGCTGCCCGCGCCCTGCACCGCGCCGGCCGGGGACACGTGCCGCACCTCGACGTCGGTGCCCGTGGCCGCCTGGGCGAACAGCGAGTCAAGGCTGTGGGTGAGGGTTGCGGTGAAGACGAAGCTCCCGGCCATCAGGCCGGTGCCCAGGGCCACCGCGAGCGCGGTCATGGCCAGCCGGACGCCGTGACTGCGCAGGCTGGCGAACAGGGTGCGGAGCATCTCAGTCACTCCCCAGGGCAGGGTCGAGGGTGGCCATCCGGTCCAGGACGGCCTGGGGGCTTGGCCGGTCGAGCCGGCCGGCGATCCGCCCGTCGGCGAGGAAGACGACCTGGCCGGAGTAGCAGGCGGCCACCGGGTCGTGGGTGACCATGACGATCGTCTGGCCGAACTCGCGCACGCAGCGGCGGAGCAGGTCCAGCACCTCCGCCCCGGCCCTGGAGTCGAGGTTGCCGGTGGGCTCGTCCGCGAAGATGATCTCCGGCCGGCCAGCCAGTGCCCGGGCGATGGCGACCCGCTGCTGCTGCCCGCCGGACAGTTCCGCGGGGCGGTGCCGCAGGCGCGAGGCCAGGCCCACCGTGTCCACCACGGTGCCCAGCCAGTCCCGGTCGGCGGAGCGGCCCGCGATGTCCAGCGGGAGGGTGATGTTGTCCGCCGCGGTGAGGGCGGGCAGCAGGTTGTACGCCTGGAACACGAAGCCGACACGGTCGCGGCGCAGCCGGGTCAGCCGCCGTTCCGGCAGCGCGGTGATCTCGGTGCCGCCGATCCACACCTGCCCGCCGTCGGCGCTGTCCAGCCCCGCCATGCAATGCATGAGCGTGGACTTGCCGGATCCGGACGGTCCCATGATGGCGGTGAAGGAACCGGCGCCGATCTCCAGGCAGACCTGGTCCAGCGCGGTGACCCTAGCCGGGCCGTCACCGTAGATCTTGCTGAGGTTGTCCGCGCGGGCGGCGGGTGCCTGCGCCGTCGGGGTGGTCATGGCCGTTCCTCTCAGTTCGGTTGCCTGTGAGGAACACTGCCGCCGCGGCCCGGCGCGGGCATCGGCCCGCCGTGCTGTCTTCGGCCTCCACCCTGGGATCGAGGCGGCGGCCGCGTCGATCTCAGGATGGAGGCGGTTGCCCCGCGAGACCCGCCTCGTAGGCCAGCACGACCAGTTGCACGCGGTCCCGCGCACCGAGCTTGGTGAGCAGGTGGTGCACATGCGTCTTGACCGTGGTCTCGGTGACGACAAGCTCGGCGGCGATCTCGGCGTTGGACAGGCCCCGGGCGACCAGGGCGAGCACCTCGCGCTCCCGCCCGGTGGTCCCCGCCAGCCGGTCCGCGGCCGCCGCGGCCCGGGCCCGCTGCTCGCCCGGCGCGGGCAGCCGGTGCACGAACTGGTCGAGCAGCGCGCGGGTGACCGCGGGATCCACGATGGCGTCCCCGGCGTGCACCACCCGGATCGCCTCCAGCAGCCGGTCCGCGTGCGCGTCCTTGAGCAGGAACCCGCTCGCCCCGGCCCGCAGTGCGCCCACCACGTGCTCGTCGACGTGGAAGGTGGTGAGCACCAGCACCCTGGCGTGGCCGGCCGCGGCGATCTCCGCGGTGGCGGCGATGCCGTCCTGCACCGGCATCCGGATGTCCATGACCACCACGTCGGGCCGTAGCCGCCGGGCCTGCCGCACCGCGTCGGCGCCGTCGCCCGCCTCGGCGATGACCTCCATGTCGGGCTCGGCGTCGAGGATCATCCGGAACCCGGTGCGCACCAGCGGCTGGTCGTCGGCGAGCAGGATCTTGATCACGACGCACCCTTCGTTGCTGCCGGCAGAGTACCGGGGCGGGGGACGACGGCGTGCACCCGGAACCCGCCGCCCGGCTGCGGCCCGGCGCTGAAAGTGCCGCCCAGCATGGCCACCCGTTCGCGCATCCCGGTGGTGCCGCGGCCCGCCCCGGGCGGCTCCGCCCCGGTCAGGACGGCGGCCGCGCCCCGGCCGTCGTCGGTGATCGTGATCGCCAGGTGCTCGTCGTAGTGCAGGTGAACCTCGGCCTGCGCCGGGCCGGCGTGCTTGAGCACGTTGGTCAGCGCCTCCTGGGCGATCCGGTACACGGTGAGCCCGACGTCTTCGGGCACGCCGAACGGCTCGCCCGTGGTGCGCACCGTGACGGCCACCCCCGCCTCGGCCAGCCGGTCCGCCAGCGCCGCGATGTCGGCGATGCCGTGGGTGACATCCAGGCTGCCGTCGTCCTCCGCGTCGTCGGGGGACCGGAGCAGGCCCAGCATCCGGCGCATCTCCTCCAGCGCGGTCCGTGCGGTCTGCTCCACGTCGGCCATGGCCTGCCGGGCCCGGTCCGGCTCCCGCTCCGCGACGCGCTGCGCTCCCTGCGCCTGAATCACGATGACGCTCACGTGATGGGCGACGATGTCGTGCAGTTCCCGCGCGATCCGCAGCCGCTCGGCCAGCGTGGCCCGCCTGGCCTCCTGGTCCCGCTGCGCGGTGGCCCACTCGGCGCGCTCGGCCATCACCGCCAGTTGCGCGTTCCGCGCCGAGAACTGGTTCCTGATCAGCAAGCCGAACAGGGCCGCCCCGGCCGCGGCGACGATCGTCGGGACCGGTACCGCGCGGATCACGCCCCCGCCCAGGCCGAAGGACTGCGGGATGCCGAGCAGCAGCACCGCGGACACGGCCCCGGTGGCCAGCCCGATCGCCAGGCGGCGGCTGCCGTAGACCGCCGCGCTGTAGCACGCGCACAGCACGGCGACGAACGAGCCGCCCAGCTCGGCGCGCATCACGACGAGCGCGGCCACCAGTGCCGCCTCGGCGGCGAGCACCGCCGCCGGGAAGCGCCGCCGCGGGTACAGCACCAGCCCCATGACCGCCAGCACGGGAATGCCGGCCAGCGGCATGTGCTCATGCTGCGCCCGCGCGCCGAGCCCGCTGGCCAGCCCGAGCGCCGCCACCGCGACCGCGATCACCGTGTCGGCGGCCCGCGGGGGGATGAGGTGCCTGAGCCGTGGCGCTCCGCGCTCCGGCGGCGCAGCCGCCCGCATTCTCAACCGCATCGCTGCCTCGTGCCCTGGCCTGGCCCGCGAGCAGGTACGCGGGTGGCTGCCAGCCTAGAGGCCGCCGGGGCGGCGAGCCCGCCCACCGGGACAGCTCACTCGGCCGCGGGCTCCAGGGTGAGCGAGATGGAGTTGATGCACCAGCGCTGATCGGTCGGCACCGGGTAGCCCTCGCCCTCGAACACGTGGCCGAGATGAGAGTCGCACCGCGCGCACCTGACCTCGGTGCGGACCATGCCCAGCGAACGGTCCTCGATCAGCTCGACGGCGTCGTCGCTGGTCGGCTGGTAGAAGCTCGGCCAGCCACAGTGGGACTCGAATTTCTCCCCCGAGCGGAACAACTCGGCACCGCAGGCACGGCACCGGTACACGCCCTCGACCTTGGTGTTGGTGTACTCACCGGCCCACGGCGCCTCGGTGCCCGCTTCCCGGAGTACTTGGTACTCATCCGGGGTAAGCACTTCGCGCCACTGCGCCTCGGTTCGCTGGACCTTGCCCATGTGGCCGAGACTACCTCGCCGGATAACCGATACCGTGGAGACGACAGACACCGCGGAGGGCCTCATGGAGTGGCTTAACGAGCCCGCCAGCTGGCAGCGGACGGGCGATGTGCTCACGGTGAGTGTCGATCCAGGCACAGATTTCTGGCGTGAGACCGGTTACGGCTACATCAGGGACAGTGGTCATGTGTACGGCGAGGTGCTCGCCGGGGACCTCGACGTGTCCGTCCGGCTCCGCTGCACTCTCGGCGTCCAGTACGACCAGGCGGGTGTCATGCTGCGGGCCGACGAGCGCACCTGGCTGAAGACCGGCGTGGAGTTCTTCGAGGGCCGGCCCCGGCTGAGCACCGTGCTGACGCTCGGCCGGTCCAGCTGGATGGTGACCGACCTGCCCGAGGGCACCGACGAGATCGTGCTGCGGGTGTCCCGCCGCGGCGACGCGGTAGAGGTCAGGTACGTGACCGAGGACGGCCCCGCGGAACTCGCCGCCCTGGTGTTCCTGCCGCCGGGCCGCGAGATGCTGGCCGGGGTCATGGCCGCCGCGCCGGAGGGCCCGGGGTTCCGGGTGACGTTCCACGATCTGCGCATCACCGAGCGGACCTGGTCCGCTCCCGCCGGGGACGACGCCGCGGCCTGGCCGGGTGACCAGGCCGGCTGGGCCGGCGAGCAGGCGCCGGAATGGCGCCCCGCGGACGGCGAGCCGGGCTGGCCGGTGCCCGGGACGGGGGAGGACGCACCGGAGTGGCCCGCCGCGGCGGCCGAACCGGAGACGCCCGCCTGGCCGGTCCCGGCGGCCGGTGCGGAGGAGGGCACCGACTGGGCCGCTCGGGCGGGCGAAGAGGCCGAGCCCGCCTGGTCCGCTCCGGCGGGCGAAGAAGGCGAGCCCGCATGGTCCGCCGAGGCGGCGGCGGAGGACCCGGACTGGCCGGGCACCGGGGCGGATGACGACGACCCAGGCTGGGTGGCCACCCTGGCGGCCGAGGTGGCCAGTGCGGATGGCGTGGCCCCGGACCAGGCCGGGGACGACCTGCCCGAACCCGAGGCGCTGGGGAACGACCTGCCCGAGCCCGGGCCGCTGGGGCACGACCTGGCCGAGCCCGGGCCCGCCGGAGCGGGGCCCGCCGAGCCGGAGCCCGCACGGGCCGGGGCAACAGAACCCGGGCCCTTGCCGCCCGGGCCCGCGGCGGAAGAACCCGCGGACCGGGAGGACGAGGACAGCGACCACGAGGAATGGTCGCCCGCGCCGGTCACCGGTCACGAGGACCGGTCCGGGCCGGCCGCCGGTGACGGCCCGGCCGGCGTGGACCCGGCGGCGGACTGGGAGCGGCTGGCCGCGGGCACGCAGGCCACCCAGCCCGAAGACGCCGGGGAGCCGACGTCCCCGGCCGCGCCGTGGATCGCGCAGACCGACACCGAAGTGGCCAACGAATGGCCCGGCCCGCCGCTGCGGACCGGACTGCTGGCCAGCGACACCGCGCCCAGGCCGGCCACCCTGGACCCTGTCGGCGAAGCCCAGACCGACCCGGGGCTGCCCCGGCCGCGCGCGCCCGGCCCGGCCGAGACCGGCCCGGCCGGGGCCGAGCCGGGCCCGCCGGAGGCCACCGCCGGACAGCGGAACGGCACCGCCGGGCCCGCCGGGACCGAGGACGGCGCTCCGGACCAGGGCGAGCCCGGACCGTCCGCCCGGGAGAGCCGCCGCCGGTCCAAGCGGGCCGCCGCGGACCAGCCCACCGAACCCGACGCGGCCGACGAATGGATCAGCCTGCTCACCGCCGACCCGGTGGAGGAGTGACGGCCGGGGGCTACCGGCCCGCGGTCAGAGCGTGACCTGGTAGGCAGGCTCGGCCCGGTCGCCATCCCGCAGTTCGGCGTGCTCCACCCGGCCGGCCGCCTGCACGTCGGGCAGCACCGCCCGCACCGCGTCGAGGTGGTCACGCCGCGCCGTCACCACCAGCGCCCGCACCGGTGCCCGCATGGACACCCTGGCCCCCGACTTGGCGCCCCGGATCGCGGCGATCGCCGCGGACGCCGCGGCCAGCGTTGCCGCAGACGGCCAGGGCGCCCGGCCCGGCCCCGCTGCCCGGTCCGGTTCCGGCGCCACCTCGCCCGGGGCCGGCCAGGCAGCGGTGTGCACCGAGCCGTCCTGCCACCACGACCACACCTCCTCGGTCACGTACGGCAAGAACGGCGCGAACAGCCGCAAGATGACCGCGAGCGCCAGCCGGAGCGCCGTCCGGGCGCTGCGGCCCGGCTCCTCGCCCCGCTCGCCGTAGGCGCGGCCCTTCACCAGCTCGAGGTAGTCGTCGCAGAAGAACCAGAAGAACTCCTCGGCAGCGGCCAGCGCCCCGGTGTGGTCATAGCCGTCCAGGGCCTGGGTGCACTGCCCGATGACCCCGGCCAGGCGCTCCAGCATCGCCACGTCCAGCGGCTCGCTGACGGTGCTAGCCCGGGGGAGCGACCCCCCGGAACCCCCCGGTGGCACAAGCCCCCGTTCCTTCGTCACGAGGGCTTGGCCGTGCTGGCCCGGGGGAGCGACCTCCTGGCCAGCACCGCCATGATCACCACGGTCCCCGTCCGGCGGGGCGAGGCCCAGCACGAAGCGGCTGGCGTTCAGTATCTTGATCGCTAGCCGGCGGCCGACCCGCAGCTGGCCCGGATCGAAGGTGACGTCGGCGCCCAGGCGGCCGCCCGCGGCCCAGTAACGCACCGCGTCGCTGCCGTACCTACGCAGCGAGTCCATCGGCGTGACCACGTTCCCCGCCGACTTGGACATCTTCTTCCGGTCCGGGTCCAGCACCCAGCCGGAGATGGCCGCGTGCCGCCACGGCAGCTCGCCGGCCTCGGCGTGCGACCGGAGCACCGTGTAGAACAGCCAGGTACGGATGATCTCGTGCGCCTGCGGCCGCAGGTCCATCGGGTACACCCGGTCCAGCAGGTCGCCGCGCAGGGTCCACCGCGCGGCGAGCTGCGGGGTCAGCGACGACGTGGCCCAGGTGTCCATCACGTCCGGATCCCCGGCGAACCCGCCGGGCTGACCGCGCTGGCCTGGCGTGTAGCCGGGCGGGGTGTCGGCCGCCGGGTCCACCGGCAGCGCGCCGTCGGCCGGCTGGATCGGCGCGTCGTACCGTGGCCTGCCGTCGCCATCCAGCGGATACCACACCGGGACCGGCACGCCGAAGAACCGCTGCCTGCTGATCAGCCAGTCCCCGGCCAGCCCGTTCACCCAGTTCTCGTAGCGGACCCGCATGTGCGGCGGGTGCCAGTCGATCTGGCCGCCCCGGGCCAGCAGCGTGGCGCGCAGCCGGTCGTCGCGGGCGCCGTTGCGGATGTACCACTGCCGGCTGGTGACGATCTCCAGCGGCTCACTGCCCTTGTCGTAGAAGTTCACCGCATGCCGGATCGGCTCCGGCCCGGCCAGCAGGTCACCGGCCGCGCCGAGCATCGCGGCGATCCGCTTCCGCGCCGCCTGCGCGGTGTCGCCGACCAGCTGGCGGTAGGCCGCCCGGCCCGCGCGGGACGTGATCGCGGCCGGCGGGCTGGCCAGCAGCCGCCCGTCCCGGCCCAGCACCGGCCGCGCGGGCAGCCGCAGGTCCCGCCACCAGGTCACGTCGATGCTGTCGCCGAACGTGCACACCATGGCGATCCCGGTGCCCTTGGCCGGGTCGGCCAGGTGGTGCGCCAGCACCGGCACCTCCACCCCGAACAGCGGGGTGCGCACGGTCGTCCCGGTCAGCGCGGCGTAACGCTCGTCGCCCGGATGGGCCACCAGCGCCACGCAGGCGGGCAGTAGTTCCGGGCGGGTCGTCACGACCGGCACCGTCTCCCCGTCGGGGCGGTGGAACGCGATCGTGTGCGTCGCGCCGGCCACCTCGCGGTCCTCCACCTCGGCCTGGGCCACCGCCGTCTGGAACGTCACGTCCCACAGCGACGGCGCCTCGGCCAGGTAGGCCTCGCCCCGGGCCAGGTTGCGCAGGAACGCGCGCTGGGAGATGGCCCGGGAGCTGTCGTCGATGGTCCGGTACTGGGTGGACCAGTCCACCGACAGGCCCAGCCTGCGCCACACCTCCTCGAACGCCTGCTCGTCCAGGTCGGTGAGCCGCTGGCACAGTTCGATGAAGTTGCGGCGGGAGATGGGCATCTGGTCGGTGCCGGGACTGGCCGGCGGGGAGAACCCGGGGTCGTAGGGCAGGGCCGGATCGCACCGCACGTGGTAGTAGTTCTGCACCCGGCGCTCGGTCGGCAGCCCGTTGTCATCCCAGCCGATGGGGTAGAACACCTTCTTGCCGCGCATGCGCTGGTAGCGCGCGACGATGTCGGTGTGGCTGAACGAGCAGACGTGCCCGATGTGCAGCTTCCCGCTGACGGTCAGCGGGGGGGTGTCGATGGCGAAAACCTCGCCACGCGACGCGGAGCGGTCAAACTTGTACTACGCCCGAGATCTCCCACCGGCGAGACCACCTGTCCTCGATGCCGTCAAGCGAGGGCTTGCCCGGCACGAGGCTGGCCTGCTGCGCTCCGAGCGCGCGGGAGTCGGTACTCATGCCCGCAAGAGTAGCGCACGCCTCCCGCAAGCCATCACTGGTTATCGCCGGACCCGGGTTCCCTGGCAGCGCCAGCCTCCGCTTCCTCCGGAAGGTTCTTGGCTGCGTCGACCGCGGCAGTGAGCTCGCCGATCAGCTCCTCAGGAACGCCACCCTGGACGAGCGCCGCAAACTCGTCCGCCCCGACGAGCGCCCGTTCCCTGTGCAGCCATCGAAGGTCCTCTTCGGACCACCGCCCGGTTTCCTGATGCCAGCTCGCCGCCGCACGGAGGAGGTGCCTGCTCGCCTCCTCATGGTGGCCGAGATGGGCCAGAAGGCCTCCTAGATGTCTTTCCGCAATGGAGGCGTTGTAGGTGTTGCCGAACCCCAGGTAGATGTCGAAGGCCTGCCGGTAGCTGGCCTCGGCTTCGGTGAACTGCCGCTGCTCTTCTGCAACCATGCCGAGCTGGTGGTAGCAGTCGGCTGTCTCGTACCGGTCGTTGAACTCCAGGTAGATGTCGAGGGCCCGGCGGTAGCTGGCCTCGGCCTCATCGAACCGCCGCTGCTCCTGCGCCGCCGCGCCGAGATTGTGGTAGGCGCTGGCGGCGCTGGACCGGTCGCCGAACTCTAGCTTGATGTCGAGGGCCCGGTGGTAGCTGGCCTCGGCGTCATCGAACCGCCGCTGCTCCTGCGCCATCATGCCGAGATTGTGGTAGGCGCTGGCGGCGCTGGACCGGTTGCCGAACTCCAGGAAGATGTCGAGGGCCCGGCGGTAGCTGGCCTCGGCCTCATCGAACCGCCGCTGCAACTGCGCCACCCGGCCGAGCTGATGGTAGGTGGCGGCGGCGCTGTACCGGTCGCCGAACTCCAGCTTGATGTCGAGGGCCCGGCGGTAGCTGGCCTCGGCCTCGGCGTACCGCCGCTGCTCCTGCGCCACCCGGCCAAGCTGATGGTAGGTCACCCCGGCGCTGCGCCGCTCGCCGAGGGCCTCCTTGAGTTGGATTTCGGCCTGGTAGTGGGCTTGGGCGTGGTCGAGCCGGTGCTGGCCGAGGGCAGTGTGCCCGGCGAGGTTATGCACGACAAGAAGATCGCGCTGCTGGTCAGCACTAAGTGACTGCGGGGAAGCGGCGATGGCGCTGTCGAGGAGTTGGCGGCGGGTGTCGTGCTGCTGGGCCTGGTCTAGGTACTCATCCAGGACCAGGATGAGGCTGCTGATGCGCTGGCCTGTGTGCAGTCCGAAATCCAAGGCGCTGGTCAGATTGGCATATTCGGCCTTGGCAACCGCCTGCCCAAGCATGCGTTTCTCAGGTTCAGTGCCCGAGGTAAGCATGTCGTGCAGTTCCGAAGCCAGGCTGCGGTGCAGCAGATAATGTGCCTGGTTGGTTGCGGCACGTAGTGCTGGCTGGTCGTGGAGGCGGCTGCGCAGGAAATAGGGCAGGACTGGCTGGACCTGCACCATATTGGTGAGTTGCGGGTGCGGCGCGGCTAGGCCGACGGCGATGGCCCGGTCGAGGGCGGCGGCGAGGTTGATCTCGCCGAGCGCCTGGACCGCTTCATCCTGAAGCAGTAGCTCATGGTAGTGCTCCAGGAGCGGGCCTGGGGGGGTGACCGAGGTGAAGGGGGCCAGGAGAAGCAGGGAGTTCTGGAGGGACTCGTCCAGCTTGCCGTGGCTGTATTCGATGGCGCGGTGGATCAGGCCGGTGGGGTCGGCGCCGGGGCCGCCCTCGCGCAACTCGGCCAGGACCTCCGAGGGCTTGCTGGACTCCAGCACGGGAAGCACCACGGTGAGCGGGAGCGGATAGCCGCCGAGGAGCTTGACCAGCGCGTCAAGGGCCTCGCGCTCGGCCAGGTTCCCTAGGTGGCGAGCCCCGCCATGGCGGGCCAGGATGCGGTCCACCAGGATGGAGGCGGCCTGCGGGTCCAGGCCGGGCAGCGGGTAGACGCCAGGCCCGTTGCCGTCCGAGGTTAGCCACGTCTCGGGCTCACGGGAGCCGAGCAGGACCAGGGTGCGGCCGCCGCGCAGCCGGGACAGCAGGGTCTTGAGCTTGCCCTGTTCTTCGGCGGACAGCGCGTGCGGGATCGACGCCGGGGCGGCGGTGATCGACTCGGCGTTGTCGAGGATCAGCAGGTGCTGCTGCGCCCGGAGCCGCTGGGCGACCTGGGCCATCTGGGCGGCCTCGGACAGGGCATCGGCCGCGGCGTGCTCGGCCGGGGTGAACAGCTTCGCCCTGATCTCCCGGACGATCTGGTGCGCGGTCCAGGCCCGGTCCTCGTAGCTGAACCGGAATACCTGCCCGGCCAGCCCGGTCCGCTGCCACCACCAGCCCAGATGGGTCAGGAGGGTAGACTTCCCGGCGCCGGCCATGCCCCGCACCAGCAGCTCGTTGTTGTCCTTGCCGGTCAGCAGGCGCCGCTCGACGGCCTGAATGTCCAGGTCGCGGCCGACGAAGCCGTACTCGATGGCCGGCTCGTCCCCCACGGTCGCCGACCGCTCGTAGAACTCACCCTGTTCGGTGTCGGTCATGGCGCGCAGCCCCACCTGCAGCGGGCGCTGGCCGAACACGACCGGCAGCATCCAGTCCTCCAGGTCGAGTTCCTGGTCGAAGTAGGCGCGGCGGCTCCGGTGCTCGAACAGTTCACGCCGGGCGGCGTGCACGGCGGCGACCGGGTCCGCCCCCTCGGAGAGTTGCTCGTACAGCACCGGCATCGACTTCTCGGCCGCCGTTACGGTGACCGAGTAGGCCATCCCGACCGTGACCGGGACCCCGGCCTCGGCCAGTCGCTGGGCCAGGCCCGCCTCGCTGATCGTCTGCATCGCCGACTGGCAGGCGTTCAGCACCGCGACCGGGACCCGGTGGTCGGCCAGCAACGACGCCACGGTTTCGGCTTGGACCGGGTGCGCGACACCGTCTCGTTCGGTCTCGAAGAACAGGAAGCCGCGCTGACCGTCGAAAGGCGGCAACGCGCTGGGGGAGAACTGCAAGTCCCCTTCGCTTGCGGCCTGCGCCAGCGAAGCATGGTCGGTGAACGCACCGTGCAGATCGAAGTGAATCACCTGGTACCAGCCCGAGCCGTGCTCCCGGGTCGCCCTGGAAAGATGTGCGCGCAGCGCGTCCCAGGTACCCGGGCGCACTAGGTCCAGGGTGACCGGCTGGTCCGCGTTCTGCAGCGCGTCCAGCAGCGGCCGGGAGATGGTCCGGTAGCCGACGTCATGTGAGCCGCCGGGCCGGGCGGTCACCGCCAGGATGTTCAGCGTGGGCAGATCGTCGCGCACGGCGAACTGGGATGGCTGTGCCTCAACATGCCGGGTGATTGGGAGCCGCACCGAGAGCGGGCTGTCCGGGTGCTCTGGGTCACGTAGCGCCTCCCAGTGCAGCCGGTGCAGCGCCGCCGAGCCGCTGACCTCCAGCCGGCAGCCGTCGAATGACCGTTCCTGCAACTTGAGGTAGCTGTGGCTGGGTTTGCCGGCGAATACCTGCCCGAAGAGCACCGTGCCGTAGTCGGTGATCTGCTGGACGGCGTCCCGCTCCCGGTCCTTGTCCAGGAACGGGTAGCGCAGGTGCTCCTCGAAGTACCAGGCGAGCTCATCCTCGGACGCCTTGTCGGCGGGGTCGGTGACATCGACGTCGTACTCGGCGTCGGGGAACTGCACCCGGACGCGGAACCTGGCATCTTTGGCGGACCGCTCGATGAGCTGGATCACCGTCTGCGGGGCCGTCGTCATGACCGGCCCGCAATACCGCGATCAGGCGCTAATCCACTGAAACACCGCTGCACCGCGACAAACCCCCTCAGCCCGTAGCCCGCCCCTTGGCCCCGTGAGCCAAGTCTAGGAGTTCCGGGCGCAGCGTGGCAGGCCCGTCACAACCGGACATGACGGGCCGGTGACGGCGAGGATTACTCCCGGGTCCAGTGCGGGCGCCGGAACATCCTGCCAAGCCGCTCGTGCAGCGAGTCGCCGATCTCGTCCAGCGCGCTGACCGTGTACACGGCGGCACCGTCGGGCGGCGGCAGCCGGCCGGCCTCCGCGTCGTCGAGGTTGCACCGGATGTTACGTATTGTGATCAGTTCGACTCGGTCGGCGTCGATGAAGCGCAGGCCCCAGTCGGTCGCGACCACGATCCCGTCGAAGAGGTCCAGGCTGGGCACTTCGAGCACGTGCTCGAGCGTGCCGATCTCCTTACCGGACCGGGTCAGCACCGGCGCTCCTGGCACGGCGGCCCGGTAGGAAACAGCCGTTTCGGTCTCCATGCGGCGCCATCTCCTCCCCGATGAGCCTCACTCGCGCGTCCGAGGGGTTCTTACCCGCTTGTGGCGCAATGCACCTGCGCAACGGTAAACACCAGGTCAACGGCCTGGGGCAAGCCCTTCGAGTACCTCCTGCGCGCGGGCGGCCGCCCCGGCCGGGTCCACGTCGGGCGCGCCCACCAGCGGGTCCCAGTTCAGGTCGTAGAAGACCTCGGTGACGCCCTGGCCGGCCAGCCACTGGGTGTCCGCGCGGATGTCGTCGAAGCTGCCCGACAGCGGCACCCGGCCGCCGCCCTCGGGCACGGTCACCGGTGCGCCCCAGCGCACCACCCCGCGGCAGATGACCCGGATCGCGTCCGGATCCCGGCCCGCCGCGGCCGCCGCGGCCTTGACCACGTCGATGCCCTCGCGGATCCGGGACAGGTCGGTGCGGCTGGAGGTGACCCACCCGTCGGCCAGCCTGCCGACCCGCTGCAGTGCCCGCGGCACCGTGCCGCCGAGCAGCACCGGGGGGCCGGGGCGCTGCACCGGCAGCGGAGCCGCGCGGCTCGCCGGGACCGTGTAGTGCTCGCCGCGGAACTCGGCGACCCCGCCGGCCCACAGGCGGCGCATCACCTCGATGTACTCGTCGGTACGGGCGCCGCGCCCGGCCATGACCGCGTCGGCCGCGGCGAACTCCTCGGGCATCCAGCCGAGGCCAAGCCCGAGGTCCAGCCGGCCGCCCGAGAGCACGTCCACGGAGGCGGCCTGCTTGGCCAGGTAGGCGGGGGCGAGGTAGGGCATGTTGACCACCGCGACGCCGAGCCGGATCCGGGAGGTCACCGCCGCCGCGTAGCCGAGCGCGACCATGGGGTCGAGCACGCTGTGGTACACCGGCTCCATCGCCGAGCCCTCCGGCACCAGCAGCCGCTGAAACGTCCACAATGACCCGTAACCAGCCGTTTCGGCCTGGGCGGCGAACCGGCTCAGGTACTGCGGAGTTGCCCAGGCGCCGGACACCGGCGCGCCGAAACCGATCCTCATGGGTCAACCCTAGGGTGTGCGCCCTCTCGCGGCGGGCGGTGACCGTAGGCTGGCGAGGCCACCTTGGCCCTCCCCCCTGTTCCTTCCCGTCGAACGGAGCCGTCGTGGATAACGACCCCCGCGCGCTGATCGCTGCCCTGCGTAACTCCCATGAACGGCTCGCCTCGCTGGCCGGGGCCATGAGCGAGGACCAGCTCACCGGCCAGTCCTACTGCCGGGACTGGACCGTCGCGCAGGTGCTTTCCCACCTGGGCAGCGGCGCCGAGATCGCGCTGCTGATGCTGGAAGCCACGCTGGCCGGGCGGTCGATGGACCGCGACGCTCTGGGCCCCATCTGGGACACCTGGAATGCCAAGACACCGCCGCAGCAGGCGGCGGACTGCCTGCCCGCCGACGAGGCGCACATCGAGCGGCTCGAGGGCCTGTCCGGCGCCGAGCTGGACGGGATCTCCGCCGACTTCTTCGGCATGAAGCTGGACGCGGCCGGCCTGGTCCGGATGCGGCTTTCCGAGCACGCCGTGCACACCTGGGACGTGGCCGTCTCCCTCGATCCCGCGGCCGAGATGGCGCCGGACGCGGTGGAACTGCTCCTGGCGCAGTTGCCGATGGTCGCCGGGTGGACCGGGAAGGCCGGCGCGGGGCCGTTCCGGCTGCGGCTGCGCGGCACCGCGCCCGAGGCCGACTTCCTGCTGGTGGTGGCGGACAAGGTGACCCTGGAGGCGTGGCCGGGCGACGGCCCGGCGGGTGCCACCGCCGACGGCCAGGTCGTGCTGCCAGCCGAGGCGCTGCTGCGCCTGGTGTACGGGCGGCTCGACCCCGGGCACACGCCCCCGGTGGAGGTCAGCGGGGAGGCCGGGCTGCTTGACCGGGCGCGGGCGGTATTCCCGGGGCTGTAAGCGTGTTGGCCCGGGGGAGCGACCCCCCTGGAACCCCCGGTGGCCTACGGCCCGGTTCCTCCGTCACCGGGCCGGGGCCCTGCCAGCCGGCCTGTCTTTGCGGGCTCAGCCGAGGGCCTGGGCGGCCAAGGCAGCGGCCTGCCTGGCGCAGCCCCAGGACAGGGTGATCCCGGCGCCGCCGTGACCGTAGTTGTGCACCACCAGCGGGCCGGCGCCGTGCGGCTCGGCCTCCAGCCGGACCTGCGGCCGGAACGGGCGCAGCCCGACCCGGTGGCCGACCACCCGGGCGCCGTTCAGCCGCGGCTCCACGGCGGCGCAGTCGCGCAGGATCCGCTCGGCCATCGCCGGGACGGGCCGGGTGTTCCAGTCGCCGGCCACCTCCGTGCCGCCGAGGACCACGATGTCCCCGTGCGGGAACAGGTACACCAGTTCCGTGGTGTCGTCGGGGAGCCCGATGAAGAACTCGGTGAGGCCCGGGTTCTCCGCGACCACCACCTGGCCGCGGAACGGGGTCAGCGCCGGGTCCGGCAGCAGGTCGCGGGCACCGGTCCCGGTGCAGTTCAGCACCGCGCGGGCGCCGCGCTCCGCGCCGGCCTCCGGCAGCGAGCGCACGGTGCCCGCCTCGACCCGCCCGCCCACGGCCTCGAACCGGGCACGCAGGTAGCCGAGGTACGCGGGCATGTGCACCAGCGGTGCGGAGTACCGCCAGCCGCTGGCGAACCCGGCGGGCAGGTCCGCCGGGCCGCACCTGGCGGCCCCGAGGTCCGCCAGCCAGTCCGGCGGCGCGGCGCCGTCGCCGGGCCGGCCGGCCGGGGGCTGGCCAGGCGCGGGCCGGCCCACGGCGGGCGGGGTGCCGCGGGTTCCTTCCACGCCGGTCACGGTCCGCACCCCGGTCGCCGGGTCGGCGGTGAACTCCCGCAGCACGGCCAGGGTCTCCCTGCCCCACCGGGTCACCCGGTCGCTCTCCTCGACCAGGTGCGGCCCCCAGATCGCCCCGGCGACCGAGGAGGTGGTCTGCCCCGGGGGAGCAGCCGCGCGGATGATCACCCGCGCTCCGGACTCGGCAAGGCAGATCGCGGTGGTGAGGCCGGTCACGCCCGCGCCCACCACCAGGACGTCGCAATCACTGTTTGGCACGGAACGACGGTAGCGTGCGGCACAGGCCGGCCGGCAGCGGCCGTGCGGCGATCGCGGGGAGGCCATGACCATCGACCGGCTCAGGACCGCGCGGCTGCGCCTGGACCCGCTCACGGTGGCCGACGCCGCCGAGATGGTGGGCGTGCTGAGCACGGCGGCCCTGTACGCGTTCACCGGCGGCGCCCTGCCGGGCCTGGACGAGCTGCGCGCCCGGTATGAACGGCAGGCCGCCGGGCGGTCGCCGGACGGCCGCGAGGAATGGCGCAACTGGATACTGCGGCGCGAGCCCGGCGGGCAGGCGGTCGGGTACGTCCAGGCCACCATCACCGACGGCGGGCAGCGCGCCGAGATCGCCTGGGTCGTCGGCCTGGGCTGGCAGGGCCGGGGCTACGCCACCGAGGCCGCCCTGGCGCTGGTCGCCTGGCTGGACTCGCGCGGGGCCGGCGTCATCCGGGCGCACATCCACCCGGGCCACGCCTCGTCCGCCGCCGTGGCCCGGCGGGCCGGGCTGCGGCCGTCCGGCGTTACCCAGGACGGCGAGCAGCTCTGGCTGCGGTACCGGCCCGCGGCGGCCCGGCTACAGGTGGATCCGCCGCGTCCCTGAACGGTGCCTGCTGGCCAGGCCGAGGTAGGTCTTCACGGCGCGGGCGGTCCGCTCCCGGTGGCGCAGCCCGGCCTCCTCGCGGATGGCCGCGGGCACGCCCGCGGCGAGCGCGCCGGCCGGCACCACCATGTCCTCGCGGATCAGCGCCGCCGCGGCCACCACGGCCCCGGCCCCGACCTTGGCCCGGTTCAGCACCATCGAGCCGGAGCCGATGAGGCAGCCGTCCTCGACCACGCACCCTTCCAGGTGCGCACGGTGCCCCACCACGCAGTCGGCGCCGATGATCGTCGGCCATTCCCGCGTCGTGTGGATGATCGTGCCGTCCTGGACGGAGGTCCGTTCCCCGATCCGGATCAGCCCATGATCCCCGCGGAGCACCGCGCCGGGCCAGACCGAGGAGCCGGCGGCGAGCTGCACGTTCCCGATCACCACCGCGTCCGGGTGCACATAGGCATCCGGGTCGATCACCGGGACCAGATCGTCGAGCGCGTAGACGGGCACGCCGTCACCTCCCGTCCTCGCCGGGCCGCTACGCGGCCAACACGACGGGACATATCCTCCGCACGGCGCTGGCGCATCGTCAAATGACCCGTGGCCCGTGCCGCGCCGCGTGCCCGGTCACCGCTGCCCGCCCGCACGTCACAGGTGCGGGGCGTGCTTGCGGATCCGCGGGTAGACGGCCAGCGCGTTGCCGGCGAGAACGCCCGCCAGCACCTCCTCGCCCAGGTCGAGCGCGGCCAGGGCACGGGCGTTGCGGGCGATGCCGGGCACGCCGGGCCAGTCGGTGCCGAAGATGAACTTACGGGCCAGCCGGCGCAGGTCGAAGCGCGCGTAGTAGCCGGGCAGGCGGTGCGGCGGGAGGCCGGACAGCTCGATCCACACGTTCTCGTGCAGCAGGGCCAGCGACGCCGCCGCGTCGTACCACCAGCCCCGGCCGCCGTGCGCCAGCACCACGGTGAGCCCGGGGAAGTCCCGCAGCACCGGGAGCAGCAGCGCCGGGTCGGCCAGCTCGTTCGAGGAGCCCGGGAAGGAACTCGTGCCGCAGTGCACCACCACAGGCAGGCCCTCGGCGGCGCAGGCCTGGTAGGCGGGATACAGGGCCGGGTCGGCGGGGCTGAAGCCGCCGTGCACCGGGTGCACCTTGAGCGCGATCGCGCCCAGGCCGAGCTGCCGGGCCAGTTCGTCGCCGGGCGGGTAGTGCAGGTGCGGGTTGACGTTGGCGACCAGCGAGAACCGGGCCGGGTTGTGGCCGGTCAGCGGCAGCAGGTCCTCGGCCGGCTGGGTGCCGGTGGTCTTCGGGCTGTACTCGCAGATCACCAGGGCGTGGTCCACGCCCTCGGCGCTCATCAGCTCGTCGAAGGCCGCCGGGATGATCTGGCCATCGGCGGTGTACGCCTCGCGCCAGCCCGGCTGGCCGAACCGCTCCGCCCAGCCCATCCAGGCGGGCTTGACCGTCGGCAGCCGCACCGGGTGCTGGTGGGCGTCGATCAGCGGCCTTCCGTCGAGCATCCAGTGCCTCCCGCGCCCTCGGTGACTGCTGCGACCACACCCTAATGGGGGTTACCGGCCGGGAAACCGGCCCTGGCGTGCCGGAGCCCGGGCACCCCGTGGGGTGCCCGGGCTCCGATTGGCGTTGTTTCCGGCCGGGTCAGGCCTGGGACGGCTCCAGGTCGTCCAGGTCATCCAGGTTGGCGGTGGCACCTGCCGCGAGCGCCATGGGGTCGCCCGCCAGGTCCTCCTTCTTGACCCGGATCCCGGCCAGCGTGATCACCAGCGCGAGCACCGCGATCCCGGCGGAGACCAGGAACCCGCGGGAGAACCCGATGGCCAGCGCGTGGTCGTAGATGGCCCGGGGGATCTGCCCGCCGGTGGCGGGCACCGCGTGCCCCGTCTTGGCCGCAGCGGCGGCCAGCGCGGTGACCTGGCTGCGGGCGCTGTTGGACACCACGGTCCAGGCGACGGTGCCGAGCACGGCCAGCCCGATCGCCCCGCCGACCTGCTGGCCGGTGTTGAGCAGGCTGGACGCCAGCCCGGCGTCCCGGTCCTCGACCTTGGACAGGGCGACCAGGGTGATCGGCATGAACAGCATGCCGAGGCCGGCCGCGGTGACCATCATCGGGCCGAGCAGGCCGCCCGCGTAGGTGCTGTGCTCGGTGATCCGGGACAGCCAGAACATGCCGCCCGCGGTGATCGCCGAGCCGGCGATCAGCAGCGGCCGGGCGCCGATCCGGCCGACCAGCTGGGAGCTGACCCCGGCCATCAGCATGATCGTGCCGACCATCGGCAGGTAGGCGATGCCGGTCTTGAGCGCGCTGTAGCCCCAGACGGTCTGCACGAACAGGGTCAGGAAGAAGAACATGCCGAACATCGCGGTGCCGACGCAGAGCATGATCAGGTTCGCGGCGGACCGGTCCCGGTTGCGCCAGATCCGCAGCGGCATCAGCGCGTGCTTGCTGCGTGCCTCGATGAAGACGAACGAGACGAGCAGCACCACGGCGGCGGCCAGCGACACCACGACCTTGGTGTCGCCCCAGTGGGAGACGCCGTTGGGGCTGGTGGCGGCGTTGGACAGGCCGTAGACCAGCAAGGCCAGGCCGAGCGTGGCGGTGATCGCGCCGGGCAGGTCGAACCGGCGGGGGTTGCGCGCGGTCTCCGCGAACGCCCGCGGTGCCACCAGGGCCACCACGATGCCGATCGGCACGTTGACGAACAGCACCCAGCGCCACGAGGCGTAGGTGGTCAGCAGGCCGCCCGCGATCAGGCCGACGGCGGCGCCGCCGATGCTCATCGCGGCATAGACGCCCATGGCCCGGTTGCGCCGCGGGCCCTCCGGGAACGTGGTGGTGATCAGGGACAGCGCGGCCGGGGCGACGATGGCCCCGCCGACGCCCTGCAATGCCCGGGCGCCGAGCAGCCAGGCCTGGGTGGTGGCGAAGCCGCCGAACAGGGATGCCGCCGAGAACAGGATGATGCCGGCGATGAAGACGCGGCGCCTGCCGAGAACGTCCCCGGCGCGGCCGCCGAGCAGCAGCAGGCCGCCGAAGGTCAGCGCGTAGGCGTTGACGACCCACTCCAGGCCCGAGCCGGAGAAGCCAAGCGCGTGCTGGATGTGGGGGAGTGCGACGTTGACGATCGTCGCGTCGAGCACCACCATGAGCTGCGCGGTTGCGATCACGACGAGGGCCAGGCCGAGATTGCGCTGGCGAGCGCCAGCCGTTGCTCCTGGGCCCTCTCGCCCGGTCGCGGGCTGTGCGGTGGACATGTGGTCTCCTTGCGTGAAGGGCGTACTGAACAAACGCGACGGCCGTGCGCCGGGCGTTTAAGTCTTTGTCGGGAGTTAGGACGAAGCAGCCGCCGGTTATTCAGCGGCCACGGCCGCAGGCATTCGCGCTGCGGTGCCGGCCAGGAGCTTGCTCACCTCCTCGGCGGGGCAGTCCGCGTCGGAGGCAGACAGCGGCGGGCTCATGGTGTGGATCAGGGCCAGCAGGCTGGCACGCTGCTCCTGGGTGAGGGACTGGCGCCACGGCGTGCGGCTCAGCAGCTCATCCTCGATGCGCAGCTTGAGGTCCGCGCCGGCCGGAGTGAGCACGAGCCGCTTCACCCGGCGGTCACCGGGATCGGCTTCCCGCGCCGCCAGCCCGTGCTTCTCCAGGGTGTCGGCGATGCTGGTGATGAAGGAGGGATCACACTTCATCTTGTGGCCCAGGTCCTTCATGGCCAGCGGCCTGTCAAGCATGTGCAGTGCCTTGATCACGAACACCGGGATGCCGAAGCTCTTGGCGAGCGCCTCACCCTCGGCGATGAGCCGTGCGAACAGACCGGCCACCGCGTCGAGAATCTCGAGGTCAAGGAGATCCTCGTCAGATCGCGTGCGCACCGTGCCTCCTCCAGCCTGAGCACCTCAATAGTTGAGTAGCTCAAACATATAGCAGGACGGTTGAGTAGGTCAAACGTTTATTCGCCCAACATCTGGGCAGCCTACGGGCCTGGCTACAGCAGCCCACGCAGGATGAACAGCGTGATCACCACCAGGGCTAGTGCCCTCAGCGCGCTGCGGTTCCGTGACCTGCGGAACAGGGGGAGCCGGGTCTTGTACACCTTGATATCGGCGTTGACCCCCCAGGCATGGCGCACATGCCAGCCCACGTACCCGCCGACGACCATGACAACGAGCGCGACCAAGACAACACTTGACCCCACTGCGCCCGACCCTTCCTGCGCGGTGACCCTTCGGCTGCGCGGTGACCCTTACCGGCGCAGTGATCCGCCCCGAGCATCGCGCATGATCGGTGCCAGTTCCACTACTTTCCGCTGAATCACCGGCGTGTCGGAGCGCGGTAGGTCATCCTTCCGCGCTGGAGGCGGCCCAGATGTTGATGCCGGACTCGGCCGAGTGCCGGTCGATCGCGGCCAGTTCCTCCGCGCTGAAGTCCGTCTGGCCCGCGGCGGCCACGTTCTCCTCCAGCTGCGCCACGCTGCTCGCGCCGATCAGCACCGAGGTGACCCGCTGGTCGCGCAGCGCCCAGGCCAGCGCCATCTGCGCGAGCGACTGGCCCCGGGCGCGGGCCACGTCGTTGAGCGCGCGCACCCGGGCCAGGTTCTGCTCGCTGAGCTGGTCGGCGGACAGGCTGCTGCCGCCGCGCGCGGCACGCGAGCCCGCCGGGACGCCGCCGGAGTATTTGCCGGTGAGCAGGCCCTGGGCCAGCGGCGAGAAGGCGATGCACCCGGCGCCCTCGCGCTCCAGCGTGTCCAGCAGGCCGTCCTCGATCCACCGGTTCAGGATCGAGTAGGACGGCTGGTGGATCAGCAGCGGCGTGCTCAGGTCGCGCAGCATGGCCGCGGCCTGCTCGGTGCGGCCCGGGGAGTAGGAGGAGATCCCCGCGTACAGCGCCCGGCCCGAGCCGACCGCGGTGGCCAGCGCGCCCATGGTCTCCTCCAGCGGGGTGTCCGGGTCGGCCCGGTGGCTGTAGAAGATGTCCACGTAGTCCAGGCCCATCCGGGCGAGGGACTGGTCCAGGCTGGCCAGCAGGTACTTGCGGGATCCCCCGTCGCCGTAGGGCCCGGGCCACATGTCGTAGCCCGCCTTGGTGGAGATGATCAGCTCATCCCGGTACGGGCGCAGGTCCTCGCGCATGATGCGGCCGAAGTTCATCTCCGCCGAGCCGTAAGGCGGCCCGTACTTGCCAGTTTCGCCAGGGCCCGCACCGTAGTTGTTCGCGAGATCGAAGTGGGTAACGCCGAGGTCGAACGCGCGCCGGATGATCTGCCGCTGCGTGTCGAGTGGCCTGTCGTTGCCGAAGTTCTGCCACAAGCCCAGCGAGATCTCGGGGAGCTTCAGGCCGCTGCGCCCGCAGCGGCGGTAGGGGATGCGCTCGTACCGGTCGGGGGCAGGAGCATAGGTCGAAGGGGTCATCAGCCAAGTCTCCCATTCCAGCGGGCAGCCGTGGATCTTGGCTCTGCGTGCCACATGGAGCCGCACAGACGACATCTCAGCCCTGCTGCCCCCGGTCTAAGACCGTCACCTGGGCAACAACTATCTCCGCTCGCAGGTGAGCGGTCAGCCAGCCGTACACCGTGAACCCCGGCCGCGTGGCGTAGAGCCGTCCATGTCGCTGCGGAAGATGCGCCAGCCGGGGTAGTCGCTGAGTATCTGTCGCCAGTCGCCCGTGTCGTCGGCTACCTGGTGGCCGTTGCGCATGGTGGCATCGCGGAACGCAGGCCAGTGCAGGTCGCACGAATCCCAAGTGTCTTGGCTGGGATCAGCGCCGGTCGCGTCGAAACGTGATCTTGGGATGGCCACTCTCACGCTGGCCACGGTGCCGCATCCGTCCGTGTCGCAGGTCGTGCAGTCTGGTGGCACTGTCGCCCGGTAGATCATCGTTGCGCCCTCTGCCCACAGTTAACGATCTGACTACCTCGACAGATATCGGTAAGCTTGCATGACGATCCACCGTTGACCGCTTATCGTTAAGCGCCGAGTGCGATCTGTGAAAGGTTGTGAAGGGGCTGTGAAGACCGTGACCTCTCTGCCCTCGCTGATATTCCTAGGCAGGGAATTGCGGCGTGCCCGTGAAGCGGCAGGAATGAGCCAAACTCAGCTAGCGGAAACAATCAACTACGCGCCATCGTTTGTATCCATGGTGGAGACGGCGAGCCGTCTGCCGAAGAAAGACTTTACCGAGGCATGCGACCGGACTCTAAACACGGGCGGCATCCTCACCCGGCTTCTCACTGAGCTAATTGCCCGTGATGGCGCCCCGGAGTGGTTCTGGCCTTGGCTGGATGTAGAACGGGAAGCAATCTCGCTGCGCTCGTTTCACCCACTGGTCGTCTATGGCCTGTTGCAGATTGCCGACTATTCGCGTGCGCTCATACGTTCGTGGGAGCTTGGCTCGGACGAGCAGACAGAGCAGGCTGTGAATGCCCGTCTGGAGAGACAGCAAATCTTGGCCAAGAGCGAACCGCCGATGCTGGTTGCGGTGATGGATGAGGTAGTGCTTCGCAGGCCGGTTGGCGGCGCAGAAGTCATGCGAAAGCAGCTTGACCACCTAACGGAGATGTCACGGCAGCCGAACATCATCATTCAGGTAGTGCCCTTGAGTGCGGGTGAGTATTCGGGCCTTGCCGGGCCGTTTGTTCTCGCGGAGACAGCCGGAAGCGGCGATGTGGCGTATATGGAAAACGCCCTTAGCGGGCAGACTGTCGAGCAACCGGAGCAGGTCGCCCAGATAGCCAAGCGATGGGAAGCGCTACGCGCCGAGGCACTCCCACATAAGCAATCGGGTGCGGCTCTTCTGAGGTGATGTAATGTGAGGCGTTTTAGTACGCCTGGTGGTTCTGTGTCCGGTTGTGCCGTGTCGCTGCGTGCGTAAAGGGCTCCTTCTCGTTACGGTCCCGGTTGTCTGACGACCGGATCGCAA